>KB226570.1_pt3 | contig 14207 bp, 13 predicted proteins | sample 524768 | NCBI WGS metagenome assembly AMQJ01 (sample SAMN00998488, study PRJNA167727) | sediment metagenome | isolation source: subsurface aquifer sediment | place: USA: Rifle, Colorado | collected Aug-2009
TTTTGTGATGCTTAGCGACTACAATCCCTATGCGATAATTTTGTTATTTTTAAAAACCGTGGATATCGCCACAAAGATACTTCTTATCGAGCAGGTTTTTACAAAAAGAGAGCTCTCACATGATATGAGTCTGATTTTACTAGCACCCATTAACGGTTTTCTGCCATATATGGGACTCTTTATCTACCCAGTTCTTATTATCCTAGCTCTCTAGGTCTGTATATCTGCTTTTAAGCTGCGCTTGCTTTGAGAGAAACTTTACACTTGGCGAAATCTCCTCGTTTGCAACGTGATACTCTTTATAAAACTTCTCCAAAGAGTCCTCAACTTTTTGCGTCAGTGAAGATTTAAACAAACTCATCTCGCTTTTTAGGTCATTCAACTCACTCTCTTTTATATCCCCAAACTCTTTTACAATCATACTAAGCTGCGACTGCGATTTAACATACTCGGATTTTATCGACTCTATATCTTTTATCAGCTCTCTCATAGTAGAGTAGATATCGTGCAGGGAGCTGTTTTTTGCCTCAAGCTCGTTCATCTTCTTAGATGAGAGTACCATCTGTTTCATAATAAGTTCGCTCTGCTCTTTTATACCGCCGAGTTTATTTTCACTCTCATAAAGCGATGTTTTAAAACCCTCAGCGTGAGACTTAAGTAACATTATCTCTCTCTCAAAAGGTTTTGTAATATCTGCGAGATTTTCTATTGTCTGCTTTGTAATAGTCTTAGAGATGGTCTGTGAAATATTGCCAATGGCATGCATGTTTTCTTTCAACTCTTGTGCCTGCTGTACAATATCTCCCCTCTCTTCAAGGGCTTTGGCAAGCATAGCTTTTACTTTGTTAAAATGGTCCTGCTCTGCCACCCTTAAGATATCGATATGCTTATGGACAACACTATCAAGCGAAGGAAGTTGAACCTCTATGAAATTTTCAAACGACTCTTTGACATCGTCGTACCACTTCTGCGCCTCTTCAAATTTCTCTAAAAATCTGTTTTGATTGGCTAAAATCGCATCAAGTATCTTTATGTCATGCTTAAATCGCTCTCGTATCTCCTCTTGGGCAGCCCTGTCCTCGTTTTGATTTAAAATCATCTTCCTCTCAAGCTCAGCACTAAATTCTCTTAACTGTGTCAGCTGTTCAATAAGTGCTAAAGTAAATTCATACTGTATTTTTGAATGCTCTGATTGTTGGGTTTGATGGAGGATGTTCATAATAGCATACAAGATTAACGAGACTAAAATCGGAAAAAGGCTCTCTTTTAAAATAAGGAGCATATCGGATGCTTCGGGATGAGTTATAAAATGAATCGTGCCGCCTATTGCTCCGATACTTAGCATCAAGGGGGCGTAATTTATCTTATTTGGCTGTTTGAGTATCGATATCTGTCTTAAAAAAAGAAGTGCCATAAATGCAAAAGAGAATAACAAGTCAGCATCAAACATCATCTATCCTTTAAATGGAATCAAAACATTTTATCATAAACTTTTATAAAACGATATCCAACACCTCTGCGGGTTTTTTAGCAACTCTTTTTTGAGAGCTCGATGGTGTAAATCCCCATGTAGCAAAAATAGGCTCTATACCCGCAGCGTTGGCACTTAGCACATCCTTGGAGTTATCCCCAACCATCCACGCCTTATGCTTTTTACCATCAAAATTGTAATGATTTAAAATATTATGAAGCATCTCAGGACTCGGCTTAGAATTTGCCACCATATCCGCGCCAATAATGACGTCAAAAAGAGGTTTTACTCTCAAATGTTCAAGCATTCTAAGTGCAAATTGAGTAGGTGCGTTTGTTGCGACTGATATTTTGATATTTTTTTCGACCAGTTCGCGAAGCATCTCCTCCACTCCCTCGTAAAGATAGACGTTTTGTACGCATTGAACTTCATAGTGACTCTCAAAGAGCTCTCTATCTTTTGGGCGGTAAACCTCAGTTTCGTAAAAAAGCTGCGAGAGGTTTCTTACCTCCATATTTATAGCCTCTACTACATACTCCTCGCTAACCGGAGGAAGATTATGGTGGGTTTTTCGTACGTGATTTATGGAGATAGTAATATCTTTTTTAGAATCAAGCAGCGTGCCGTCCATATCAAAGATAACGATTTTCATCCTAAGTTCTATCTCATTCTTGCATATATTTCAGCCAATGCTTCAACAAAAAGTTCACTGTCATTTGGACATCTGCAAACTCTATAATCTTCAAAACCCAACTCACGAGCAACCTCGCGATACTCAATCTCAAGTTCGTAGTCGGTTTCGGAGTTATCAATAGTAAAGGCTATGGGGAAAATCACAACCCCTCTGCTTTTAATCTCTTTTAGCTTATCTTCAAGCGAGGGTTTTAGCCACTCCATCGGTCCCACTTTTGACTGATAAGCAAGATGAATCTCATTAAACTCCATCCCCTCATCACGAAGCATCTGCTTTAAAATCTCCACATGTTTTTGCACATGACGCTCATATGCATCGCCTCTTTCTATCACTTTTACGGGAAGACCGTGGGCAGAGAAAATAAGGTCAAAATCTTTGCACTCGTGAGCGCTGATTCTCTCTTTTATGCGTTCTACTACAGCCTTGTTGTAGTTTTTGTTCTCAAAAAAATGTTTTATCTCAACCAAAATCGCATCGCCGCCGCCTATGTGGTACTGCTCCTCAAAATCTTCCAAAGATGACTTTGTAGTAGTAGTTGAGTACTGCGGATAGAGTGGAATAAGATAGATTTTTTCAATGTTTTCTCTATTTAATCTCTCAATTACCTCAGAAGCAAAGGGGGGAGTGTAGCGCATAGCAAAGTCAACTATAACGCTATCGCCCAGTCTCGCTTGGAGCTTTTGGATGAGTTTTTGGGTATGAGCAACTATGGGCGATTTACCGCCGATTTGTCTATAGATATCTTGTGATTTTTCTGTTCGCGTAAAAGTAATCATCTTTGCTATAAAAGCCCTCAAAAGAGAACTCTTCACGGTGATGATGTTTTTATCATTAAACATATTGGTCAAAAAAACTTCAACCTCTTCTAGGTTGTTTGGTCCACCCATGTTTAGTAAAACAACTGCCTCTTTTTTCACAACTGATCTCCTTTGGCTCTTTGGCTTACTTTATACATTATCTGCTGCAAGGGTAACATATCTTCATAGATTTTATAGAGAGTATCTATAAGTTTCTTACCATCTTCTATAAGCTTTGGCTCCAAGATTTTATATGTCGCCATCCCTTTATGGAGGCTCAAATCCACACTCGGTATATCTGCGCTGAAACCTTTTGGATATTTTTTATACTCTCTACCCATCGTACTATAGCCCAAAGAGTTCAATTTTTCCAAAACCATATCCAACTCAACTCTTCTCTTTTCATCTTTTATATAGTCGCGGTAAGAATCAAGCATTGGCTTGTTAAACCACCTCACGCCAACTGCTACAAAAAGTTCATCGGGTGAGAAATGCAGGTAAAATGAGGATTTTTGCAGTCTGCATCCGCTCCAACCGCCCTGAGGAAAAATGATGCCTACTTTAGATTTCATAGGCTCTTTGTTTTCGCCCATTCTGCGGATATCTCTGTACATCTTAAAGAGCGACTTGTTGATTTTTGGCTCTGCTTCTACACTTGGCTCGAGCGCCATAAGATGTTCACCCATCTCAACAACAAAGGCTTTTGAGGGGTTGAGGATGGTATTTTCATACACATCGCGATGCGCCTCAAACCACTCTTTATTGTTATTTTTACGAATCGATTCTAAAAAAGGGAGCGCATTTTTAAAACCTAAAAATTCCATCCAAGGCCCTTTAGGAGAGTTTTCTATTTCTAAACGCAATAGCAATTACCACAAACAAAACGGCATAGGTAATCGGTATAAAATCAGGTACCGGAACAGGGTCGCCTTTCGCATAGGAGTGCATTCCCGCAAGGTAGTAGTTTACTCCAAAGTATGTCATTATAACCGACGTATAAGATAGCAGCGATATAACACTGTAGTTAAATTCGCTGTAAATAGACTTCACAAATCTTAGGTGAATTACCGCGGCATAAATCAAGATAGTAACAAGCGCCCAAGTCTCTTTTGGATCCCATCCCCAGTATCGTCCCCAGCTCTCGTTTGCCCAAACACCACCTATAAAGTTACCAAGCGTCAAAAACGCAAGACCTATCATCAAACTCATCTCGTTTATGGAGTTAAGCTCTTTGATTGATAGCGAAATGTGCTTCTCGTTGTTTTGCGTCTTAAATACAAAAAGCAGTATGACAATAAACCCTAAAAGTGCACCAAGCCCCAAAAAGCCGTAACTTGCAGTAATGACGGCAACGTGGATACTAAGCCAGTAGGAGTTTAGAACAGGTACCAAGTTTGTTACCTGCGGATTCATCCAGTTTAGATGTGCAACAAAAAGAATAAGTCCAGTCAAAACAGCGGTTGAAGCCATCGTGATAGATGAGCGCTTCGAGAAGAAAATACCCGCTAAAATTGTCGCCCAGCTGATGTAAATCATCGACTCGTACCCATCAGACCACGGAGCGTGACCCGCAACATACCACCTAAGCCCTAGCCCAAAAGTATGCGCTACAAAGAAGAGAGTCAATGCAAACAGAGAGATTTTTGCAAGTATATTTATATTAAGGGCAGGTTTTAGTATCTTTACAAAACTTGCAATAAGAAGCATAAAACCAATCAGAAAATAAAGAGGATACAATCTCTCAAAAATATTTGCGTAGTTGTAGAGCATCTCCGCTTTTATTCTTGTTTCATCGGGATAAACCGATGCACCGTAAAATTTCTGATACTCAACAATTTTCTCTACTCCAGAGTTTGCAACTGCCCAATTACCGCTATTTAAAGCATCATCAATTGATGTAAAATATTCAAATGCGATATCTCTTATTTTTTGTGCGTCACTCATCTCAAACGTCTCAAGAGCATCTATGGTTTCATACCATTTGTTATTTACGTCATTTGGTTTTGGCCAAATCTTTATCAGCGCTCCGGAATATACGGAATAAGAGATATTTACACGCTCATCAACTTCCAAAACAGCCTTGTCAAACAAATCCCTATGCTTAGGCTCTTTTCTTGTCGCGTTATTAACTGCCTCAGCCAGTTTATACCCCTCAAGCGTATCCGGGCTCTCAAAAAATTGTGAAAACGAAGCGTGCTTTGCGTCACTTCTCTCGCCTATCATCTTGTTAATCTCTTCATTTTTTGTAGCAATAATTTTTAAATCTCTATAAGCATCAGGCTTAATCATCATCCCAAGAATTATCTGGTTGTGGTTGAGTTTTTTATCTCCGATAGTAAGAGATGAGTTTTTATAAACTTTTTGAACTATCTCAACTGCGAGCGTATCTAAGGGTTTCATTCTTCCGCCACTGTCTTGAATAATAAGCTCTCCAAACTTTGCTGCATGCTCTTTATCAAAAGACAAAATAGTCTTTATGGCTGGATTTAGCTCCTCTGCGTAAGATGGCGCGACACTAAAGAGCAAACCAAGCGAGAGTAAAAATCCAAGAGCTTTCTGCTCGCTTGCCTTTTTAGCTCTTTGGGATAGCTGCTCAAATCTGTTCCCTTTTGAAAAGAGAGCCCAGAACATCCCCAAACCTAATAGAAAATATCCTATATATGTAGGAAGCGTTCCAGGGTCGTTATTTACTGACAAAACTGTTCCTTTTTCATCTTGGTCATAAGAGGATTGAAAAAATCTATAACCGCGATGCTCCAAAATATTGTTCATAAAAATTCTATACGGCGTGTAAACTTTCATCTCATCATCAACAAGCTCAACTTCGCTAGCATAAGATGCAGGCGACATCGAACCGGGGTATCTGTCTAGCTGAAAATCTATGAGCTTAACACCAAAAGGGAGTTCCAATCTTTTAGAGCCGTACCCTATATGTACGTCAACTCCGTTGATTATATTGTGGCTCTCTTTTGCAATTCTGCCGGCTTGTCCAAAAACCATAACATTTTCGGAGACGTCGCCGACCTTTACGCTAAATCTAAATGCGTCACGCCCCGGTCTCATAGGAGAAGCTTCGGGATTTGAAACTATTTCTGTTGTTGCGTTTTTATAAAACTTTCGCACAATAAAGTTGGCTCCATAGGCACCAAAAACCGTTCTTGACTCAAGCTTGCTCTTTGCGCTTGGGATAAGCTCTCCTTCTGTTTTGTCATCCATATTTAAGTAATTAAGCATCATATCGTGCTTCATAAACAGCTCATTGCCTTGGCTAAATATAGAAACAACGGGTCTTAAAAACATTTTTCCGGATTCAAAATCAATCGCGATTTCGTCATTTTCATAAAACTCACCTTTTTTGAGTCTTATCTGCTGGCTTTCATCATTTAAAGTCACCATCATATCGAGTGCTTCAAAACCGCCCTCTTTGCCCTCGACCAACTTCTCTATTGCGTCTGGAATGTACTCTAAGAGCTCCACCTCTATGCCTTTGCCATCAATACTTAGAGATGAAGAGAGAGAGTTTTCTCTTTTTTTGGAGAGATATACGGACTGTGAAGTTGAAACAATATTTTCGCCCACTTTTGCACTTACATTAAAATATGTATCCGCGCTTATCATGGTCGTTGCAGTATCACCCTCACGGATATGCATAGTTCCCTCAAAACCGATAAATCTAGTAATTGCAGCACCTAAGACAATTATGATAAAAGAGAGGTGAAATATAAAAATAGGAGCTTTTTTGAGAGTAAACATCTTGTATTTTATGATGTTGTAGATAAGATTTATGGTTAGTAGCGCCATAAGCGCCTCAAACCATCTAGCGTTGTAAACATCCGCTTTTGCGGTCATTGTTCCGTAGTCGTTTTCTATAAATGTTGCGTAACCTATTGCCGCTGCAAAGATAAGCATCATTACTATCATGCTCTTCATTGAGCCCAAAACTGAGAAAAGTTGTTTCATAGATATCCTTATTTTAAAAAAGGATATTCTAGTTAAAATTGGATAACGGCGCGTTAAATAATTTTGGAATTAATCCAATTTAAAAGTAACTCTTATATTGCCGTTTTCAAGCTCTTTTGCTTCATGTCCTATTGTTAGCGGAATCCTGTCATAAAGAGGAAAAGGTTCGTGAAAAAAAATGCCCACAAGCCTGTCGTTTTCACTCTTTAGCATACGAAGTCCGCTTATAGCATTTATCATCGGCTCCGGAGGCTGACATCCCGTGGCATTAAACTCATAATAGGTAAGTCCATCCTCTTCATATTTGTAAAAATCAAGTGTCGCTCCGTTAACTTCTACTAGCTCTTTTTTCATATTGTAATTTTCCCTTTTTTTTGTGTATTTTATCATTTAATAATTAAATTTTCTGATTAGAATATTTTTTTACTCGTATTCTATATTTATAATATTCATGACTCACAAACAAAATAATCGGAAACGGGAGCAATATCCATAAATCAGAAGGCAAAATATTGGCCGTATGAAATACTTTTTGCACAGGCTCAACATTTAGAAGCATCCATATCCAAAAAACCTCCAACAACATAGCAAAAAGCAGAAGTTTGTTACTGCTCCAGCTAACGCTCCAAGCCGACGACTCCCAGCTGCGCATTGTCCAAGCATTGACCAGCTGACAACTTACGGCTCCAAGAAGCGTCATTGTCATCGCTTGAGACTGCAACAAAGGGTCTTTTAAATCTACCGTACCATATTCCCATCCATGCATAAGCAAGAAGCTTATAAATGCGACCATCGCTGCCGTTGCTTCTATGATTCCTATAAAAAAATACCCTCTTTTAAACACTTCCCAGTCAAGTATCTTCTCTTCTCTCCCGAGTGGCGGTCGTTTCATAATATCTTTTTCCGGTTTTTCACTCCCAAGTGCAAGCCCCGGAAGCATATCGGAACCCAAGTCGATAGAGAGAATCTGTATGACAGAAAGAGGAAGCGGAATTTTAAAGAAAAAATGCAAAACATACGGAACAATCTCCGGCACATTGGACGATAAAATATAGGTTACAAATTTTTTAATATTTAAGTAAACACTTCTTCCCTCTTCTATGGCACAGACAATCGATTTGAAATTATTATCTAAAAGTATCATATCTGCCGCCTCTTTTGCCACATCCGTACCGCTTATTCCCATAGCTATCCCGATATCTGCGCGCTTAAGTGCAGGAGCATCATTTACGCCATCACCGGTCATTGCTACAATCTCGCCGTTACTTTGGAGTGCGGTTGCGATTTTTAGTTTTTGATTGCTCGACATTCTCGCAAAAAGAATGGTTTCCTTTGCAAGCCGCTTTTCGAGCGCCTCATCGCTGATTGCCTCCACCTCTTCCCCAGTAAGTACAGAATCATATTCCAAACCTATTTTTTGGGCAACCGCCTGCGCCGTTTTATCGTTATCTCCGGTAATCATCATAACTCTAATGCCGGCAGTTTTACACTGGGCAATCGCTTCCTTAACCTCTGAGCGCGGTAAATCCATAATAGCAACAACTCCCAAAAGAGTTAGTCCCCCTTCGCTTCTTTGAGAGTTTTTTGCTATTGCTAAAACACGGTACGCCTCATCTTCAAACTCTCTGGAATAATCCAGCATCTCTTTTTTTACAACATCATCAAATGGCTGTTTTTCACCATTGCCATTTACATAAAAAGAGCACCTCTCAAACAGAACCTCAACAGCGCCTTTGGCAAAAAGTATCTCTTGGGCGCTGTTTTTATAAATAGAAGACATCATTTTTCTTTCACTGCTAAATGGTATCTCATCTATTTTCTCATAACTCTCAATAGAGATACTCTTTTTTTTAGCTGCACAGACAAGAGCCAACTCTGTCGGATCGCCAAAGAGGGTATTTTCTTCAATGACTGCACGAGAGTTTAAAAGACCCGCAAGGAGCAGTTCATACAATCTTTTCTCTGATGATTCGTTTGAATCAACAAAAGTGAATTTTCCATTTGTTTCATACCCCTCGCCGCTTATAGTTATATGCTCACCGCCCGCAAGTCTTATCTCTTTAAGTGTCATTTCGTTGCGCGTAAGCGTGCCGGTTTTATCGGTACATATAACGGTAGCGCTTCCAAGTGTTTGAACAGAATTAAGATTTTTAATAAGAGCGTTTCGTGCGGCCATTCTCTGGCTTGCCAAGGAGAGCGAGAGCGTAATAGTCGGTAAAAGCCCCTCAGGAATATTTGCAACAATCAAAGAGATGGCAAAAATAGTGGTCGTCAAGAGTGTTTGATTTGAAAATATACCTAAAATAAAAAATACGCTGCCCATTCCCATAGCTATAATAGTTAAAATATGGGTAATTTTTATAACTTCTTTTTGCATTGGAGTGAGTGTTTTTTGAACACTCTTCGTAAGTGTTGCAATCTTTCCAAACTCTGTTGCATGCCCGGTGGAGACGACAAGGGCGGTAGCAGTTCCTGATACGACTGAAGTACCGGCAAAAACCATATTTTTTGCATCTATGGCTCTGTAAAGAGAGGCATCTGTCGTTTCTTCTCTTCTTGATGGCCGCGATTCGCCGTTTAGAGATGCCGTGTTAATGTATAAGGCACTGTTTTTTAATATCACTGCATCCGCAGCAATTTTATCTCCCTCTTCCAAAACTATAATATCGCCCGGAACAAGCCATTTTGCATCAATACTATTTGATTTATTATCACGCCAAACACGAACCGTAATCGGCATCAGCTTTAGTAATGCTTCCATAGCTTTATCGGCTTTATACTCTTGCCAAAAACTAAATGTTGCATTTATTATTACGGCTATAATAATGGCATATCCGAGTATGTCATTTCCCGTATTTGGCACATAATAATCTGCAACAAGAGCTAATAGCGCGGCTACTTCCAAAAGTATTGCAAAAAAATGCATATATTGTTTTAAATACTCTTTTGCGTAACTCTTTTTTTGGGAATCGCTAATCTCATTTAATCCAAAATCGCTTAAGCGTCGCTTTGCTTCTTTTTCACTTAAACCATCATCAGATGTATTGTACTTTTCAAAAAGTTCTTCTTTTGATAGTTTAAAATTACTCATTTAATCCTCTTTGTAAGTTAAACTCCAAGCTTTATCTCAAAGCCTTTTCTTTCTCCGCTTAAAAGTTCTACGCTTCCGCCGTGCGCCTCTGCAATCTGTCTTGAGAGAACAAGCCCAAGCCCGTTTCCCTTTACCTTAGTGCTTTTAAATGCCTCAAAAAGCTCTTTTGTGTTTTCTATCATCACGCCGCTGTCATAGATATAAAATTTGTGAAATTTCTCATCTCTCTCATAGACAATTTCAACGCTGCCATAATCATTCTCATCCAACTCTATCGCATCAATCGCATTTGTTAAAAAGTTTGAAAAGAGCATCTCAAGCAGGTCTTTATCGGCGTTCATCTCAAAATTTTGCTCGGGAAAGATAAATGTTATCTCTTTTGTGTATCCATAATACCCCACGGCCATATTGAGAGCATCTTGAAGCTCGCTCCAATAAAACAGGCTTTTATTTGCATGAACACCTTTGCTAAACATAAGCGTAGCCTTTATAATGCGCTCTATCCTGCAGACGGATTTTTGTATCTCTTCAACAATAGCCACATTCTCCGGAAGCACCCTTTTTTTGAGCGTGGAGCTAAGAAGCGATATAGAGCCTATCGGGTTTCTTATCTCATGAGAGAGATGCGCTGCCATCTGTCCCATCGTTGCGAGATTCTCTTTGCGTTTTTGTTCTGTAATATCTGTTGCGCTGAGCATGATTTTTTCTTTGTAAGAGGAGCTCTTTATAAGATAGGATTTTGCATTAAATCCCACCTCGTAATCATCTTTTTTCGGCTCCAAAAGCTCAAAAAGCTCATGAAGAGATTTCGCCTGAGAGTTTTGCAGAAAAACATTCCCGCCCTTATCCAAAATCCAAATCGCATTTGGTAAAAACTCCACAATCTCTTCTACGGTGTCTTGGAGGTGTGCATAGGATGCTTTTAGCTCACTAAACTCTCTCTCAACCTTGTATGTTTGCTCTATGAGGAGGCTTAGCTCATCCGGTGTTATGCCTGACATTAGTCGCCAAGAGCCAAGATAATTTTATAAAGAGAATATGCGTCATCGCTGCCGCAAAGCTCCCTGATGGAGTGCATAGCATAGGTAGGAAGTCCAACATCTAGCGTATCTATCCCAAGTTTTGATGCCGTAATGGGTCCAATGGTAGAGCCACACCCCATGTCGCTTCTTGTGACAAAATTTTGAATAGGCTCGCCAATGGAGGATGCGACATTCATAAATCTTGAGATACCTCTTGAATTTGAAGCGTACTTCTGGTTTGCATTTACCTTTATGACTACACCTCTGTTGATAAGAGGCGCATGGTTTGCGTCATGTTTGCTCGCAAAGTTGGGGTGGATGGCGTGAGCATTATCTGCCGATATCAAAAGAGATGAACGCATAACGCGCACATACTCCTCATATTCTGCAAAAAGTCTCCTAAGCGTGCTCTCTAAAAACGAACCCCCTGCCCCAGATGCACTCTCGCTGCCCACCTCTTCATGGTCACTTGCAATAAAAAGCATAGGTTTGCTCTCATCAACACTGCAAATGCCAAGCATTCCGACATAACAGCTAAGAAGATTATCAACTCTGGCACTTGCAATAAACTCATCTCTATACCCGACAAAAGAGGCCCTTTGCGTGTCATAAAAGTTCAGCTCATTTGCGTAAAGCTCTTTTGCATCATCTATGCCAATTTTTTTTAACTGCTCTTTTAAAAACTCATCAAAACTAAATTCGCCCAAAGTCGATACAATCGGCACTATGTCGGTCTGCGCATTTATGCCCTTTGAGTTGTTTGCTTCTCTGTCGAGATGAATTGCGAGCGATGGGATGATTGCTATGGCTTTTTTAGCATCTATGAGCGCATCTTTAAGTGTGTTGTTTGAGCTAAGATATGAGACGCGTCCGGCTAGTGAGAGATCTCTGTCAAACCATGTGCCAAGCAAAACACCGCCATAAGGCTCAACCCCGAACTTTACCACTCCATGCTCTTTGATAACCGGATTTGGCTTAAGTTTTAGATTTGGTGAATCGGTATGCGCGCCGACCATGAGATAATTTTTCTCTTTTGGATAGGTAAAAGCGATGATGGAAGAGTCGTTTCTTGTCACAAAGTACTTTTTGCCCTCTTCAAGAGACCACTTCTCAACCTCGCTAAGCTTTATAAAACCTGCATTAAGAAACATCCCCGCCATATTTTGCGTTGCGTGAAAAGGGGTAGGTGAAGCATCTAAAAAGCCTAAAAGCCCTTCGTTAAAATCTTCTTTTGTTATCATAATAGTTCCTGATTGAAAGTTATAATTTTTTTCTGATTATACAAAAATATCTTCTATTCTACTCAAACTCTATATCTACATAGAGCTTTTTAGGTGCTTTTATACGCAACTGCTTATGAACGCTCTCTCGCCCATAAACCACCTCGATGGCAGACGCACTCACCCCAAACTCTTTTGCCAAAAAATCCACCATATAGTCCGTCGCCTTGCCGTTTTGCGGCTGTGCCCTTACACTTACTTTTAGCTGATTGCCTTTTGGTTTTAGTATAGCATCCTTCTTTGCCGATGGTGTTCCGAGTATATTTAAAACCAAAATATCCCCATCCCACTCATAAAAAGTATGTTCCAAGTCTCTTGCTCTCATCTAAAAAAACAACCAAACCAAAAGCGCTACACCAATAGCAAGATTTAGGTAACTCATCCCCTCTTCAAATAGCATAACCAAAAGTTCATAATATTTTGTTTCCAAAAAATCTTCGGATATTTTCAATTGCTCATTCGCATAAGCCGTAATGTCAGCACCCCAGATATAGGCAACAATCTCAGGTACGATAAAAAACAGAATAACCCCGCCTATACCCCAAAAATTTTTCTCAGGCTTCATTGACTGCAACGCTTTCTTCGTATTTGGATTTTGTGCTATGGCTTGTGCTTTTGCTTTGATTTTATCTCTCATTTATCTTTTTTCTCTTATTTTTTTAAAAATTTGACAATGGCTCTAACCTAATTTGGCAGACACCGTCCGCCATCTAAACAGTTATAAAACTGTCTCATATTCCCAAGATTTCTTTGACTAAACCCTTTGTCAAAACCTTTTATTAGTATAGAAATCATCGTTTTTTATCAGCTTCACAACAGGGCACTCTTTTTTTCATCCAAATACTCATAAAATTGATTTAGCTTCTGTCTTAAAAGCTCTTTTGGAATAAGTCTTGTTTCGTATTGAGATATTACAGTTGGGCTTAGGCTTCTGCTCATCGCATATTCGACTACTTCATCATCTTTTTGTCGGCAAAGCAGCACTCCGATGCTTGGATTTTCATACTCTTTTTTGACATCTCTATCTAGTGCTTCAAGATAGAACTCAAGCTGCCCCAAATACGCTGGTGTAAACTCATCGATTTTAAGCTCAAATGCCACTAAACAGCGGAGTTCTCTATGGTAAAAAAGCAAATCAATGCTAAAATCTTTATTACCAACTTGCAGCCTATACTCTTGTCCCATAAAACAAAAATCTTTTCCTATCTCTACTACAAAATCCCTAAGCGAACTCACTAGTGATTTTTGCAAATCTTTTTCAGTATGAAGCGCACTAAGCCCCAAAAACTCAAGTGAATAAATATCTCTAAAAACATTTGTGCTATCTTGAGGCAACCCAGTTACCACGGGTGAGAGTTTTTTGTTTGCTAACATCGTTCTCTCATAAAGCCCACTTTTGATTTGTCTCTCAAGTTCTCTTTTTGAATACCTTTCATGTAAGCAAATATTGATATAAAACTCCCTCTCTTCATCGCTTTTAGATGCTGCTAAAATCATAAGATTATTTGTCCATGACAATTGTGTCACCAGTGGCGACAGTTTTTCATTACCTTGGTATGTTTCATAAAACTGCTTCATGCGCCAAAGATTTCTAGCTGTAAAACCCTGTAAATTAGGCTCTTTCTGCACTATAAAATTTGCCAACTCCTGCACAACACTTTTCCCCCAACTCTCTTTGATGGTTTTGCTAGAAATATGTTCGCCAACACTCCAGTAAAGCTCTATCAAAATAGTATTTACACTACTAAACGCTTTTTGTTTTGAAGTGCTGATAAGATTTAAAATCTCGCTAAAATTTTGTTGCCGTATATTCATTTTTCACCCTCCACAATCCTTATCTCTTTCATCAATCCAAGCTCAAAAACATCTCTCTCAATCTCCGCCCTCAGCTC
>KB228047.1_pt42 | contig 14175 bp, 7 predicted proteins | sample 524768 | NCBI WGS metagenome assembly AMQJ01 (sample SAMN00998488, study PRJNA167727) | sediment metagenome | isolation source: subsurface aquifer sediment | place: USA: Rifle, Colorado | collected Aug-2009
CGTTGACTATGCTTTAAGTTCTAAAACTATTACAATTTTAGCAGGCGATACTACAGGAATTTTAACTATTTCGACAAATGGATTAGATGATGCGAACATTGAAGTGCTCGACAGTATTGTATTTAAAGTAAATTCAATTGCAAATGCGAATGCCGCAACCGCAACCGCAACGCTCTATTTAGAAAGCGATGATAACCCGTCAGTTGTCCTTACAGCTTCCAAAATTACAATTGGAGAAAATGAAAGTCTGGATATAACGGCAACTCTTGAAGCTCCAACATCTAAAAATGCGGTAATCAATTTTGGTTTTTCAGGAACTGCTACTTACGATTTGGATTATACTACAAGCTTTTTAAGCAAGGGAACTGCAATTACTGCTGCAGGGGGAAACGGATATGGTTCTGATGCCAATCAATTGTACTATCCTACAGATGTTTCTGTTGATTTGGTCGGAAATATATATGTGTTAGATAAGAGCAATAATCGAATTCAAAAATGGGCACTAGGAGCTATTGCAGGAACCACTATTGCTAACTTAAATGGTGATGTAAATAGTTTTTTTGTTGATGCTTCTGGAAATATTTATGGAGTAGATGCTAGTAATCACCGTATTCAAAAATGGACTTCCGGAGGAAGCGCATGGACGACTGTTGCTGGCGGAAATGGTGCCGGATCAAATGCCAATCAACTAAATTATCCACAAGGTGTTTATGTGGATGCTGCCGGAACTATTTTTGTGGCAGACAGCTACAATCATCGAATTCAGAAATGGACGTCGGGAGCAACAACGGGAACAACTGTTGCCGGCGGAAATAATCAGGGGTCGGAACTCAATCAATTAAACTATCCTTCTGGCGTTTCTGTTGATTCAAATGGAAATATATATATTTTGGATGGGAATAATTGGCGCATTCAAAAATGGACTCCCAATGCAAGCTCAGGAACAACTCTTACTAGTTTAGCTGCATGGATTACCAAATTTTTTAGAGACGCTTCGGGTAATATCTATGGAGTAGATCAAGGAAATCATCGCGTTCAAAAATGGACGCCAAGTGGCATTGGCTGGACAACTGTAGCCGGCGGAAATGGTTCCGGATCAAATGCAAATCAATTAAGTTCTCCACAAGGCTTATATATTGATAGTGATGGAAATATTTATGTTGCCGACTATGGGAATCATCGCATTCAAAAAGTTCAGATTTCACCTCAAATAGTTATCTCCGCTGGTGAAACAGAAGGGAAACTAACTATTGTAGGTATTGACGACAATTCAGACGAGAACGATGAAACGATTGTTGTTACTTCTTCTGATGTTTTGAATTGCATTTTAAGCACTTCAGACCCAGTCAATATTACAATTCTTGATTATGACGATCAGCCCGAAGTTTCTTTTTCTTTCAGCAAAGAGAAAATTACAGAGAATGATGCAACGGATGTCGTTCTTACGGCAAAACCTTCTGTTGTTTCAGGTAAAAATATTGCCATCGAATTTGTGATGGAAGGCAGTGCCATTGAAACTGTGGAATATGCTTTAAGTTCTAAAACTATTACAATTTTAGCAGGTGATACTGTAGGTATTTTAACCATATCAACAAATGGATTAGATGATGCAAACATTGAAGTGCTCGACAGTATTGTATTTAAAGTGAGTTCAATTACAAATGCTATTGCAGCCTCTGAGACTGTAACCTTGTATTTAGAAAGTGATGATAACCCGTCAGTTGCGCTCACAACTTCTAAAACTACAATAGGAGAAAATGAAAGTCTGGATATAATGGCAACTCTTGAAGCTCCAACATCTAAAAATACTGTAATCAATTTTGATTTTTCAGGAACTGCTACTTACGATTTGGATTATACTACAAGCTTTTTAAGTAAAGGAATTGCTATAACTATTGCAGGGGGAAATGGCCAAGGTTCTAACGCCAATCAATTGTACTATCCTACAGATGTTTCTGTTGATTTGGTCGGAAATATATATGTGTTAGATAGGAGCAATAATCGCATTCAAAAATGGGCATTAGGAGCTATTACAGGAACCACCATTGCTTACTTAAATGGCGATGTAAATAGCTTTTTTGTTGATGCTTCTGGAAATATTTATGGAGCAGATGCCAATAATCACCGTATTCAAAAATGGACTTTCGGAGGATCAGACTGGACAACTGTTGCCGGCGGAAATGGTTCCGGATCAAATGCCAATCAATTAAATTATCCACAGGGTGTTTATGTGGATGCTGCCGGAACTATTTTTGTGGCAGATAGCTACAATCATCGAATTCAGAAATGGACTTCGGGAGCAACAACGGGAACAACTGTTGCCGGTGGAAATAATCAGGGGTTGGCACTCAATCAATTAAACTATCCTTCCGGTGTTTCTGTTGATTCTGATGGAAATATATATATTCTGGATGGGAATAATTACCGTATTCAAAAATGGGCTCCCAATACAAGTTCGGGAACCACTCTTACGAGTTTGAACGGCTGGATTACCAAATTTTTTAGAGACGCTTCGGGTAATATCTATGGAGTAGATCAAGGAAATCATCGAATTCAAAAGTGGTCGCCTAACGGTTTAGGTTGGATTACTGTAGCCGGAGGCAATGGGCAAGGCTCAAATGCCAATCAATTAAGTTCTCCACAAGGCACAGTCGTTGATAATTTGGGAAATATTTATGTTGCCGACTATGGAAATCATCGCATTCAAAAAGTTCAAATTTCACCTCAAATAGTGGTGGCGGCTGGTGAAACAGAAGGGGAACTAACGATTATTGGAATGGAAGACGAGTTAAATGAGGAGGGAATTGAAACTATTGTAACCAATGTTGTATCCACCGAAAATGCAATTGTAAGTGGCAGCATACCTTTACTTAATATTGAAAGTTATGTGGATCAAAATGTTTCCATTGTAGCCACCAGAACTACTATTGCCGAACATGAAAGTTTGGATATCACGCTTTCACTTACAACTCCAACCCGAAAAGATGTAATTATTGATTTTGAACCAAAAGGAACTGCACTCTATGATTTGGATTACGCAGCTGACTTTATAGGCAAAGGAGACGGTACTACGGTAATAGGAGGCTTATATTTTAGTCAAATATACCCAAATCGTGTTTTTGTAGATTTGGCAGGAAATATTTATGTCTTGGAGGAAAATAATTCTCGAGTTCAAAAATTTGCCCCTGAGTCTTCAGTTGGCTCTACTGTTGCCGGAGGCAATGGTTGGGGTTCAGAAGCCAATCAATTTGCTGGTCCAAGTGATATTTTTGTTGATTTAAGCGGAAATATTTATGTATCTGATCGGAACAATCATCGTATTCAAAAATGGGCGGTTGGAGCAACAACTGGAACAACAGTAGCTGGAGGAAATGGGAATGGATCGGCAGCCAATCAATTATCTTATCCTTCAGGCGTTTTTGTTGATTTAGCCGGGAACATTTATGTATCTGAACAAGATAATCATCGTGTTTCGAAATTTGCACCCGGTGTAGCAAACGGAATTATTGTGGCAGGCGGAAATGGTCAAGGCTCAGCTTCTAATCAATTATCAGGACCTCAAGATGTTTTTGTGGATTTAGCAGGGAACATCTATATTGCGGATTCTTGGAATTCTCGAATTCAAAAATGGGCACCCAATGCAACTTCAGGAATTACGGTAGCAGGATATGGTTGGGGATCAGGAGCTAGTCAATTATCAAACCCACAATCTGTTTTTGTAGATGTAGCAGGGAGCATTTATATTGCAGACACTCAAAATCATCGCATTCAGAAATGGGCAGCCGGTGCAATTGAGGGAGTTACTGTTGCAGGAGGAAGATTTGGCCAAGGCTCAGCTTCCAATCAATTAAGCTACCCACAAGATGCTTTTGTGGATTTGGCCGGAAATATTTATGTTGCTGATCGAGATAATTATCGTATTCAAAAATATGAAAATATAATTCGAATTATTCTAAAAGCCGGAGAAACAGAAAGTAAACTCTCTATACAAGGTCTTGAAGATGACCTGAACGACGAAGGCAATGAAACGATTTTTTTAGGCGTGAAGTCAGGAACGAACGCCAATCTAAATTCCATTGCAGAACAAACAATAACTATCCTTGATAATAGGAAAACCCTAACGCTTCAATCGAGTCCTTTTGTTGGATTAACAAACGGAGCCGTAGCTTGGGGAGACTACGATCGGGACGGAGATTTAGATGTTGCTGTTATGGGTTCAAGCCCTACGTTAGGAGCAGTAACCGCTGTTTATCAGAACCAAAATGGAACATTTGTTAATATCGGTTATAATTTCATGAAACAATTTGACGGTGATATTTCATGGGTTGACATCAATAAAGATGGATGGCTGGATTTAGTTGTTTCTGGTTACAGCGAGCAAGCTGTTACAAAACTTTATCTGAACAATGCAGGTGTTTTTGAACCTACAGACGATTACGGTCTTCCACAATTATTCTCAAGCAAAATGGCCTGGGGCGATTTAGATAACGATGGAGATATTGATCTGGCAATTTCTGGTATTAACGATGCGGAAGAATTTGTCTTTTACATCTATTATAGAGAAAATAACCAAAATATATTTATTAAGGAAACCGCTATAGAAACTTGGAATTGGCCCGGTTTTATTAATGGTGATTTAAAAATCGTAGATATTGATTTGGATGGTGATAATGACATTATCTACAGCGGAGAGAATTCATCTGGAGGACCAGTAGGTGGAATTAAATACAATACGTACATTGTTGGGTCAAGTGATTATTACTATGATAATTATTCTCCATTAAAAAATTCCACTATAGAAGTTGCAAAATTTCAAAGCACTCCTTCCACACGGCTTTCTATTCTTTTTAGTGGGGTTGATAATAATGGTAATATAATTTTATCAGCATCCAATTTTCAAAATATTATGGATCCTACTGCTCTAAATCTATTTCCAAAGCTTAAAGATGGTGATATCTCTGCTGCGGACTTTGATAATGACGGTTTGAACGACCTTTTATTTACAGGAGAAAATGCAGACGGAGTTCCTATTACCAAACTATTCCTACAGAATTCTTCCGGAAGCTTCAGAGAATCTTCAATTCAATTGATGGGGCTGAGAAATTCCACCGCCAGCTGGGTAGATTATGATATGGACGGCGATTTAGATCTATTTTTAACAGGAGTAGATAATCAAGGCGCAAAAACAATATTGTATGAAGCAGAAACAGTAAATAAGAAGAATGCGCCTCCGTCTAAAATAACTGGCTTAGATTGGGAAGATATAGGAAATGGTCAGGTACGTTTTTCTTGGGATAATCCAATCGATGATTTTTCTGTTGATTTAGGCTACGTTCTACGATTGGGAACGACTCCTGGCGGAACTGAGCTGTCAAATACAGAAAGTGATTTAATAACTGGAAGAAGACTTATTTCAAAACCCGCACCTATTTACACCAATTTCTTTGAAACTCAATTAGACCCGGGAATTTATTATTGGTCTTTACAAGCAATTGACCAAGGATTAAAAGGAGGAATATTTTCCGAAGAAAAATCGTTTATCTTAACCTATGATTGGAAAATTTTAAATCAAGGCGGCATAATTGATAGAAGAATCAATGCCGTTAAGAGTCCTGTCATAAAACTTGCCGATCTTGATAATGACAACGATATGGATTTAATCTATGGTTCTTCCATCAATGGAGGTGTGCAGTTATTAAAATTTGATGGAATTCGGTTGATTAATATGAACTCAAATTCAATTTATGTAGATAGGATCACAGATGTTGAAACCGGTGATGTTAATGGCGACGGAATTGGCGATATTTTAATTAACAATTTTTCTTGGAACAACACCTATAATTTAAGATTGTTTCTAAGCAATGGCTCTGACTATATACAATCCGATATCGACATTGGATTATATAAAGCCCAAGGAAGGATTGCAGATTTAAACAACGACGGACAGGCAGAGGTCATATTAATTGGATTGTCTAGTAGTTTATCATCCGGAAAATTGAAATTTTATATTTATGAATATAATAAGAATTCAATCCCTCCATCGTTTGTTAAAACGGATGTTTCAGCGCAAATAACTTCATTAAATTCGGCATCATTTGATTTAGGAGATATCGATAATGACCAAGATATTGATCTTATTATGAGCGGATTTAATCCAACGCTTGGCTATCAAAGTTTCCTTTATGAAAACTTAACCGAAATGGGTGGAAGTTATCAATTCGTGAATACGGAGAATAATATCGTTGCAACTATAGATGGAACAAGTGATTTAATCGATTTTGATGGCGATGGTGATTTGGATTTAGTGATTACCGGAACCAGTATTTCGGGAGATGTCTTTGAAGTCTATGTGAATAAGCTAAATGAAGGAATTACAACATGGCCTCTTCTCATAAATTCAGGTTTGACTCCGATGCGGTTAGGTAAATTAGATTTGGGTGATTTTAATGGCGATGGCTTTAGCGATTTATTGTATTCCGGAGTTGTTGAAGGACAAGGAAAAGTTACTAATTTAAGTGAGTTTGATCCTTTAAATAATCATTTTGTTAATAGTTTATTTGATGTAAGTGATATCATTGATGCTGAAGTTGAATTTGGTGATCTGGAAGGGGACGGCGATTTGGACTTTTCTATTTCCGGCGAAAGCAGAACAGAATTAGGTATCTATATTTTTAGAGCGTATGTGAATGTTCGAAATCAATCGGCTGCCGTCGCAGCACTCGGCACAACTAAACTTTCCAAAATAGATGATGGATTTAAGGCTCAATTGGAGGATATGTACACTTTAAATAAAGCTCCTGCAACGCCAGAGCCAAACGAACCCAGAAAGGTAGATGGCGCAGCCATCACTCCAGATGGCGTTCCCGTCGAGTTCTCTTGGAAATCATCAATTGATGACCACACCCCAACAGGCGGAGTAACTTATTCTTTTAAAGTAGGTAAAGCCCCTGGTGGAGAAGATATTATGTCTTCTAATTCTAATTCAAATGGTACACGCAAATCTGCTGTAAAAGGGAATGCGGAGCATAATTTGACTTGGCGTTTACGTCTGCCCTACGGAACCTATTATTGGTCTGTTCAGGCTATTGATGCATCCTTTGCCGGTTCTGAATTTAGTGAACCGCGTATGTTCCAAATTACAGACGCTTTAGGTGTTGAAAATTTCGATCTAACCAATGAAGTGATTTATTATCCTAATCCAACAAGCGGTCAGTTTAGTGTGATTGCTCCGGGAAATGAGACTAAAGCAATTTTGATTGTACGAAACCTTTTAGGAGCCATACTTTCCCAAGAAAGTGTAGTCATTCCTACCGACCGCACATTAAAAATTGATATTAGCAACTTACCGGCAGGTATGTATATTGTAAATCTTGAAACAGTTTCTTCAATCTATACATTTAAGATTAATAGAGATTAAAGTTTAGTAAAGAAGTTGTTTTACAATCGTATTTTTAATAAGGGGGGATAATCGTTATCTCCTCTTATTATTTTGACAAAAAACTTATGGGACTTTTTTGCAAATTAAGAAGTGCTTGCAAAAACAGAAATTATTTTTAAAGTACACATTCTCAAATTTTTACTCCAATAACACAGACGTCATCAATCTGCTCAAGATTTCCTCTCCAGTTTTCATATGCTTCGTTGAGTAATAACTTCTGGTTTGGCATTGGTTCATTTTGAATAGAGAGTATTAAATCGAGAAATGCTTTTGTTTTGAATTTCTTTCCTTTTGGACCACCAAATTGGTCGGCGTAACCATCGGAAAACAGGTATATAGTATCGCCTTTTTCGAGATCAAAACAATGTGTAGTAAACGGTATCTGCTTATCAAACTTGCCAATGGGTTGCTTATCGGCTTTTGCTTCAAGTAATATCCCTTTTCTAATTATCCACAGTGGATTGTATGCGCCTGCATAGTAAAGTTTGTCGCCATTTAAAGAACATAAAGCAATATCCATCCCGTCTCTTACTTCACCATAGCTATTTTCACCTTCGCTTTTTTCAAATTCATGAATGACAATTTCTCTAGTTTTATCAAGTATTTCACCAGGATTAGTAAGGTTATATTCTCTCACAGAACGGTTAAGTCCGTTGTTACAAACCACAGAAACCATGGCCCCTGGCACTCCATGACCGGTACAATCTGCAGCAGCAAATAGAATTGTTCCATTTGAATATTCCAGCCAATAGAAATCACCTGCCACAATGTCTTTGGGCTTGTAAAGAACAAAGGAATCAGGAAGGTATTCATTAATAAGTTTATCGGAAGGGAGAATCGCCGATTGAATACGCTTTGCATAATTTATTGAAGCAAGAATTTCTTGATTTTTTTCGTCAAGTTTATTAAAAGCCATATCCACTTGTTTTTTCTGACTTTCAATAATTCCCTTCTGTCTTTTTGTTATTCTAAATCGATTAAAAATAAATGCTCCGAAAAATAGAGTAAAAAACAATCCCACATATAAGAAATAGGACTTCATTTTTTGCTGTTTATTTTCTGCTCTTTGTGCAGCAAGTTGTGCATCTTTTACTTTTTGGAGCTCTTCATTTTTAATGCTGTCGGCAACAGCCTGTTTTTCATATTGGTATTTATATTCTTGACGAATTACTTCCTTGCGATTTTTTTCGCTATCAATGCTGTCCTTGAGTGTAATATATAGTTCATACATTTCAAGGGCTTTTTTATTTTGATTAACCTCTTTATAGACCTTAAATAATGCATTAGCCGCTTCAGCCGCTTCATTTGGTGCACCAATTTCCCGGGCTATAGATAGAGATCGCTCGCCATAGTTAATGGCTTTTGTGAATTTGCCTTGATTTTTATATATAAGACCTATAGTATTTAAAGAAGTCGCAATACCTTTTTTATCTCCAATTTCTTCTCTAATTTTTAAGCTTTTCGTTTGATATTCAATTGATTTTTCGTAGTTCCCTTGATCGTTATAGAAAGTTCCAATATTATTTAAAGAAGTGGCAATACTTTTCTTGTCTCCAATTTCTTCTTTCAATTTCAGACATCTGGAGTAATAATCCAATGCTTTATCATAATTTTTTTGATCGTGATAAATTAGTCCTATGTTATTCAAAGAAGTTGCAATACCTTGTTTATCTTCTATTTTTTCATTTAATTGTAAACACCTATTATAATATTCTAATGCCTTTTCATAATCTTCTTGTTCGTGATAAATTAGCCCAATGTTATTAAGCGAAGTTGCAATGCCTTTTTTATCATCAATTTCTTCTCTTATTTTTAAACTTCTTGAATAATAGTCGATTGCTTTAGCCTGATTGCCTTGGTTTTTGTAAATAATCCCAATATTATTAAGAGTATTGGCAATATCCTCTTTATTTCCAAGCTCTTCGTTTATTTTCAAACTATTTGAAAAATTCTCAATTGCTTTTGGGTAGAAACCTTGATTATCATATATAATCCCAATATCGTTCAAGGAAATAGCCATGCCGTATTTATCATCAATTTCTTTTCTTATGTTTAAACTACGGGTTTGGTAGTCTAGAGCTTTAATGTAGTCATTTTCAATTCTGTATATATTACCAATACTATTTAAAGAATTAGCGACTCTTTTTTTATCTCCTATTTCTTCATTAAGTTTAATATTTTGCAAGTGAAACTCAATTGCCTTTGAGTACTCACCGAGATTTACATAAATTTGACCAATGTTAAAAAGCGAAAACGCAACTCCCTTTTTATTGCCTATTTCCTTATCTAATTCCATACTTCGAAATTGATAATCTAAAGATTTAGCGAAATCATTCTGATTTTGATAGATCAGTCCAATATTTCCAAGAGATATTGATAAAGAATTTTGAAAAAATCGTCTTTCATTCTTGCTAATATTCTTTTCTAGATTCTTATTGCACAAAGACTCTATTTTTTGGTTAAGCTCAAGATCAAGTTTAGGGTCGGTTGAATATATAATATTATCCCATCCAATATATGCTTTAACAACAATGGAATCGATAGTTGAAGTATCAATCAGTTGCTTCAGCGAATCAATCTTTGCCTTATTTTCGGGCTTCAGTTGGGCTTTGACAATAAAGGCAGAAACGATGAGTATTATCGTAAAATATATTTTCAAATCACGTGTTTTAGACTTGCACAACTCCACAAAATAAAGATACAAAAAATCATATATCTTCAATAAAATTTAATCTGGTTAAACAAAAATACAGAATGTAAATCACTTGTGTCCGATAAAAAAAATCTAGCAAGAGAAAAATTCAATAGAATATATCCCTTGCCATCGTAAAAATTGTAATTCTCTCAAAACAATTTAGATATGAACTAATCGACAAAATTTTTCTGTCAACCCGTCTTTTATTAAGTATTGAGCTTTATTGATTACAGACTTATTTGTTGGACAGCCAAAAAGCATAAGAGTTGGAAGTACCTTGTCTTATACAATAATGCATAAAAGCGGTGAAGGTTTTGTGCCCGATTAATACAACGAAAAGTACAAACAAGTGGGCATATTCAACTATGGCTATTAATATTCGTTATCATTTATTGACTTCGTCCGATTTATTCCAATTTCTTAAAAATCCAAGCTCTAATTGGAAAACCTTACAACAAAACCTACTAGTAAGTACTCCATTTTGTTGGAAAGGGGGTTTTTCGAAAATCAAAATTGAATCGAATAAATCGACGGATGTAGATGTCTTTTTCGCTACTGTTGATTTATATCTGATAGCACAAAAAAAATATTTATAAAAAGCCAATCAATGTTTGCTAATTCCCAATTTTATATTAATTTTGCAGCCCGAAATATAGAATTTTATTCGAATTTAATAAATAGATAAAGCATGGCGAATCATAAATCATCAATCAAAAGAATCAGACAAGCTGAAACACACAAGTTAGAAAACAGATATTTTGCTCGTACTATGCGTAATGCAATCAGACAGTTAAGAAGCATGAGCGACAAAGCGGAAGCTGCTAATCAATTGCCATCGGTGCTATCGTTGATTGACAAAAACGCCAAACGGTCGATCATTCACAAGAACAAAGCAGGTAATCTGAAATCAAAATTGACTAAGCATATCAATGCTTTAGCTTAGTTTTAAGAAAAATATTTTTGAAAAGCCAATCGATTTTTTCGATTGGCTTTTTTGTTTTTACTTGTACATTGTTTATCTTTGGAATTCAAAATTAAGATTTAATCCCATTTCTCTTTTTTTTCTCTTCAAAAAATACGCCAATGAATTACCCAAGTGGAACAAGCATCAAGTTTTGGGCAGAGGAAGATCGACCGCGTGAAAAACTCATGCTAAAAGGAAAAGCAAGTTTAAGCAATTCGGAAATATTGGCAATCCTTATTGGGTCGGGAAGCCGAAACGAAACGGCTGTAGAGCTCTCACAGCGGATTTTGGCCGACAATCAAAATAATTTAATCACTTTATCTTCGCTTAGTATCAATGATTTGCAAAAATACAAAGGCATTGGCGAAGCCAAAGCGGTGAATATCATTGCGGCATTGGAACTCGGCCGACGAAGGCGTTCGAGCGAAGCGATAGAACAAAAATCGATAAAAAGCAGCAAGGATGCTTTCGAACTGCTTTATGCTGATTTGGCCGATCAAAATTTTGAAGAATTTTGGATTATTCTGCTCAAACGAAACAATCAAGTGTTGAGCAAACGGAAAATTAGCGAAGGCGGATTGGCAGGAACAGTAGCCGATCCGAAAAAAATTTTTAAAATGGCGCTCGACGAGCAAGCAAGCTCTCTTATTCTTTGCCACAATCATCCATCGGGAAACCTGAAACCCAGCGAACAAGATATTCAACTCACAAAAAAAATTGTGCAAGCCGGCAAGACACTCGAAATTTCAGTGCTTGATCATTTGATTTTTGGAAACGAGAACTATTTCAGTTTTGCCGATGAAAACTTACTCAGTTAAAACCGCTTTCTATTTTTCCTAAATTCGCATTTTTAAATCAACTTATTCCCATGTATAAAATTGTTACTGTTGTTGGTGCTCGTCCTCAAATTATCAAAGCGGCTGCTTTGAGTCGTGCATTTCAGCATTATCCGCAAATAAGAGAATTGATCGTTCATACTGGTCAACATTACGACTTTAATATGTCGGCCATTTTTTTTGAACAACTCCATATTCCGTTGCCCGATTATCAATTTGAAATTGAAGGTGGCGGACAAGGAAGCCAAACAGCTCAAATGATCATCAATCTTGAAAATGTGTTGCAGATCGAAAAACCGGATTTACTCATTGTTTATGGCGATACAAACTCTACGGTAGCCGGAGCATTGGCCGCCTCAAAACTCAATATTCCATTGGCTCATATTGAAGCAGGAATGCGCTCTTTCAACAAATCGATGCCCGAGGAAGTGAATAGGATTATGACCGATCATTGTTCTACATTGCTTTTTAGTCCTACAAAAACAGGAGTCGAAAATTTAAAGCGCGAAGGATTTGAATTAAATCAGACGCATCGTATCAGTGCAGATCATCCCAAGGTTTATCATTGTGGCGACATTATGCTCGACAATAGTTTGTATTTTTCAACCTTGGCGAAGGAAAAATCGCTTATTCTGGAAGAATTGATGTTGACGAAAAATCAATTTATTTTGGCTACCATTCATCGAAACACAACTACCGATGTTCCACAACGAATGGACGCTCTCCTTGATGGTCTGCTCTTTTTGGCCAACGAAAAGGATGAAACGATCGTATTCCCAATTCATCCCCGAACATGGAAACAATTGGAAAAAAACGATCTGAAATTGCTCAAATTGCAAAATTGCGAAAACATAAAACTGATTGAGCCATTGTCTTTTTTGGATATGATTCAATTGGAGCAAAACGCAAAACTCATTTTAACCGATTCGGGAGGCGTTCAAAAAGAAGCTTTTTATTTTCAGAAACCGTGTTTAATTGCTCGCCCCGAAACAGAATGGGAAGAATTGGTAAGTTTGGGCGCTGCAAAGCTTTGCGATGTGGATAAAGAAAGATTGGCAGAAGCCTATCAGGCATTTATTCAGAATCCGCCAAGCCAATTTCCGGCCATCTTTGGCGATGGACATGCTGCCGAATTTATTGCCGCCGAGTTATTGAACTTTCTCGATTCTGCGCATCAGAAAGAAATAAAATAGACATTCGGACGAATGATTTTACATACGCTCGGGAACATGAATGCCTAAGAGCGACATCGAATTTTTAATATTTTCAGCCACAAAGGAAGAAAGTAGAATGCGGAATTGTCGTTTTACTTGGTCTGTTTCTTTTAGGATAGGTATTTCTTGATAGAATTTGTTGTAGAGTTTTACCAATTCGAAAACGTAATTGCTTATCAACGCAGGACTATAAAGCTCTCCGGCTTGTTTGAGGATAGATGGAAAATTCTGAATTTGCTTGAGTACATTTTTCTCTTTTTCGTTGAGCGATTCCGGCCAAAAATTCATCTGCTCAACTTCTCCGGCTTTTCGCAGAATAGATTTTATTCGGGCGTAGGTATATTGAATAAAAGGTCCTGTATTTCCATTGAAATCAATCGATTCGGCAGGATTGAACATCATTTGTTTTTTTGGGTCAACTTTTAAAATAAAATATTTCAACGCTCCCAAACTGATTGTTTGATATAATTTTTCCAAATCTTCCTGCGCGAAATCTTCGGCTTTGCCAAGTTCTTGTGTTGTTGTTTTTGCAGTGATATACATTTCTTCCATCAGTTCATCGGCATCCACAACTGTTCCTTCGCGCGATTTCATTTTTCCTTGAGGTAGCTCCACCATGCCGTAAGAAAGATGTTCGATGCTGTTAAACCAAGGTTTTCCTAATTTTTTGAGAACGAGTTTTAAAACATCAAAATGATAATTTTGTTCGTTTCCAACCACATAAATCATTTTCTGAGCATCAAATTCTTCATGTCGGAGCTGAGCTGTACCCAAATCCTGAGTCATATAAACGGATGTTCCATCGGCGCGTAGCAAGAGTTTTTCGTCCAAGCCTTCGTCGGTCAAATCGCACCAAATTGAGCCGTTTTCTTTTTGAAATAAGATTCCGTTTTTCAAACCTTCCACAACCAATTCTTTGCCAAGAAGATAAGTTTCTGATTCGTAATAGATTTTGTCAAAATCGATGCCCATATTCTGGTAGGTGATATCAAAACCTTTATAAACCCAAGTGTTCATCCGTTGCCAAA
>KB225749.1_pt18 | contig 14150 bp, 15 predicted proteins | sample 524768 | NCBI WGS metagenome assembly AMQJ01 (sample SAMN00998488, study PRJNA167727) | sediment metagenome | isolation source: subsurface aquifer sediment | place: USA: Rifle, Colorado | collected Aug-2009
TGGAAGTCGGTTATAGGTATGAAAACGTCAAAAAAGCTATTGGCGGTAAAAACTATGAACTTGCTCTGTATCATTGGCAAAAGATAAAAACGGCGATAGAAAACGGTTATATAAGAAGACCGGAGCGAAAAGAGTCCAGCGAGGCATTTTTTCTCCATAGCGTTTACGGTGAGTTTGAGAATTTTCTTAAATCAAAAAATAGTGCAAAAATAGAGGATGGATTTGTTAGTATAAAAAATCACTGCAACGCTTGCCATGCAAATCAAAAAGTCGGATTTATAAAAGTTGACTAGATGAGAAATCAGCCCAAATATACTATTTTTAAGAACAGTATCTATGCGCTAAGCGGATTTTTTGATATGTTAAAAAACGAGACCTCTTTTAGACTTGAGTTAGTAGTTTTTGTATTTGCGACTCTCTTTATAGTTTGGATAGAGCTCTCTGTTGTGGAAAAACTATTGATGTTTTCTGCGGTCGGTTTAGTTTTGGTTGCCGAAGCGCTAAATAGCGCTATTGAGAGAGTGGTCGACCTTGTGACGCTAGAGTATCATGATATGGCAAAACGCGCCAAAGATGCCGCGAGTGCCGCTGTTTTATTTAGCGTCATTATATGCGCGACGATTTGGGTTGTTTTGCTTTATCAAAAGCTCTAGCGTTCATATATATTTCATATTGAAATCATAAAATCCTCTTTATTATCAGGAGGAACAAATGAGACTACATGAAACAAATGTAAGCGTAGGCAACCGACTTTTTAGATATAGAAGCTATATTCCGCTTTTGATGCTTTTTGTTTTAATACCTGCAACTTTAAATAGAACATATCCCTTTGGCATCCATTCGTACGATTTGATTTATGAGATGTTTTGCTTTGGCATATCTATGTTTGGACTTGGTATAAGAGCATATACCGTAGGGCATACTCCTATCGGAACATCAGGCAGAAACACAAAAAGACAACTCGCAGATAGCTTAAATATCGATGGAATATATTCTACCACCAGAAATCCGCTTTATTTGGGGAACTTCTTTATGATGCTTGGTGTAGTTATGTTTACTTATGATTTTGTGACGGTTTTGATTTTCGTGCTTTTTTTCTGGCTATATTATGAAAAGATAATTCAAGCAGAAGAGTCGTTTTTGTTCCAAAAGTACAAAGAAGCGTACGAGGAGTATTGCAAAAGCACCCCAGTATTTATTCCCTCTTTTAAAAACTATAGAGCCTCTAAGCTGGAATTTTCTTTTAAAAATGTTTTAAAAAGAGAGTATAACGGTTTGTTTGGGGTTATATTTTCATTTGTAGTATTGGAACTTGTAAGCAACTATGTTGTTCAAAACAGAATTTTTATAGATACGATATGGAGTTATATATTTATAATCGGTTTGATACTCTTTATAACTTTAAGAACGCTCAAAAAAAATACAAAGCTTCTGCATGTAGAGGGAAGATAGTTTATTTTTTGATTACTATTTTGCGTTTAAAATCGTAAAATTTTTAAAATCATTTTACATAAACAGATTTTTTCAAACAAATTTATTCTTAAATTAGCTAAAATGTGACAAATTTATCAAAAAAGAGATATTGTGGAAATAATCATAGTAGCATTGGCTTCGTTTTTTGCAGCGCTTCTTACCTTTTTCAGTGGGTTTGGGCTTGGTACGCTTCTTATGCCTGTTGTAGCTATCTTTTTTCCGCCCGCAATAGCCGTTGCCATAACCGCCGTGGTTCACTTTGCAAACAATATGTTTAAGTTTTTCTTAGTGGCAAAAAGTGCAGATATAAAGACGCTCATATATTTCGGTGCTCCGGCTGTGCTTTTTGCATTTTTGGGTGCTTATCTGCTTGGCTCCTTATCAAACATGGGGACGCTTTATGAATATGCTCTCTTTGGAAAAACTTTTTTTATAACGCCGCTTAAACTCTCCATCGGGCTTTTGATACTCTTTTTTGTGCTCTTGGAGTCATTGCCTTTTTTCTCTCAAATAGCACTTGATAAAAAGTGGCTTCCTTTTGGCGGTATGCTAAGCGGCTTTTTTGGCGGTTTGTCGGGAAATCAGGGTGCGTTTAGAAGTATGTTTTTGTTAAAAGCAGGTCTTAACAAAGAGCAGTTTGTCGCTACGGGCGTAGTGCTTGCGGTAATGGTCGATAGTGCAAGGATGCTCATCTATGGAGATAGTTTCTTGCAAAGCTCTGAGATAGAGTGGAGCATGGTAGCAATTGCGATAGTTGCTGCTTTTTTGGGAACGTTTGTCGGGAACAGACTACTAAAGAAGGTCTCTATAGATTTCATTCGCATTGTCGTCTCCGCTCTTTTGATCTTCATCTCTTTTGGACTTGTAAGCGGGATAATATAAGAAGTTTATGAGTAATTTTGGTTTCGAATACGCATATCTTATTTTGCTCCTTATCCCGCTTTTGTACTGTATGTACAAGTGCAGAGAGATGGTAAAGCAGAGATATTTTGTTCATCTTCACTTCTTGTCGGCAAAAAAAAATCTTCTAAAGCTTGAGTGGATTTTAAAAGTGGCTATATTTGCGCTTTTGTGCATAGCGCTGACCTCTCCCATAGCGGTGGATAAGCTAAATCCGCTAAACAGACAGGGCAAAGATATTGTTTTGGCGCTTGATGCAAGCGGCTCTATGAACGCGTCTGGTTTTGACATGGAGGATGAGGTAAGCAAAGGCGAGAGACTCCCCCGTTTTGAGATAGCAAAAATTATCGCGACGGATTTTATACAAAAGAGAGAGAGCGATAATGTGGGAGTTGTACTTTTTGGAGATTTTGCCTTTATCGCCTCGCCCATTACCTATGAAAAAAATATAGTAGTTGATATGCTTAGCTACCTCTCTCACGGTATGGCAGGGCAAAATACCGCAATCGGAGAGGGCATGGCCTTTGGTGTGCGGGCATTTAAGCACTCAAAGGCAAAGACAAAAATCATCATACTTCTCACAGACGGTGAACATAACAGCGGAGATATCTCTCCAAAAGATGCAATCAAGCTCGCAAAAGACGAAGATATAAAGATATACACTATCGGTATGGGAAACAAGGGCGAAGCGGACGAGGCGTTATTGAGAAAAATTGCCGATGAGAGCGGAGGGGAGTTTTTCAGTGCCTATTCTGCCAAGGAGCTTAGGGCGGTTTATGAGAAGATCGATGCGCTTGAGTCCTCAAAGATAAAAAGCAGGGAGTATCTCTTCAAAAATTACTACTACCATCTGTTTTTGCTAGGCGCGCTTGGTCTTCTGCTATTTTTACTCTACAGGGAGGTTAGAAAATGACCCTTCTGTCTCCCTACTATTTTTGGTTTTTGATACTGCTTCTGCCGCTCTTTATAAAAAAAGATTTCAGAGAGTTTAGGATAAGCGCATACGGATATATGCTGACTTTTGTCTTTATACTTTTTGCACTCGCAAGACCTGTTATAGAGCAAGAACCCATAAAATCGGAGCAGATTTTAAGTGACATTATTATCGGAGTTGATTTGTCATACTCTATGCAGGCTTCAGATATTGAGCCTACGAGATTGGCTTATGCAAAAGAGATGCTAAAGCAGTTGGTAGAGGCAAAGCAAAAGAGCAGATTCGGAGTTTTGGGCTTTACTACAAACGCCATCGTACTCTCTCCTTTGACTGAAGACAGAGAGCTTCTTTTGCATCTCTTTAGCTCGCTAAATGAGAAGTTTATCATAACGCAAGGGAGCGATATCCTCTCCTCACTCAAGCTCGCAAGAAAGATGTCGGCGTCAAAAGAGGCGATAGTGGTACTCTTTAGCGACGGGGCGGATGAGCTTAGCTATGAGGCGGAGGCGCATTTTGCCAAAGAGAACAACCTGAAGGTAAATATCTTTATGACGGCTTCGGTTATGGGCGGAACGCTGAGGCTTCCAAGCAAAGAGCTGCTTAAAGATGAGCTCGGCGATATCGTAGTAAGCAGGGAGAACGACGCATCCAAAGAGATATGCGATGCTACGGGTGGAGTCTATACCAAAGATTTTGACGAACTGCTTGATGCTTTGGAGTCCCAGAGCCAAAAGGATTACAAAAGCGAAGTGACTATTGTGCGCAATATGGAGCTTTTTTACTACTTTGTCGCACTGGCAATTATTGCATTTTTATTGAGCGTGACAACACTAAAGAGATATGTTGCGGCGTCTTTGCTTCTCTTTGGAGTCCATCTTGGTGCGAGTCAAAATATGGAGTTTTTTAACAAAGCAACAGAGCTTTATAGAAGCGGAGAGTACGAAGCGGCTCTGCAAAACTTTGAGATGGTAAAATCCGCCGATGTAGAGATAAAATCGATAATCTACTACAACATCGGAAATGCTCTAGTAAGGCTGAAACAGTTCCAAAAGGCAAGAGATGCGTATCTGAAATCTCTCACGCTTATATACTCCAAAGAGGCGGATGAAAATCTTGAATATATCAGGGGCGTTGGCGAGAAAAAAGAGATGAGCACGGGACAACAGCAGACAAAAGATAGATCGGCTCTTGCCAAAAAAGAGCAGAGAGAAAAAAAACAAAAAGAGGGCGGCGGCTCAAATATGCAAGTAAGCGCTCCATCAGGAAGCTCTGCAGACGATGGCGGCAAAAAAGCAAAATCGCAAAGTCAGGTTAATCTTGACGGCGGTAAAGCAAAGCTCAGCTCGAAGCAGTATGAACTTATAAACAAGAGGAGCGTAAATGAAAAAAAACCTTGGTAGGGCAGTTTTAGCGATACTTATTTTTTTACATATAGATATTTTTGCCTCTACCTATACATGGAGCGCATCTGCAAACAAAAGCTCTGCCTATGTAAATGAGGCAATCCATCTAAAATATATCTGCGAGTTTGACGACGCGGCTGAGCTGATGAGCATCGAGTTTAAGCCTGCTGGAGAGTATGAAAAGTATCGCTTACAAAATCTAAGAGAGAGCGAAAATATAGTTGACGGCAAAAGGATAAGCAGTTACGAATTTGTACTCTTTGCCAAAGAAGCGGGCAAAATAGAGCTTGAGTTTGAAGCCATTATGAAACGCACCACAAGAGAGTCCATCGAGGAGATGGTAATCGGGCGGGATAACGTCAAAAAAGAGGATGCCGTAAAAAGTATCATAAAGCAGGAAAAATTAAATTTTGAGATAAAAGAGACAAATAGCACATTAAGCGGGGATTTTGGAATCGAAGTTAAGAAGAGTGAGCCACGCACAAAGGCGTATGAACCCTATCATATAAACATCATTATAAAGGGCGTCGGAAACTTCAGCTCGATGAAGCCAGTCGGGTTTGAGATAGATGGCGTAAAAGTGTTTGCCGGTGAAGTAAGAGATGATTATAGGCTAAGCGAAGATGGTGAGAGAGGCGAGTGGAGCCAGAAGTTTGCGTTTGTCTCAGAGAGGGATTTTGTAATTCCAGAGGTTAAGATAGAGTATTTTAATCTCAAGAGCCAAAAAATAGAGACTCTTGCTGTGGATGCAACGGAGGTGAAAGTCGAGGGCGGTTTTATCAAAGAGGAGCTGCTTGATAAGGCAGAGGATGAGAGTTTTAAATTTGATATCTCTTATCTCTACTACTTTTTGATTTTTATAGCAGGTTTTCTTCTCGGCAAGATAAAAATCAAAAATAGAACTGCTCCAAAAGGCAAAAATGAGATTTTTCATCAAAAAATAGATGAGGCAAAATCGCTAGATGAGCTAATGGTCCTTCTTGTTTTGGATAATGCAAAGATGTATGATAAAATTATCTTGGAAATAGAGGCAAAGAGGCTCACGTCGCTCAAGGAGGCAAAAAAGATGAGCAAATCAATATGGTAAAAATAGAGTAATTATTTACTGTATAATAGTCGTTAATTTTAAATAAAAAAGGTTTTTTATGAAAAAAAGAAAAAGTGCTTTTAACTTATTTTTGATGAGTGGTGTTTTGGCTTTGGGCTTGGGTCTGGGTGGATGTGGCGCTATGAATACCGCGATTAAAAAAAGAGATTTGGAGGTTCAGACTCAAATGTCTGAGACGATATTTTTAGAGCCCCTCGCACCTGCTAAAAAAGTTGTCTATTTTGATATCAGAAATACATCAGATAAAGAGGTGAATGTAAAAGAGAAGATAGCATCGGCTTTTATAAACAGAGGATACAGAATTACTGATAATCCTGAAGAGGCATCATATATGCTTCAAGGCAATATTTTAAAAGTAGATAAATCTGACCTAAGAGAATCAAGACACTATCTTAGTTCTGGCTATGGCTCCGGTATTGCAGGAGCTGTAGCGGGCGCCGTAGTGGGTTATGCGGCGACCGGAAGCACTAGGACGGGGGCTGCAATGGGCTTAGCAGGAGGTGCTTTGGGTTTTGTAGGCGATGCACTGGTTGAGGATACACTGTATGTGATGGTTACGGACTTGCAGATTCGTGAGAGACCCTTAGAGGGAGAGGTAGTTACTCAAACTCAAAAAGCAAATCTAGCTCAGGGCAGTTCAACTGTTACAAAGCAGAATATCAAAGGCGCAAAAATAGAGTGGAAGACATACAAAACACGTATAGTTAGCACTGCAAACAAGATGAATCTTGAATTTGAAGAGGCACAACCAGTCCTTGAGACTGCATTGGCAAAATCTATATCCGGAGTTTTTTAAGACTTTATATGACGGCGATATGCCGTCATTTTTGATACAATTTAAAGCAAATCTTCTTTTTGTAAATCCTTTTTCCCGCTTGAAATTAATAAACAATTGATTAAAATGCTGATTGCTAAAATTAAAAAGGTTTTTTGATGTTTAAAATATTTAAGATTTTTATATTTTTATTGATTTTTATTCTGCTGAACGGCTGTTCGCAAAAAGTCTCCATCAGGTCTTTGGTACCCGCAGAGATAGACCGTGCAACCTTGACAAAAAGGGTAAGTGTTGCGCCGTTTGAAAATGACTATATCGGTTTTTCAAACAAAATTGAGACCAATCTCGCCCAAGAAAAAATAGATAATAAAAACTATTTTACGGTTATAAGCAGAAAAGATTTTGACAAGATTATAACCGAACAGAAGATACAAAACAGTGGCTTAGCGGATGTGGGTACGGCAGTCGATGTTGGAAATCTTATCGGTGCGCAGGCGATAATATCCGGAAGAGTCGGCAGGACAACATCAAAAGATATGCACTTCTACGAGGAGCGCACGAGATGTCTGGATAAGAAGTGCAAAGATAGCATCAAGTATGCGGTTAGATGTGTCAAGAGGACAATCGGACTATCGGCAGACATACGGATGGTTGATGTCTCAAGAGGCGATATAATTTATGCTGACACGATAAGCAGACTTTTGGAGTTTAGACAGTGTGAGGATAGTACAAGTGCGATACCAAGCATAGAAGAGACAACACTGAGACTCTCAAATGTTATTGCAGATGAGTTTACGCGCAAATTAACGCCTAGCTACCGAAATTTCACGGTTGTTTTGCTTGATGATCCGGATATAAAATACTCTAGCGAAGAGGAGAAGCTTTTGAAATATTCGCTGGAGTTTATAAAACAGAACAGATTTGATAAGGCAGAGAAGCTTTTGGTTGATTTGATTGACTCTACCAATCAAAGAAGCTATGTCCCTTTTTACAATCTAGGCGTTATAAAAGAGGCACAGGGGGGATATGAAGAGGCTCAAAAATATTATAAAATGGCTGATGATTTGACTATCGAGCCCATTAGAGAGATAAGTGAAGCCTATGTGAGAATCGGTTATATAATTCAAAACAGCAACAAAGCTAAAGAGCAGTTGTCAAGATAATGAAGAGAATGGTTAAATATTTTTTAGCAATAGCACAGCTTTTGACTCTCATTCTTTTTGCAGGATGCGGTGCTCAAAAAGAGGTTGAGATGCCGCAAAAAAAAGCTTCGCCTTCTTGGTACATAAATCCTCCAAAATCAACGGCTTCTACACTTTATGCAATAGGCGAGGGAGAAGATAGGGACGAGGCGCTTAAAAACGCTCTCAATATGATGGCTTCTACACTAAGCGTCTCAATCTCATCGCAGTTTGACTCCAAAAAAGTCGTGCAGGAGGGTTTGATAAACACCCATCAATCGACTGTTGTGAGCAGTACAAAAAGCGATGTCAAAAAAATCCGCATAAGCAGTTATGAGTTGATGGAGTCACATAAACTCGGTTTTAATAACTATATCGTTTTAATAAGATCAGACAAGCAGAAGCTCTTTGAGAGTCTTTTAAACGAGCTTGAGCAGAAGTTCGCCCTTGTGGATTCGCAGATGAAAACGCTCCATCTGCACCATGCGCTTGGGCGTATTAATATATATAAAAAAGCAAAAGATGATATAAAAGATGTGCCAGATAATTTGATTGTTATGAATGTTTTAAACAGTTCTTTTGACTCCAAAATTTATCTCAAGAAGATAGAAGCACTTGATAGCGCTTATGAAAAACTGCTCTCAAGCATAACACTCCAGATTGAGTGCGATGAGGAGTCAAAAAATCTTGAAGCAGCTATAAGAGAGGGATTTAACTCTAAAAAAATTCGTATAAAAAGTGGCAGCGGTGAGACGCATTTTGTGGTGGTTGTAAAATCAAACATACAAAAAGCCTCTTCATACGGCTTTACGCTTGCGCGCTCTGCGATTGAGATAAGCGTTAAAGACTCAAAAGGCTCTGTCGTGGCAAGCAACAAGTTAAATATCGTGGGTCAATCCACTCAAGGTTATGAAATAGCCAAAGAGAGCGTGGCAATAAAGCTTGGCGAGATGATAAAAAAAGAGGGAATCGGCAAAATAACAGGTCTTGATTTATTCAGAGCTGATAATTTTGACTAATCATTAACTATGTTTTGTTATACTTTACACAATTTATAAACAGGGTGAATAACTTATGATTTCTAAAATAGAGTTGATTAAAAAAGAGGTTTCAAAGGTGGTAGTCGGGCAGGAGAAGATGATAGATTCTCTTCTTATTGCCTTTTTTTGCGAAGGACATATCCTGATAGAGGGTGTTCCGGGGCTTGCAAAAACTACAACGGTAAATGCGCTTGCAAAAAGCTTGGGACTTGATTTTAAACGTGCCCAATTTACTCCCGACCTTCTCCCCTCAGACATCTTAGGTGCCGAGATATATGACCCTCAAAACAACAGTTTCAAGATAAAAAAAGGTCCTATTTTTACAAATCTTCTTTTAGCGGATGAGATAAACCGCGCTCCCGCAAAAGTCCAATCGGCTCTGCTTGAGGTTATGCAGGAGAAGCAGGTAACATTAGGGGATGCTACTTTTAAATTGGAGCCGCCGTTTTTTGTTATGGCTACCCAAAATCCTGTCGAGCAGGAGGGAGTATATCAGCTCCCGGAGGCTCAGCTGGATAGATTTATGCTAAAGCTAATAGTTGACTACAACACAAAAACAGAAGAGCTTGAAATCGCAAGAAGAGTCTCAAGCGGCAACTTTGAAGCCATAGCTGCAGTTGTGGGCAGAGATGATATAGACGAGATAAAAGAGGCGATAAAAAAAGTACACGTAGATCAAGAGGTCGAGGAGTATATGATAGACCTTGTAAATGCCACGCGTTATCCAAGTGAGTACGGACTTGACGAGATTAAAGACTACATACAGTTCGGTGCTTCGCCACGTGTAAGCATTGATATGTTTAAGGCTGTAAAGGCAATGGCATTTATGCGTGGCAAAGATTTCGTTACGCCCGTTGATGTTGCCTATATAGCAAAAGAGCTTATGCGCCACCGCATAGTTTTGACTTACGAGGCTGAAGCTGAGGGCATTACAACGGATGAGATTATACAAAAAGTGCTCCAAACAGTAGCGATACCTTAGACTCGGCATAAAAAATGAGCAAACTGCAGAAAATTCTGGTTCGCGCAAGACGTCAAGTCTTTAGCGAAATGGTCGGAAACAACCCCTCTATCTTTCACGGCGAGGGGTATGACTTTATCGAGCTTAGAGAGTATATGCCCGGCGATGATATCCGCCATATCGACTGGAATATCACTGCCAAGATGCAAAAACCGTTCATCAAGATATTTCGAGAAGAGAGGGAGCTAAACGTCGTAGTAGTTTCTGTTTTAAACGGAAGCGTGCATTTTGGCTCCAAAAAATTCAAACAAGAGACGATTGCCGAAATAGCCGCTCTTTTGGGGTTTTCAACGCTTAAAAACGGGGATCTGCTAAGCTCTTATATCTTTACGGATGAGATGGTTTCATATCTAAAACCGAGTAAAAAACTGCATCAAGTTCATAAAAACGCAGATGAGATTTTAAATTTTGACGCTATTGGCAAAAAGGTAGATTTCAAATTTATTGCGGAGACTCTTTTTAAAAGATTGAAGAGAAAATCGCTCATTTTAATAATAGGCGACTATTTTGAGATACCGGACTTTAGGCTTCTTGCAAGAAAGCATGAGGTGCTCTCTATTATAGTACGTGACCATCTTGAAGAGCATCCGCCGCAGATGGGCTTTGCATCGTTGGTTGACCCAGAGAGCGGAGCGGTTTTGGAGGGCGATTTTAACGCCTCAAGCGTTGAGCAATACAGCAAAAAAGTTGCCGCGCATGACCACAAACTCTTTGATGTTCTAAGACGCGATGGCATAAGATTTGCAAAAATATACACCGACAGTATTGCAAGCGTAGGGCTTCGCAGACTTTTTGAGGGCAGATAATGGCACAAGAGCAAAGTTATGATATCCCGCTTCACGATATAAAACCCATAGTAGAGGTACAGGAGTATTCGCTCTACTACTTTTTAGGCATCACTGTTTTTGTCGTTATTTTGATTTTTGGAATCGGCTATATTGTCTATAAGATGCTTCAAAGACGCAACGCTTTTAATCTGCGAAAAGAGCATTTTAGGCTTATAAATTCGCTTGATTTAAGCGATGCAAAGCGCTCGGCTTACGACATAACGCTATACGGTGCCACATTTAAAAATGACAGCCTGAGACATCAGGAGATGTATGAGAATCTCACAGGCAGGCTTGAGATATACAAATATAAAAAAGATGTCGCCCCTTTTGATGGTGAAACTATCGGCTATATAGAACTTTACAAGGGTATGATTGATGTTTGAGGGGATTTACTTCGAATTTCCTATGTTTTTTTCTCTTCTCATTCTTTTTTTAGCCTGCGCCTTTATCTGCAAAATGAGGCTCACATCTATCTATTTTCCGCATACCGCAGAGTTTTTAAAAACCTCTGTTTCGGCTTCAAAGACGCTTCTTTTTTTGAAATGGCTCGGGGTTGTTATGATGATTTTGGCACTTATGTCGCCCATAAAAGACGAGCCTTATGAAATGGAGCCAAAAGAGGGGTATGAGATAGCCATAATTTTGGACGCATCGGAATCTATGAAAGCGCAGGGATTTGATGCAAAAAATGAGTATTTAACGCGCTTTGACGTCGTAAAAGAGATAGTGGCTGATTTTATCTCAAAGAGAAAAAACGACAATATCGGGCTTGTAGCATTTGGGGCATTTTCGTTTATCGCTTCGCCGCTTACTTATGATGAGAATATTTTAAATAAAATCATCTCTCAGCTCTATATCGGAGTTGCAGGAGAATATACCGCGCTAAATACCTCGCTTGCACAGGGTGTAAATCTTTTAAAGATGAGCAAGTCAAAGACAAAAGTGGCCATTTTGCTCACAGACGGATACAGCACGCCCCAGATTGACAAAATCCCTCTTGATATAGCACTTGAGATGGTAAAAAAAGAGGGCATAAAGGTCTATCCGATAGGAATAGGGATGCCTCACGAGTATAACAGAGAGGTACTGCTGCGCATCGCAAACGAGAGCGGTGGGGTTGCATTTGGAGCCTCAAGCGCGGCAGAACTTCAGGAGGTCTATAGAAAGATTGACGAGCTAGAGAAGTATGAGATAAAGAGCGAGAGCTTCACCCTTACAAAATATTACTACCAGTTTCCGCTTTTTATAGCGCTTATCTCTTTGATGCTCTATGTCTATCTAAGAAATAAAAGAGGGTACGCATGACTTTTTTGCACCCAGAATTTCTATACTATATGCTCCCCCCGCTCTTTATCCTCTTTGCTCTTTTGCTTACGCAAAAAGAGTCGCATGCGCACTTTTTCAGCCAAGAGGTGATGGATAAACTCCGTGTGAGTGCAAATTCGCTCACTCTAAAGGCAAGAAACGCTCTCTTTTTACTTATGGGATTTTTTATCATAGTTGCTCTTGCACAGCCCGTTATTAAAGAGGGGAAGGTTGAGATAAAAGCAAAAAGTGCGGACATTATGATTGCTCTTGATATCTCGGACTCGATGCTAGCAACTGACGTCTATCCAAACAGACTAGAATCGGCAAAGCAAAAGGTACTTACGCTCTTGGATGAGGCGCCAGAGGAGCGCATCGGCATAGTGGCGTTTGCTAAAAACTCATATCTCGTCTCTCCGCTAAGTTTTGACACGGCGGCAGTCGCATTTTTGCTTCGCCAGCTCGACACTTCATCGATTACTGAAAAAGGAACAGATTTTTTATCAATACTTGAGGTTGTGGGCGAGACGCAAAAGAGCCAAGAGAAGAAGATACTCCTTATTTTGAGCGACGGAGGAGATAAGAGTGATTTTTCTGATGAAATTGATCTTGCGAAAAAACTAGGCATTAGTGTTTTTGTTTTGGGTATCGGCACAAAGCAGGGTGCGCCGATAAAGCTTAGTGATGGAACCTTTATAAAACATAACGGCGAGATAATCGTCTCAAAAATAAACGAAAATATTGCGCAGCTCTCGACAAAGACGGGTGGTGTATATATTCAAAATACGACATCATCAAACGATATAAAAACTATGTTAAAAGAGATAATGAGCAGGGCTGATGAGAAGGAGCTGCGCAGTCAGGAGATAGAGAAAGACAGACCTCTTTTTTACTATCCTCTCTCAATTGCGCTATCTGTTTTACTCATAGCCACAAGCTCTCTAAGAGGCTTTAGCAGAGCTACTCCTTCGCTTTTTTTCATCTTTGCTCTTCTTGCTTCGCACCAATATGCGGAGGCTGGGATTTTGGATTTTATGGATCTCAAAAAGGCAAAAGAGGCTTACGAGAGCGGTGATTATGACACAAGTGCAAAGCTTTATGAGGGGTATGCGCAAAAAAACAGTAACGGCGAGAGCTACTACAACGCCGCAAACGCATACTACAAGCAAAAAAAGTATAAAGAGGCGATAGAGTCATACAAAAAGGCGACCTTTGAGAATGAAGAGAGCAGGGCAAAAAACTTCTCAAATCTTGGAAACGCTTATGCAAAAGATGGCGATTTGGCAAAGGCGTTGGAGTCTTACGAGGAGTCATTGAAGATAAAAGAGGACAAGGAGACGAGAGAGAATTTAGAGGAGGTTGAGAAGCTTCTTCAAAAACAGGAGCAGGAACCTCAAGACAAGCAGGAGAAGCAGGAGCAAGAGCCAAAAGAGGATGAAAATAAAGAGTCCGATAAAGATGAGGGCAAAAAAGGCAAAGAGTCTCAAGAGAAAGAGGGTGATGAGACAAAAAACTCTGATGATGATAAAAAAGAGGAGCTTCAAGAGAGCGACAAAAAAGAGCAAAAGAGTCAAAGTGAGTCGGATAAGCCTGAGAAAAAAGAGCAAAACGGCGAATCTCAAAGAGAGCAAAAAGCCCAAGAAGAGCCTCTTATGAGCGATGCGGAAGAGAAGAAGTGGCTGGAGCAGTTAAATATAAATTCAAAGAGCTTTATGTACAAACTAAACGCTAAAGAGGGCAAAAATATAACTAAAGATGAGAAACCATGGTAGAGAGCAAATCAAAGGAAGAGAGTTTATGAATATTATAAAATTATTATTTTTAGCATTAATTATCGCGCATCCTGTTTTTGGCGCATTGACGGCAAAAGTCAGCTCTAAGAGCGTAGAGATGGGAGATATGGTCACATACTCGCTTAGTATCTCAGGGGAAAATATAAAAAGACCAAATGTTACAAAACTGTGTGATAGCGATGTTATCTCTTCAAGCTCTCAGACGAGTATGCAGATTATTAACGGCCAAATCAGCAAGAGCTATACTCTAAACTACACATTTGTTCCGCAAAAAAGCTGCAAAATAGCACCTGTTGAGGTGGAGATAGACGGTAAAGTAGAAATAAGCAACGAGATAGACATCGAGGTAAAGCCTGTTAGCGGTGCAAAAGATTTAGATTTTGAACT
>KB224422.1_pt22 | contig 14110 bp, 13 predicted proteins | sample 524768 | NCBI WGS metagenome assembly AMQJ01 (sample SAMN00998488, study PRJNA167727) | sediment metagenome | isolation source: subsurface aquifer sediment | place: USA: Rifle, Colorado | collected Aug-2009
AGTTACCGTAAATTATACTGGAAGATTGATTAACGGGACAATTTTCGATAGCGGAACAGAAAGTTTTCCCTTAACAAGCGTAATCACAGGCTGGCAAGAAGGAATTCCTCTTTTCAATGTTGGAGGAACGGGCAAATTGATCATTCCATCCGGATTGGCCTATGGGGCAACCCAAGCACCGAATATTCCACCAAATTCTGTTCTTATTTTCGATCTATATCTGATAAGTATTAAATAGTGATCAAAAACCGTTTCCATAAGAATTTAGCCTGGCTCATCGGCATTAGCACACTGCTAAGGATTGTTTTGGCTCAGAGTCTTGAATTTGGAAACGATGAAGTGTATTATTGGACGTATGCGCTTTTCCCTGATTGGAGTTATTTTGATCATCCGCCAATGCTTGGCTTTTTTATTCAACTTTTTTCGTTGAATTTGCTTTTCGATTCTGAAATGTTTATTCGTCTTTCGTCCATCTTTTTTGCCGCACTAAATACCTTGCTATTTTTTCAAATTGGGAAAGAAATCAAGAACGAAATGGCAGGTTGGTACGCCGCTCTGCTTTACAATGCATCAATCTATACCAGTTTGATTGTGGGCGTTTTTATACTTCCCGATACGCCTCAGGTTTTCTTTTGGTTGTTGGCCATGTGTTTGATGGTAGAAGTGCTCCCCGACAAAGACATTGTTGGGTCGAACAAACGCAGAATGCTCTTGTTAGGATTTGTTATTGGGCTTGGAATGCTTTCAAAATACACTTCTGTTTTTTTATGGATTGGAGGCGGGCTGTATATTTCATTCTACAACCGACAATGGTTTAAAACATTTCATCTTTATATTGGCATTTTTATTTCCCTGCTCTTTCTTCTGCCACTTCTTTATTGGAGTATGCAAAACAATTTTGTCAACTTTGCCTTTCAAGGCGAGCGCGCTAATATTTTCAGTTCTTCCATCCGTTTTGATTTTGTTGGGCAGGAAATTGGCGGGCAGTTTTTTTACCACAATCCTCTCCTCTTTGTCTTGATTTGGATTTCTGTTTGGGCTGCTATCACAAAAAATCATTTTATCGAAAAAAAGAAATTGGCGTTGTTGTTGTTTTTGTCGTTGCCTATGATTGCCACTTTTCTATTTATATCCCTTTTCAGACAAACACTTCCCCATTGGAGCGGCCCTGCGTATCTTTCGTTGATGTTGATTGCAGCCACATTTCTGGCCAATAAACAAAAAACAAAAATCCATTGGGTATTAAAATCAGCATTTGTGTTTTTGATTGTTTTGGTGATTTTGGCAGCAGCCGAAACAAAGTTTGGACTGCTGAATACACGCAAAGTCGTTTCGAAAGATTTGACTTTAGATATGTACGGATGGAAGCAACTAGGTGAAAAAGCGCATGTTATTTTCGAAAGCGACATAGCCCGTGGGATGATGCCAGAAAACGCCCCAATCATTTCGTGGCGCTGGTTTCCGGCTGCCCATTTAGATTATTATGTTGGTCGTCCAATTGGCAAAAACGTGCTCGCCATTGGAAGCTTGGAACGAATACATAAATACGCCTGGATAAATAAACAAAGAGGCGATTTTTGGTTGGGAATGGATGCTTACTTTATCACTTTTGATACCGATTTTGAAGATCCGCAAAAAGAAATAGCGTCGTATTTTGAAACCATTTTAGCGCCTGATACATTATACTTAGAGCGCAACAAACAGCTTGTGAAAAAAGCTTATGTTTATCGATTGAAAAACATGATTCAACTTCCGCCAAATCGATTGCCAAAAAATAGATTCAAAGAAACGATTTGATTTTTAGCGTTTTGATGAAAATTAGCCACTCAATAATTCACTCCATTGGATTAAAGGTACTAAAACAAAAACGGCTGAGATGCATAAAACATTCAGCCGTTTTTCGTATTTATTAGTTCGGTGTATTAGAAGGGCATAAATGTAACCCCAACATGAATCGGATACATTTGTGGTCCTTTGTCGGCTATAAAAACTTTGTTTAAAGAATAGTAGCCAAAAGCTTGAACCCATTTGTAACCGGCACGCACTTGCACACCAAAACGGTATTTTTCCATCTGATTGAATTTCTTTTCTTTATCCAAAACAGTATATCCCAGTCCATTTCCGTCCGCGTCGAAAGCCTCGCCTTTGTAAGAAGTTTTGCTGTCCAGAAGAATACCAAATTTAAAACCTAGACCAAATTTTAATTCATTTTTGGTTTTTAACCGCAATTCCAACGGAATATCTAAATAGGTAAAATTCAATTTGTTCCGTGCCACAGTAACGCTTTCAGTAATTGGAGAAAACTCAATGACCTCTGCATGAATGTCGGCCACATAATTGGCGGGCAAAAACAAATTTTCGGAAGAAACACCCAAGCCGGCGGCTACACTAATTCCTTTGTCGTTCAGCTCATGATTGTACATAGCAAATACATTCATCCCCTGATTGATGGTTCTACTATTTACGCCCAAAGGCATATTTAGCCATATACTAGAGTAAAGGTCGTAGCCTACTGATACCTTTTTCAATGTACTTTCGCTTACTTCCTGAGCAAAAGTGTTGAAGGCAAAAAATCCTAAAACTATTGCAAGTAGAAATTTTTTCATGTTTTATAAATTTATTTTTAAAGTTTCTTTATTTACCAATGATAAATAAAGCTGTTTCATTTGTTATATTTTTTAGCCAAAGTGCTTTCAATGCGCAAAGATGAACTAATTTTTAGAATTATGATGACGAGCGAGACCTAAAATGTGTTAAATAACTGCATGCAGACCCACTTGCTACGTTCTCAGCAAAGGTAAATATTTTTTGGGTCTGATGTTTATTCGTCCAGCCAGATTCAGATTTTTAGTCGCTGTAAAAAATAGCACGGATGATTTTAGATTCCTTATCGACTCCATTCATTTTTGGGTGATAAAAAATAAACAATATTAGTACTTTTGCAAAAAATGAATCAGCATGAAGCGAACGGAAATCAAAATTTTATTAAACAACACACCAATCGGAACAGAATTAAATATTCGGGGTTGGGTGCGAAATAAAAGAACAAGTAAAAACGTGGCTTTTATTGCCCTGAACGACGGATCTACCATTCACAATGCGCAAATCGTAGTGGAAATTGCTATTGCCGAAACCATTAATTTTTCGAAAGTAACGACTGGTGCATCTATTACTGTTATTGGTACCGTTGTGGCTTCACAAGGAAGCAATCAACAGATTGAAGTGGTAGCCAAGAGCATAGAAATATTAGGCGAAGCCAATCCGGACGAATATCCTTTGCAACCAAAAAAACATTCTTTGGAATTTCTTCGCGAAATTGCACATCTCCGTTTTCGATCAAATACATTTGGAGCCATTGCCCGTCTTCGTCACTCTATGATTTTTGCCGTTCATCAATATTTTACCCAAAATGGTTTTTTCAATATTCACACACCTATCATCACCGGTTCGGATGCCGAAGGAGCCGGCGAAATGTTTCAGGTAACTACACTCAATCTTAATCAGCTTCCCCGAAACGAAGACAATTCCATTGATTATTCCACCGATTTCTTTGGAAAAATAACCAATCTAACAGTATCCGGACAACTTGAAGTAGAAACCGCCATGGCTGGTTTATCGAAAGTATATACTTTTGGCCCCACTTTTCGTGCCGAAAATTCCAATACTTCTCGCCATTTGGCCGAATTTTGGATGATTGAACCAGAGGTTGCTTTCAACGATTTGATCGACAATATGGATTTGGCCGAAGATTTCTTGAAATACTTAATCCGTTATGCTTTGGACCACAATATGGACGATTTGCTGTTTCTGAGCGACCGCCTGAAAGAAGAGGAAAAAAGTAAAGCCGAAGAATTGCGTTCGATGGAACTAATTGAGAAACTAAAATTTGTTTTGGAGAATCAATTTGCCCGCATTTCATATACCGAAGCAATCGAAATTTTAAAAAATTCAAATCCGAATAAAAAGAAAAAATTCCAATACCTTATTGATGAATGGGGAGCCGACTTACAATCGGAACACGAACGTTTTTTGGTTGAAAAACATTTCAAAAAACCGGTTATCTTAACCGATTATCCAGCGCATATCAAGGCTTTTTATATGAAACAGAGCGAAGACGGAAAAACGGTTCGCGCTATGGATGTTTTGTTTCCTCAAATTGGAGAAATCATTGGCGGATCGCAACGCGAAGAGAATTACGACAAACTCAAACGGAGAATAAACGAACTGGGAATCCCCGAAAAAGAACTTTGGTGGTATCTCGACACACGTAAATTTGGGACTGTTGTGCACAGCGGATTTGGTTTAGGGTTTGAACGTTTGATGCTTTTTGTTAGCGGAATGACGAATATCCGAGATGTGATTCCATTTCCACGAACTCCACAAAACGCAGATTTTTAATCGCTTAGAAAATCATTTTCAGGAAGCAGAAATACCAATATTCAAGTGCCAATTCAAACCGAAATCGTTCTTTGATCCATTTGCTATTGGGGAAATGACAGTGATTTAAGCTCGCACTTTGAACAAAAATAATCTTATTCGGCACCGAATTGTTAATTAGTTGAAAGGATGTTTTTTTGTTCTGTTGATTCAAGAAAAAGCAGTAATTTTAGTCTTGAAAACTACCCGATGAAAGACGTTTATGCAACAACTTAAACTGCAACAAAAACTATTACAAAAACTGTCGCCACAGCAGATTTTGCTGATGAAACTGTTGCAGATTCCCTCTATTGGATTAGAGCAAAGGATAAAACAGGAAATTGAAGAAAATCCCGCATTGGAAGATGCAGCTCAAGAATCGAACGAAGAATCGATGGACGACCAGCACGACGATTCGGCCGACAATGGCAATGATGACGAGTTCGACATTACCGATTATGTTGATGAAGACGACATTCCTGATTACAAGACCCGCTCAAACAACTATACCGAAGACGATCGGAAAACAATTCCATTTGCAGCCGGAATTTCATTTCACGAAATTTTGGAAGCACAAAGCAGCCAGCAAGGATTTACCGAAAAGCAAAATCAAATAGCGCAAATCATTATTGGCAACATCGACGACTCCGGATATTTGCAGCGCGAAATTGAGTCGATGATTGACGACTTGATGTTCACACAAAACGTAAATGCCACAGCCAAAGAAATTGAAGCTGTTCTAAAAATAATACAAACATTTGATCCTGCAGGAGTTGGAGCAAGAAGTTTGCAAGAATGCCTGCTTCTTCAATTGAAAAGAAAAAACACCGAAAACGAATCTCTTGCTTTGGCCATTACGATCATAGATCGGCATTTTGACGCTTTTACAAAAAAACATTACGACAAGATTATAAAAAAACTCCAGATCGAAGAGGGAAATCTGAAAGGAGCTATTGACGAAATACTTAAGCTAAATCCAAAACCGGGAAACTCGCTGAGCGATACCACAAAAGTAAATCATTATATCATCTCCGATTTTGTGATCACCAACAATGAAGGCGAATTGGAATTGAACCTAAATTCGAGAAATGCGCCTGAACTTCGATTAAATAGAACATACAAAGACATGCTTCTGTCCTATTCTGCTACTCAAACAAAAAAAGACAGAGAAGCCTTTCAATTTGTGAAACAAAAAATTGATTCCGCCAAGTGGTTTATCGATGCCATCAAACAGCGACAACATACTTTGTTTATCACCATGAAAACCATTATAGACTTTCAATATGCCTATTTTTTAAGTGGCGATGAAGTGGATTTAAGGCCAATGATATTGAAAGATATTGCCGAAAAAGTCAATTTAGATATTTCCACCATTTCGCGTGTAGCAAACAGCAAATATGTTCAAACTCCATTTGGTACTTTTTTGTTGAAAAGTCTTTTTTCGGAAAGTCTTAAAACCGATAGCGGCGAAGATGTTTCGACCATCGAAGTGAAGAAAATTCTTTCGAACTGTATTGCTGCCGAAGAAAAAACGAAACCTTTAACCGATGAGCAATTAACCGAAATTTTGAAGGAAAAAGGCTATCAAATAGCCCGGCGAACCGTTGCAAAATACCGCGAACAATTGAACATTCCCGTGGCTCGTTTGAGAAAAGAGCTAAACTAAACTCCCTTTAAAAACCGGCTTAAATGAGTCGTTATTTGCTCGTATTCCAATAAGAATCCATCATGTCCAAAATCCGATTGTATCATAAACAGTTCAGAACCGTGAATGCCTTGATGCAAGAACAACTGCTCCTCTGGCCAAAATAAAATATCTGAAGTGATACCAATAATCAACGTTTTGGCTTTAATCTGAGCCAAAGCTGTTTTCAAACCGCCTCTGTTTCTACCAACATCGTGCGTGTCGAGCATTTTGAGCAAACTATAATACGAATACGCATTGAAACGATTGGCAATCTTTTCGCCCTGATACCTTTGGTACGAATCGGCTTTGAAATCTTTCACTTTATTGAATTCAGTTTCGGATTGCGTTTTTTCATACATTGCGGCATTTCGATAGCTCAACAAGGCCATTGCCCGTGCTGCTTTCATCCCATTTTGTCCACCATTCATCCGATCCAAAAAAAAGCTTTCATCGGCTTCAATGATCATTCTTTGTGTAGCATTGTGAGCAATCCGCCAGGGCGAAATTTTTGCATTGGTAGCAATCAATGCCAAATGGCCAACCATTCTAGGCCTCATAATGGACCATTCCAAAGCCTGATGTCCGCCAATCGATCCGCCAATCAACAACTGAATCTGATCAATATGTAAATAATCGGCCAAAATAAAATGAGCCGAAACCAAATCCCGCACCGTAATTTCCGGAAACGCTCGGAAATATGGACTGTTTGAATTTGGATTCAAGCTCAATGGCGAGGAAGACCCGTAGGGCGAACCCAAAATATTGGCACAAACAATAAAATAGTGTTCGGGCGTAAGAAATTTTCCTTCTCCTACCAAATCCGACCACCAAATTTCGGGCTGTGCATGGGCAGTAAATGCATGACAAACCCAAACTACGTTTGATTTTTCTTTATTTAGAATTCCGGCCGTAGAATAGGCAATCTGAAGATTGTTCAAAATTTCTCCGTTTTCTAAACTAAAGGGCGCTGTATGATTGTATAATTTGGTCGAAGTCATAATTGATAGCGAAATTAGAAAAATATCGTTTGCATCAAAAAAGCTTCTTATTTAATCTATCAAAATAGCTAAGTATTTTTATATCTTTGCAGGCGTACACAAAAACATATTGGTATGGAATTATTTGTAATCTTATCCCTTCCCGGCATTTGGTCAACACTCTTAATTGTGGTAGTTGTGTTATTAGTATTTGGCGGCAAAAAGATTCCAGAGTTGATGAGAGGTATTGGCAGTGGAATCAATGAATTTAAAAAAGGTCTTGCTGGCGACGAAAAAGAAGAACCCAAAAAGAATAAAGAAGAATAGAGCAAAAAAGCGGTGAATTCACCGCTTTTTGTTATTTAACCTGCAATACGTATGCGTCAAATTCGGCTCGTTCCTGTACCGGAGTTAAAGTCCTCAACGCTTCTGTCTGCGTTCTAAACGGACCTATTACCACTTTGAAAAACGAATTTCCCTGAGGAACAAAATCAGGAATCCAATAGTACCGCGCATCAAATCCGTTTGTTTTTAGAAATGCTATTTTGGCATTGGCTTGTTTTTCCGTTTTTACAGCATAACAGGCTACAAAAAACGCTGGCAATTGAATATTTCCCGGCACAATGCGGCCTAACCCATTGGTGGATGCATTTGAAGAATCGGAACTATTGGCATTTGTTTCTTTTTCTGTATTCGTGCTCGTAGTTTCCGCAATTGAATCAACAAGACTTGTCGTTTTCGAATCGGGCAGGCTGATTTCATTCAGTTCTGCTTCTGCAAGTTTTGCATTTTCGGTAGTTGTTTTAGGAGCGGATCGAAGTATAAATAGATAGTATCCAACCAGAAGCATGATCATAATCAAAACTACAATTCCGAAAATGTAAAGAAAATATTTCTTGTTTGAATGTTTCGTTGAATGGCGAGGCTCAGAAGGAAATGGGGCTCTCTGCTGTTCGTCAAACCAGTTATTTTCTTTTGCTTGTTGCGTTCGTTTATTTGGGTTTTTGTGTTGATCTTGTTTTGGGGCAATATTTTCAAATTCAATTTCGGAATGTTGATTTTCTACTATTTCTTCAGAAATCCATTGGCTGGGGATTTCTGTTTTCGATTGGACTTCTTCCGGAATTTCTCTATTTTCTTTGAGGGAAACCTCGTCAATTTCTTCGGCTTCAATTGGTTCTGATGCTTTGTCTTCAATCGGCAAAGGAAATCCGTCAGTTACATCATCCAACTTTTGCAGTTCATTCGTGTTTTCGGACAAAATTTCTTCCTCTATTTTGGCCGAATCCATTTTCTCTTTTTCATCAGCTCTTTTTTCTTTGGCCGCTGTTTGTGATTTGATTCGCGCCAAAGCCTCTTCAATTATTTTCTTACTATCCGAAACCGGTTTCTTGCTTGAATATTTCGCTTTTTGACTGATATAGAACTGTTTTTCATTCCCTTTGTATCTTGAAAGGAAATAATCGATTTGCTTTATTCGCTCTGGATCGAATTCCGAATACAAATCAGTTAGTAATTTTTTATAATCTTCCATATTGTTCGTTGCTTAAGCAGGAAAAATGTAGTGGTTTTCAACTTCAACCTTTAGCAAATATACAAATTATCCTAGCGCTTTTTTTAAATTTTTCCTGCCTCTTCGCTCCATAGCCTCTACTTCAATTCGATAATCAGTGGCCTTCGAATCGTTCATCAACCAATATTCTCAATATCATGTCATACAACGAAAGCAAAAAAAGGCACAAGCGGTTTAATTCCTAATTCATAGCGTTTCAAAGTTTTAGTAAAATTTAACTCATTTCGAATGAGGTATTCATTTTTTAGCTATTTTTGAAAAAGCAAGGAGAATCTTAATGAGAAATTGGATAATTATCCATTTTTATATTATTTTTGTCCGCAAATTTTACTGACTAAAAAGTCGAAAATCAAAGCAATTAGATAGCGGATCAACACAATTAGCCTATTTTAGATTAGTTACTGAGGTCCGTAAAAATAAAGGACTCTTAGATTTTAAGAGTCTTTATCTGTTTATATAAATAAAGAAAAAATGTTGTCATGGCAGAAACAAAATATTTTACGGAAGACGGATTGCAGAAGCTTCGCAATGAAGTAGATGAATTGATTCGTATTCAACGTCCTGCAATCTCGCGACAAATAGCCGAAGCCCGCGACAAAGGTGATTTATCAGAAAATGCAGAATACGATGCCGCAAAGGAAGCTCAAGGCTTGTTAGAAATGAAAATTTCTAAACTTCAAGATACCATTCGAAACGCCCGTATTATCGACGAGTCTAAGATGGATGTTTCAAAAGTTTTGATTTTGTCCACAGTTAAAATGAAGAATCTGAAAAACGGCGCAGTCATGGCCTATACCATTGTCCCCGAAAACGAAGCCGACCTGAAAAAGGGCAAATTATCTGTTAGCTCTCCAATAGCCAAAGGCTTACTTGGGAAAAAGGCAGGCGATAAAGTAGAAATTGATATCCCGGCCGGAAAAATAACGTTTGAAATTATTGAAGTAAGTCGTTAAATAGTTTGCTCATGTCAAGTATCTTCACAAAAATTGTTCAAGGCGAAATCCCTTCCTATAAAATTGCAGAAGACGATACGTATTTTGCTTTTTTAGACATCAATCCATTAGCAAAAGGACATACATTGGTTATTCCCAAAAAAGAAACGAATTATATTTTTGCAATGGGAGATGATGAGTTGGCAGGCTTGATGCTATTCGCAAAAAAAATCGCCTTAGCCCTCGAAAGTGTTGTGCCCTGTAAACGAATTGGAGTAGCTGTTTTGGGTTTAGAAGTTGCTCATACACACATTCATTTGGTTCCAATAAATACCGTTTACGACATCGATTTTAAACAGCCCAAGCTCTCGTTTACGCCTCAAGAATTTGAAGCCCTCCGAGAAGCAATTGCCTCTAAAGTAGTCTAACGAATGAAAATAAAATCCATCTTCAACAAAACCAATTTATTTCTATTGGCTTTCTCGTTCATTCTAAATTATGCCCAAGCTCAAGAAAAAAGAACCAAATTTATCATTCGGACGAATTTGGGGGATATGAAAGGAGAGTTGTTCAATGAAACCCCGATGCACAAAGCCAATTTTATCAAATTGGTGAAGCAAGGCTGGTACAACAATTCCGATTTTCACCGCGTAATCAATCATTTTATGGTACAAGGCGGGCAAAATGCCGACGGGAGAGAAGATGCCAATTATACCGTTCCGGCCGAATTCAGACCCGAGAAATTCCCTCACTTAAAAGGAATGTTGGCCGCTGCGAGAGAAGGCGACAATATAAACCCAACCAAAGCTAGTTCTGCAGCACAATTTTATATTGTTCAAGGAAAAATAATCACATTGGAACAGCTCGCCGCCTTTGAATTGAAAATAAATTCCGAAAGGAAGCGAATTGCCATCGAAAATTATATTTTATTCCCAGGAAATGAAAAATGGCTATATAAAATTGATGCGCTTACAAAAGCAGGAAATTCTTTAGCAATTGCACAAACAAAAGAAGAAGTTTATAAAGAAATGCTTGCGAAAGGAGAAGCGCCTCCCGTTTTTAAATATACCGAGGAACAAAAGAAAATATATTCATCAGTAGGAGGAACGCCGCATTTGGACGACTCATATACCGTTTATGGTAGAATAACCGACGGGCTGGACGTTTTAGACAAAATAGCCGCTACGCCCGTTTCGGGCAGCAAGCCTATCGAAAAAGTAGTGATGAAAATAGAAGTAATTGAGAAATAACACCATGAAAGAACAAGTTCTAAGCTATATCGAAACAATTAAATCCGTTTCGTTCGAAAAAATGGACGATTTAGAAACTTTTCGCATCCAATATCTAGGAAAAAAAGGAATTATTCCTGCACTTTTTGCCGATTTTAAGAACGTGGCTGCTGCGGATCGAAAAGAAATGGGTGTTTTGCTGAACGACCTCAAACAGGCCGTAACAACGAAAATAGACGAAGCAAAAGATTTAATTGAAAATCTGATTCAGCACATCGATTCGAGCAATGATTTAAGTTTGCCTGTTAGCAAAGAAATAGGAACCAGACATCCTTTGTCTTTGGTTCGAAATGAAATTATCGAAATTTTTGCCCGAATTGGTTTTACAGTTGAAGAAGGACCTGAAATAGAGGACGATTGGCACAATTTTACGGCCCTTAATTTTCCTGAAGAACATCCTGCGCGGGATATGCAAGATACATTTTTTATTGAAAAATCGCCCGACATCGCTTTGCGCACACATACCTCATCCGTTCAAGTAAGGGTAATGGAAAATAATCAAGCGCCTATTCGTAGTATTTTTCCAGGAAGAGTTTTTCGCAACGAAGCCATCTCGGCGCGCGCTCATTGCATTTTCCACCAAGTAGAGGGCTTGTATATCGACGAAAACGTGAGTTTTGCCGATTTAAAACAAACATTGATGTATTTTGCGAAAGAAATGTTCGGAGAGAATACCGGCATTCGTTTGCGACCTTCCTATTTTCCTTTTACCGAGCCTTCGGCCGAAATGGATATTTCCTGCCATATTTGCGGTGGAAAAGGCTGTAATATTTGTAAATATACAGGCTGGGTAGAAATTCTTGGCTGCGGCATGGTCGATCCGAACGTATTGACCAATGCCGGAATTGACGCTGAAAAATACACAGGCTTTGCTTTTGGTATGGGAATAGAACGTATTACTATGCTCAAATATCAAATCAAAGATTTGCGTTTGTTTTTCGAAAACGATTTGCGCTTTTTACAACAATTTGAAAGCGCTATCTAAAATTCGTTTTCTCTGTTTTTGGCAGTAAAACGAAAAATACGACGATTTGTGTTTTTTTCCGAATGCTTCATTCTGCAAAAACGCCTTTCGTTTATCGTTTTTAGACCAACTTTTTAACAAATACGTCCCGAGGAGTCTGTTTTCATTTTTAGCATATACAATTGTTTTTCAGATGATTAAAGTTTCATGTGAATAAATTTATCTGGGTATTCGGTATCCTAAATATAAATTATGTTAAAAATTTGCAATGAGACTAAAATTGGCTTATTTTTACACCGTCTAAATAAGGAAAGACATAACTGTTTAAGTTGTAGTTTTTTTCATATTTTTTTATTTGGTTAAATGTGTTTATATGCTGAAGAAACCGCGCATCCCCTGCAGCGGTTTCTTTGTTTTTTTCTCTAAGCCGGCAAACTGCAAGTATTGTTTCGTTTCAGCAGATGGAAATATCGGGATAATTTTTCCCAAATAAAATTGGCGGCTTTTTGATAATCAAAAAAAAGACCACTTCGAACAAAAGCAGTCTTTTCAAAAAGTTTAATTCTCTTTACAAAATCAGCATGGCGTCGCCATAAGTGAAGAAGCGATATTTTTTATCAACGGCTTCTTTGTAGGCTTTCATCACAAAATCATAGCCTCCAAAAGCTGCTACCATCATCAACATAGATGAATAAGGCAAATGAAAATTTGTTACCATTGCATTGGCAATTCTAAAATCGTATGGAGGGAAAACAAAGCGATTGGTCCATCCATCGAATGGTTTTAGATGTCCGGAAATAGATGTGGACGATTCCATTGCTTTCATTACAGTAGTTCCTACTGCACAAACCTTGCGTTTTCCGTCAATCGACTTATTTACAATATCCGAAGCTTCTTGGCTAATGTATAGCTCTTCGGAATCCATTTTATGTTTGGTCAAATCTTCCACCTCGATGGTTCGGAAATTTCCTAAGCCAGCATGAAGCGTGATTTCGGCAAAATTCACACCTTGTAATTCCAAACGTTTCAGTAGTTCTCGGCTAAAATGCAATCCGGCAGTTGGCGCCACAACAGCACCTTCGTGTTTTGCATATATTGTTTGATAACGCTCTTCGTCAAGTGGTTCTATTGGACGGGTATGAATTTTTGGCAAAGGTGTTTCGCCAAGATGTTTCAATGTTTTTTTGAAATCTTCGTAAGGTCCATCAAATAAAAAGCGCAAAGTACGACCTCTTGAGGTGGTATTGTCGATTACTTCTGCCACCAATTCGTCATTGCCAAAATAGAGTTTATTTCCAATTCGAATTTTACGTGCAGGATCAACCAACACATCCCATAAGCGAGATTCGCGATTCAATTCGCGTAACAAAAACACTTCAATTTTTGCGCCTGTTTTTTCTTTTTCGCCATACAGACGAGCCGGAAAAACTTTGGTATTGTTCAGAGCAAACACATCACCATCGCCAAAATAGTCGAGAATATCTTTAAAGTTGCGATGTTCAATTTGTTGAGTAGTACGATTCAAAACCATTAATCTTGATTCGTCGCGATTTTCTGTTGGGTAATTTGCAATTAATTCGTCGGGTAATTTAAACTTGAATTTTGATAGTTTCATGTAAGGCTTTTATATGAAAAACACTTTGTTTCTTTCTGTACTCCTTTTGTACTCTAATAGACAATCTACAAAACGGGGTGCAAAAGTAATGTTTTTTATGGCGCTTGTCAAGACTTAATTGTTTTATTTTTAACTTGTTCCATTCTTCTCCGAAATTGTTTAAAGATCCAGATTGTGTCGTTTCACAATCATGATTTTATCGATGCCCAATTTTAGATAGCCATATTCGTAGCAAAAAAGATAAATGTGTCCCTTGCTGGTTGTTAGTGACGAAGTAAAATAAGCGTAATTAAATCCGCGCCTATTTAGAATTTGCGCATTGACAACTATTTTGGTTTCTGTTCCACAAACACTTTCGAGCAGGTTTCTGTTCTTCCGCAGAATGGCATTCACCTGCCGAACATAGTGATCTTTTCCGGCTTTCTTTTCGTTATTATAGGCGTTTCGGCATTGGTCGGAACAAAATTTTTTGTCGACTCTGCCCATCAGAGATTCATTGCAAAACAAACAGTGGCGTTCCATGAGATCTAATTAATTGAATAAAATAACCGTTAAGACAATACAAGTTAATAAAAATAAATGAATCTGATGCTTGTTTTGATAAACTCGTTTAAATTTAGACAATAAAAACAAATTTTAGCCGTGAATCATTCGTAT
>KB227113.1_pt37 | contig 14066 bp, 9 predicted proteins | sample 524768 | NCBI WGS metagenome assembly AMQJ01 (sample SAMN00998488, study PRJNA167727) | sediment metagenome | isolation source: subsurface aquifer sediment | place: USA: Rifle, Colorado | collected Aug-2009
TTCAAGTGCTTCTATAGATTTTTGCCTGTCGATTGAATTTGCAATTTGATGAGAGATGAATGCCAATAATTCCAAATCCTTTTCGTTATATGCATCTTCGTTCTCATAATTTTGAACTACGAAAGCACCAATGACTTCACCTTTTATACTAAGCGGAACTCCAAGCCATATTTTGGATTTGCCACCAATTGATTCAATCAATTCCTGCTTATATAGCTGACGCTCAACATCAGCATTTACCAGCATTGGTTTTCCTTTTTTAATAACATATCCTGTTAAGGTGTTTTTTGCTTCGAATCTAACAATATCGTCTTCCTGATCGGCATAGTAAGGAATACTGATCATATCTGTTTCTTTATCGTAAAACGCGATGTAGAAGTTAGTCGTGTCAATAATTGTACTTACTTCATTTTTTATTGTTTGGATTAGTTCTTCTAAATTATTATGAACACTGACTGCATTTGCAATGTTATTTTGCACTTTGCTGAGTTGTTCGAGATATTTTTTTTCAAGAAATTCTGTAATCTGGTAAGAAAGTGTATTTAATAATTCTATTTCTTCTTTTAAAAAATATGGTGCTTTGTTTTGAACATTTTGGTTGATACAAACTTTAAAGTAACCTACTTTTTTATCACGAACTTTAATATCAATTTTCTTATAAATTTTAGAATCATTAAAATTAGAAGATTGATAAAGTTTATTATTAATTTCAATTATTACTGAATTTAACAAAGGATATTGCATTGCATTTGGTAACGAATTGGAGATTTCTTTAAAGAAGTTATCAAAATCTGTATTAGATTTACCTGATAATTCCGCAATTAGGTGAAGAAAATCAAGTTCTTTGATTCGTTCGTTTAAATCTCTTTCGCGTTTGACATTTACAGTAATGTCTCTCAAAAAAGAACGTGTTCCAATTATTTCATTATTTTGTTTTGAAATTTCTGTAACATAAATTTCAATGTTAATGATACTGCCATCCTTTTTAAGTGCCCTAAATTCATATTTTGCAACAGAATTTTCACCTTTAAACCGATCGTTATGAATTTTGGCAATCATTTTTAAATCATCAGGATGAACAAGGTCGGCATGTGTTTTAGTTGCAATTTCCGTTTCAGTATATCCAAACATTTCAGCAAACTGTTTATTAAAATAAATAAATTTTCCATCCTTATCATCGCTGACAATTGCAACATTTGCCATATCAACTAAATCTTGAAACTTATTTTTTTCGGATTCAAGATTAAAAATGTTTTGCAGGTTTTCAGTTATATCTATTACTGTAACAATAATATATTTTATTTTATTTTCAGGGTTTAAGATGGGGTCGGCTGTAACTTTAATGGATTTATTAGCTAAAATAATTTTTTGAGTGTGTTCTTTTAAATACAGATTTTTGATATCAGCCGTAGATTTTGATTTTGTTTTATTTTTAAAAATAATTTCACAAAACGATTTTCCTTGAATTTTATTTTTAGGTATTCGAACATATTTACGAAAAGCTTCATTACAAGTAATTACAGTTTCGTTCTCATCCAATATTAATAACATTATGCTAAGAGAATTAAACCACTGTGCCCAACCACCGTTTGATTGCCTGTAAATATCACGAACAATCTCTTTGATTATACCTTCTGAAAAAAAATCTTTGTTTTCCGGCTTATTAGAAAATCCATCTGAAAAATTTCTTTTTGAAAGAATTCTATCTTTATTTGTCCTTTTCATTACATATCGCTTTATAGCCGAGTATAGTTAATTTTATGAAAAAAGTTACTTATTCGAAATAATTTTTATTAACCGTTCTTAAATTTATGTGAACGAGTATCTAACCTATATTAAAGATTAATTCTAAATAGAAAATTAAGCAGGAGGGAAATTAAATGCAGTGGGAAGCTGTATGGTTCGTTAGGGAAAATGTTTGTAAGGGCAAAGTTTATTGGGGGTTACGGGGAATTTGGGTTGGTAACAAACTTTTTGATAAGCCTTTGGTTGTGTTGGACGGTGCGGACTTACTTATGTGCTTGAGTAAAAAAATTACTAGTTTTCAATCTGCTTTTCATCTTGTAAACTAATATTCAACTCTTTTAGAATTTCTATACTGTCAGCATTCCACTCTTGAAGGTGATCATTGTGTTTTATTAAATTTCCTATCTCTTCTCTTTGTAAATCAGAATATTCATTATAAGTTTTATTAAGAACATTTATTGCAAAGTAGTTTTCTTCAATGTCCTGATTCTTCTCTAAACATAACTTTATTAACGAATAAAGCAAATTTAAATGTTCCTTATTTTCCGTTGCTTCAATTAAAATTGAAAGATTTGTATATTCAATTATGGATTCAGATGCGTCAAGCTTCTGAGCTATAAATTTTAAAAGTGGCTTTAAAATATTATTAAAAAACTCGCTGTAAGATAACACCGATTTAATTTCTTCTAATATAATTATGCCAATTGAAGGATTTTCTTTATAATAATCATTAATCCCATTTTTATTATCGATAAAAACATTTTTATGCTCCTTTAATTCAAAATTAGCATTTAGATAACTCAATTTATCTGAAATATCAGTTTTTAAATTAATTAGCTCTTCAATAATGGAAACAAGGATAAAATTAGAAAGATCATTTTCTTTTACTACAATTTCTCTTTCTTTTGCTTTAATTAATAATGTATCAATATGCTCATTCTTTAAAGGGCTTGCAAGTAATAAGTTGAAATTATTAAAATGTACATCATCCAATATTTCAAATATGGATGATTGAAGTTCTAAAGATGTTTCAAAAATGATTTTTTTGGTACTATTCAAAGACAATAAATTTACCGCATACTTTATATTATTTTTAAACTCTTCGATTGCTAAACTATGTGGTTTAATATACAGTTTAAATATTTCAGAACCTTTAGAATCAATCAATTCATTATCAATTTGTGAAAAGTAAATTAATTCAAACCAAAACTTAATACCTAAATTAAAAAGATTTTGATTGTTTGGAGAATATTGAAGGATAAGACTTGTAACATTAGCAAGGCTATTAAAATAAGAATCTTTTTTCTCAACATTTAAAAAAGATTCATCAACAAGTTGTATTAAGGAAAAGTCTTGATCTAATAATGTCTTTTGTTGAATAAGTAATTGTTGATTGTTTAAAGTTCTGCTGATTAGTCTTTTTTCAATAACATTTAATAATTCTAAACCAATAGAATGAGGAATGATATCATTATCCCAATTATTTAGTAAGTCTATTGATTTTGAGTCAATAGGATCTTTTATTAATTTGCTAAGAACATTATTTGGTAAGTACTTATAATTTCCATTATTACTAATTTTATTTAAAAGTGAATTTTGATATTCATTTTCTTTTTTCCATGATTTGAACAGTGATTTTATGTTTTTTGTATTGAATTCATATTCTGATTTAAGAATTGTTTCAAATACTGTTAAATATTGTTCTTTATCTTGTTCTTTACTTTCATCATTTGGTTCGTTTAGCAATTCAATAAATTTTAATTCAATAATATTGCTATGATATTTGACATCTTCATTATTAATAGTATTAACGGCAGCAACAAGATTCTCTTCATCCAACAACTCAAAAACAATCAGGTTAACAATTTCCTTATTGGCTTCAATAAAACCTATCCAGAACGCCTTTATTAATTCAAAGAAAAATTCATTTTCTTTGTTATCAATTATAAGATTAGATAATGTTATAAAACTATTTACAGAAAAAGCACTTCCTTTTTTAATGTTCTTTTTAAACTCTTTGATTAAAATTTTTATTGATTCTTTATTTAATTCTATTTCATCTGGTTTATTGTTTTTCAAATGCTCTGAAATCTCGTATGATGGTTCACATTCTTTAAAATGTATATACGAATCAATGGATAAATTTCTAATTTTTGGCAAATAAAATCTAGAGATACCTTTGAAAAATATAGATAAATCTTCGTAGTTATCAATATCTTTTAAATGCTCTTCCAATATGCTTTCATTTTCTAAGTATTCATTAAAAAAAGTTGGATTATTGTTTAATACTTTTTCAAATTTATACCACTTTTGTTTAATAGCTACAATTATTGTAAAGAGAGTGATATTATCAAGCAAACTGGGCAAGGATATTAATGCTAATTGAAAATATGTAGAATAATCATTAATAAATCTTATAATATTTCTTGGACTTTCACCTTTGTAAGCAAAATAGAGGATTTCTTTTATTGTTTCAATATCCTTTTTACTAATCCTATCTTGGAAATCTATTTTCTCAAGTTGTTCTTTGATATAATTATCTCTTTCTACCGCTTTAAGAATTGGAATTCTAATATAAGTTTGAAATATCTTGTCAATGAATTCTTCAGAAAACTTTCTTGAAAAATTACCATTTTTAGATTCATTAATAGATTGATCAATTAGATACTTTTTAATTGCTTCATCATCAGCAGGAATTATATAGAAACAGTTTTTAACATCCATGAATGTCTTGATTGTAGATAAGGTCTCATATGCAACATTGGGTTCACATCTATCAATATTATCAAATACTATAACGTACTTCTCTTTTGGTATTTTAGACAACATATCTTTGAAAATATCTTCAAATTGTTCAGGAGAGAAATTTGCTTTTTCTCGGAAATTTTTCACTACATTTTTAAAAAATATTAGTTCTCCAATATCTTTGAGAGGTTTTTGCAAAATACCAGCAAATATTGAAACAAAACCAATAAATCCTGTAAAAACAGCAACTCCTTTAAGTATAGGATTTAAAATTTTGAACCATTCTTTTTCTTGATAATTAATTGGAATTAATTGAAAAATAATAAAAGTAATAAATAACACCAATAAAGTAAAAAGAGGTCTTTTATACTTATCTATCAATTTTTTTAAAGTATCGGAGAAATCTTTTGCATTAAGTTTTGATTCACTTTCAAAAACTTCATCATAATATAAAATATCTTTGAGGAACTTACCTTTTGTATTTTTATAACCTTTTGAAAAAACATTGTATTTTTCTGAATCTATATTATAAAGTACTTTGAATTTTCTTTCAAGCTCAAAAAGAATACTTCGTAACAAAGGATAACCGGAATATTTCCAAACATCAATTGTTATTAATGTTTTATTTTTATCTTTATTTAATAAATTCTGTAATTTATTAATTACAAAAGATTTTCCAGAACCCCACTCTCCAAAAAGACCAATTGTGTGAGAATATTCATCAACATCGTGTTTTTCTATTACTTGGAAAAGTGTCTTGGCTATATTAGTGTGTACTTGAAATGAATCTTGTTCTACATTCGGATTATCAGAAAGGTAGATTCTCTTTTTAACTTCTTTCATAATTCAATTTTCTTTAGGCAATACCAAATTAATATTTTTTAAATAAAAAATTGCATAAATCAAAAAGTTGTAGCAAAATTTAAACTTTTTTGCGGAGCAAAAGTGTTTAAATGTGCGGTTGGAAAATCACAAATGCAGCCGAAGGATGCAAAGCGGGTGGGCAAAAAAAATGTTTTACTATCAAACCTGCCAAACCAATCCTGTTAAATTCGCAGTCAGGAAGCTAAGAACCGAATTAATTTAACTGTCATAATGAAGATGAAGTTTCCAGAATTATTTGCTGTCAGAATGATATGAAGCGAATTGAATTTACTTTTAAGCGGATAATATGCAACAATTGTATAGTAAGAAATTGCGTTTGTTGTAATCAGAAAATTTCTAATTACAGGTTATGGTTTTAAAGTGACTCTTACCACTTACTCATTGGATTACATACGAATCTATGCAGCAGTTTTGCGTTGTGTCCGGAATTTCTACAACAGAAACAACATCAATATAATAATATGCTATTTTATTTTCATTAATGGTTTGTTGAATCGAGTTACGATAAATTGAGCAATCCAATTTTTCTGCATAAGTTTCGCAATCATTATAGAAATTACCTATCGTGATGTATTTTTCGTCGCCACATGCTCTAAATGTATCACATACCTGATGCCAATAATCGCGTTCAATGATCAGGTTCGTCGTATCCAATTCAATTTGGGGTTTTACTTCCAACACCTTAGAATTTAATATACTTCCGATTTTTAAGTCCGAAATATGCAAACCAATTTTATTTACAGCATAGGTTGAATAAGATGCAATTGAGAAATAAAATTTAATACAATACAGCTTATCTTTTACAAGTGGTCGTAATAATTCGGTTTGTAAATATTCACGATAGTTCAACGGCTTTTTAACTCTTACTAACGAGGGAGGTCGTTCTATCAGAACAATTCCTGCATATGCATTACCGTCCTGAGCAAACATATTGCCAAGAATGTTATCAGGGACGTTTACCTGGAATATTGCACATGCGTTAAAATAATCGCTGGTTCCACGAGTAGGCATTTCCCAAAAAGGAATAAGTTCCTTTTTAGATTCTGAAGTTACCTCATAGGGGCAATCAACAAATTCTTCAAAACTGTAATTTGGCACCAAGTTTTGTGAAAATGCAAACATGCCTGATGTTAAGAATGAGATCAAATAAATAAGCCTTATCATATTCATTTAATTAGAATCCCATTTTAGGCACTTTCCTCCAATAAATATTTACACCCACACAAGTTCTTAAATCAAATGCATCTTCTGGTTTAATATCCTCTGCAATAACAGTGATATCAAAAACGAGGTTTTGTGTTTTGTCAATTGTAAATCCAACTGATTCAATAAAATCATCTTCCTTATTATCGTATAATACTTCTTTCGTATCGGCGTTGCTAATTACATAATGAACGGGATAATACCCATAATCAGTGCAAAGAACAATTTTGTAGTCTCTTTGCCCGTAAAAAACAGCCTTAAAAGTGGTTTGTTTTTTTATTTCTAATAAGGCACTCCTGGACTGTCCATAGCTTTCAAATCCATCAGCTCGATATATCTTACAATCGCCGGTTTTATGATAATCATCACAACGTTGTGCGTGTACATTACCAGCAGCTATTAACATAATACATATGAAGTATATTTTTTTTAGATTAGTCATAACAAAATATTTTTATAGTTTTCAATCAAATACAAGCATCTTTTTATGGCTGGTTAATAGATTTAGATATACTTACTAACAAGTTTCTTACGTTGGTGATATTTTCCCTGAATCCAAGGTATGCTTCTTCGGTTACTATAATTTCTTTCCCCCCTTGAATTACAAGAAAGTCAGAACCACTCTCTTTTGTTACGTTAATTTTTGAATCATTAAAATCAAGATGTTCAAACATGTTTTTAATTACCGACAGTTCGTTAAGAACCGTTTTAACATAAATATCATCAGAGTATTGCGATGCAAATTCATAATAGTTATCAAAAACAAATTTTTGATCGAATATTTTTTGAATAACCTCGCCAGAATGATTGAATTCTATGTTATTAATTGCCAGATATAATGCTTCCACAATTGCTCCAGTTGAAACCAAAACTAAAATATTGTTACGATCTGAATTTTCGAGGATGTTTGACATTTTGTAATATAATTCCTGCGATATTTTATTGAGTGAATCTTTAACCATTAAATTTTCATTAATCCTGTCTAACATCTCTTCGTTCACAATGCCATACAGATTCACTTTGTCCATTAACTCTCTAATTATCTTTAAATAGGCCAATTCATCCGTATTACTTTCAATTGCACTTAAGTATGCAAAATCGCTAATATAAACACCAAGATTAATAGCCTGTGATTTAACATCAATATAATTTGATGCATTAGTAGATGGATTTACATATTCCGGTTTAAGATTCATTTCTTCCATAAAAATCTCAGAGAAAATTTCATCGGGCGAAGGTAAGCTATACATAATTTTCTCATTATCGCTAAATCCGCTTGCCTCTTCATTGCTTTCAACTGCCTGTTTTTCTTTTGCTTTTTTTTCTGATTTACACTGAGTGAAAGCAAAAAAAGCCAAGAAGCCTAAAATAAATAGTAATTTAATTTTCATCTGCCTATAATTTTATGTTATTATATGATTAAAATTTTCTATAAAACAAAATGATCAAAAAGATACAAAAAATTAATGTCATTAACCAAAGAATAATAGTATTAAAAGCAATTGTACTTATGCTAATTGATCCTATTTTCTTTTCGGATGCAAGAAAATGTGCCCTCCCGATTCTTGAATTTGCAAGGTGATAAATCGGTTCAATCTTTCGAATTATCTTGTTATTCTTTTTGATAAATGGTTTAAAGCTTTGTCTGTTTAACACTAACTCTGATAAACTTTTTATTGAATTTTCATTTTTAAACTCATTATACTTATCAATATCTCCTAATTGTGCAATTAATTCATGTGTAATACTATCTTTTTGAATTGAAATTTTATTTATTGTATTTATGAAATTTGAATTTATTTTAGTAAGATACTCTTTAATTATATTCAAATCTTTGTATGATAAATCATCTAAAGAAGTTTCTTCATATCCTTCAATTGGATTTAAAACGCTTAGTTTTTTTAACTCATTTGTTAAAAACAGATAATTATCTTGTTGTTCAGAGATATTTCCTTCACGGAGTGCGTCATGCAAATCGTTTAAGGTTTCTTTAATTTCCGGGATTAAAAATAAAACATTAAAACGGGCATAACTATCTTGTTTATCAAATTTAAAATAGTTTTTCTGAAACTTATTTTTCTTAAACTGGGAAACAACTAAGGCTTCATAAGCCCAACGAGATGCCATAACATCTCCAACTACGGGTACAAATTCGTCGTGAATCACCTTTTCGTTTAACTTGTCAAATGGCACCATAGTTCCACTCAATAATATTTGTGGGACAATAAATAAAGGAACAAGAATATAAATTACTACAATCGAATTAAATAAAGATGATATTAGCAGACCTACAATATTGGCAAAAGAGAATGTAGAAAAAAGAATTATCCAGAAATAAAAATTCATTCCTTTAATACCTAAAATCCAATTACCTAATACCACGAAAAGGAGTGCCTGTATGGCACTTAAATTAAACAGAAAAAAGATTTTTGATTGTAAATAGCTTATTTTATTTAATCTCAAAAACGATTCTCTTTTTAGAATTTTTCTGTCACGAAAGATATCTTCTGCACTAATAATAAGCCCAACAAATAAAGCTACGATTACTCCCATAAATAAATAGGCAGGAATATTTTCATTTCCATATAAAACATAATGATCAAAATCAGAACTTGTATGCTTACTTAACAGTGCCAAAATAATAGCTAACAATGGAGTTATTAAAAATGCAAGCATCACATATTGCTTGTTAGCAAATTTTGAAAGGAAGTTACGTTCACTAAAAATTAAAAACTGCTTAATTGCATTTGGCCTGTTAAATGTAATTTGTGGTATTTCCTTTTTAATTTCCTTTGTAACATTCGTTTCATTTATTTTTTTCTTATAATACTCGTGCCATTTTTGCGGTTCAATTTTCCGATGACTAACAAACTCTCCCTTTTTATTTACTTTTCTTTCTTCGAGTATCTTAAAAATTGATTCAGGATTTATATTTCCGCAAGTTTGACAGCTATCGGCTACTGTAACAAAACTTTCTGCAATAGTATTAAAATATGGTATTGATTCTGCAGGATTCCCAAAATAAACAGGATAACCCTCTTTATCGAGTAACAAGATTTTATCGAAAGATTTAAATGTATCTGATGAAGGTTGATGTATATTCATAACAACTATTCTGCCTTTAATCGTTTGTTCGGAGAAGAGTTGCATGATTTCTTCTGAATCTGATGAAGACAATCCAGAGGTAGGTTCATCAGCAAAAAGGATATAAGGTTCACGAATAAGTTCCAGAGCAATATTTAAACGCTTGCGCTGTCCCCCACTAATAAGTTTATTTAAAGCTGTTCCTACTTTAAGGTCTTTAACATCAAGCAAATCCAGATCATGTAATAATTGGTTTACTTTTTCTTTTATTTGAATTTTTGATAAATCGCCAAAACAAAGTTTTGCATTTAAGTACAGGTTTTTAAAAACCGATAACTCCTCGATTAACAGATCGTCCTGAGGTATAAATCCAATAAGCCCTTCCAGCTTTTTTTGATCTTTATTAATGTCGAAATTATTAATGCTTACTTTACCCTGATGAGGTTTTAAACTGCCATTTAACAAACTCAGCAATGTAGATTTGCCTACCCCACTTCTGCCAATTATACCTATTAGTTGCCCTGATTCAATGGATAAGTTTAAATCGTGGATACCATTTTTACTGTTTTTAAATCGAAAATCAATATTACTGGCTTTAAAAACGATGTGTGTAGTATCTTCTGATAAAAAACGTTGAAGTATTTGATTATAATAAATTGGTTCAATATTATCGCCACGAATATTGGCTCCGTTGGGAAAGATATAAATATTTTCGGGAAAAATGATTTGATTGTTTAAGGTAACCGACTCATTGCCTTTGTAATAAAAAAGGATTAGATTAATACTCTTTATGATTAAAAAATACAATTGTCCTTTAAAATCCTTTTTTTCTAAAATATTTATTTCAAAATTAAAAGGTTTCTTTTCGCAAAGCAATAATAAATCTTGTTTATCCCTTAGATTATAAAGTTTTTCCTCAATAAATGATTTACAATTGAGGAATTCATTTTCGTCAATATTTAGCTCAATTGAGATTTGTTTAAGCAGGTCGGATAATCTTATGTTATTCCCTGATTGATGAAAAGGGTATCGTAACAAGAATTTATTAAAAAGTAATAAACGAATTAAAATGATAAATCGCTCCTGTTTTGGTAATTTGTCATTCACTTCCCTTGTGAGATCAAGAAGAATTGAATTTAAATTTTGTTGATCAGAAGTCTGAGTCTTTACCTCTGAGTATTTTATATAATTTTCTTCGAATAATATCATAAAATCTTTTACAACATCATTACTAAATTCCTTTTTTAGAAATGATGAGATAAAATCTTTAACATTAGCCAAAGGGATTGATGAATAAATATTAGATATTATCGAAAATAAGCGAATTATATATTCAATGAGGACTTTATTCATTTGACATTGATAATAAATTATTAAAACTAAAAATCAGTTCTACGTACATTCCAGCATTTTCTACATTTTTTATACTAATTTTTCCATGATGCATCTCTATAATCTGGTTAATAAGAAACAGGCTTAATCCAAAATTGCTCATTGAATCCTTTCCTGAAAACTGAAATGGATTAAGAATAAAATCTTCGGGATCATCTATTACAACATCTCCATAATCAATAATTGTAACCCTGGTAATATCTTCAATTTTTTCGAATGTAATTTCAACTTTTGCACCCTCATTTGAATTACTTACTGCATTTTCAATTAAATACAGGAAAGCCTTGTACAGTAAATCCCTGTCTCCCTTAAGATAAAGTTCTGAGTCAATGTTTTCAACAATTTCAATGTGTTTTTCCAGCACTTCGTTAGTAAGCTCTAAATAACAATATTGAATTAACTCCTTTGCATTTATTTCAGTAATATTTAAATCATATTTTCCGGAACTTAATTGAGTTGAAAGAATGGTTTTATTGGCAAAATCGTCGAGGCGATAAACCGAGTTTTGTAATGTCTCCAGTAATCCTTTTATTGTAGAAGAGAACTCCTGATTCCTTAGTAAATGTATTGCTCCCGAAATCCCGGTTAGTGGTGATCTGATTTCCTGACTAATCATATTTAAGAAATGAGATTTCATGTTATTCAAACTTTCAAGCTCTTTTTGCATTCTTTTAAGCTTACCGTCATTCTCAATTTCTTTAACAACACGCTTAACAACAACTGCTATTTGATTTAAAAATTCGCCAGTTTTAACCAGGTATTCCTTCGCACCCAGTTTCATAATTTCAACGGCGATACGTTCATCACCAAATCCTGTCATGAAAATAAAAGGGATTTCGATATTTTCTTCGTTTAGCTTTTGTAATAGTTCTTTTCCTGTTATATCAGCTAATTTGTAATCGAGCAACATTAAAAAAATGTCTTGCTTTTTTATTTGTTCAATAGCATCAGCACCTGAAACTGCTGTTAATATTTCATAATTTTCATTTTCAAGTTTTGATTTAATCAAATACTGAAGTCCAACATCATCCTCGACAACAAGAATTGTATATTTTTCTTTTGGTGTAACTGGTGTCATTGTTATTTAAATTATTTGTTCATTAAATGTACAAAACTAAACCGGCAAAATGATTAATAGATTCTTAGTTTTTCGAGACTAATAAAAAACTTAGTTCCTTCTCCTTCTTTTGATCCGACAGAGATTTTACCATCGAGTCGTTCAATGATCTTTTTTATAAGTGATAGTCCAATACCCTCGCCTTGTTGATTTTCAGGATCGATGCGGTAAAAAACATCAAATATTTTACTTATCTCTCCTTCTGGTATTCCTATTCCATTATCTTCGATTATATAAATAATGTTACCATCATCCTCCTTACAACTGATTTTTATTTGTGTTTCGCGTTCGTGCGATTTATATTTTATTGAGTTATCGATTAAGTTTGAAAAAACCTGATTAATTGCTACTTTATCGGTAAAACAGTCTTTAAGTTCTTCAATTTGTATGTGAATGTTATCTTGTTTAATTATATATTCGAAATTGTTTACTACTGTTTTTACAAGATTATTCATGTCGACATTTGTTTTATTAATGGCTGCTCTACCTAAACGCGAAAGTTTTAATAATGCCATTAACAACTTATCGATTTTCTGGCCACTAACTTTGATGAAATTCAGAATTTGAGGAACATCCTTTTTAAGAATATATTCAATTTCATCTTTATTTTGAATACGATTTGTTTCAATAAAAATTTTATCGGAGAGCTTATTTAAGGCTTTGGTCATTTCGTCGCTAAAACCTAAAATATTTACTACCGGGGATCGAATATCGTGAGAAGTTACATATACAACCTGCTCGAGTTCCTCATTTTTAACACTCAAATCAAGGTTAAGCTGTTTTACTTTTTCTTCGGCTTTGTTACGGCTAAAAGCGTGGCCAATAATATCTGAAATTGTTCGAAGCACAGATAAATCTTCAATAGTCCATTCATTTACATCATAAATATTTATGATAGAAATTATACCGGCAATTTCAGAGCCTACGTAAAAAGGAATACCGAGGAAATTAAAGAAACTGTACTTTTCAAACAATTCTTTTTCAGCTATAGCTTCATCGGGCAAATTAGAAATATCATCGAAGAAAATAAAACCAAAATGCTCTAATAATTTCAGTCCATATTTAAATTCATCGAAAGGAATTTCAACAAATTCAACATCATTTTGATCAACATTTTCGTTAAATAACTCACTAATAAGTTTAATCTTTTTATTCTGAATAGTAATAACACTATATCGCTCTGCTTCGATAATATTTTTTATCTCCTGTAATGCTTCATCTAGTTTTGATTGAAAATTCTCAACAGAAATAAACTTTGATGAAATAGTAATGATTGATTGTTCAATTTTAATTTTTTTATGCAATTGTTTTGTGGAAAATTCCTGAGCAGTAATATCAATAACCAATCCTATTGCTCCCATAATTTCATTATTGGAGTTCTTCCAGGGCACTGATGAAATAATTAAAGTTCGTTTCTTCTTATCCTTTCTAATAATATCAAGTTTGTATATGGATGTTTGATTTTCTTTTTTCCGTGCTGTTTGCTTCAACACATTTGGCAAATCTTCTTCAACAATATAATCTTTTAAATTTTGACCAAGCATCTCTCCGGGTTCACATCCAAACATCTTATCGAAAGCCTCATTACTAAATACAACTGTTTCATCAAGATCAACTATTCCGATCCCTTCCTGCATTTTCTCAACCAACATTTTATATTTTTGCTCACTATCCTTTAAGGCTTTCTCGATTTCTTGCTTATTTGTAACGTCGAACATATGACCCAGTAGCCCAATTACATTTCCATCCTCATCTTTTAAAGGTGATTTATGAAATAATACATCCATCGTAAATCCTTCAGCATGCACAACTTTATATTCATATTTTTGAACAACAGGATTCCTAAAAAAGGCCTGGTCCATTTCGTAATATTTTTGGGCATGTTCTTTTGGCG
>AMQJ01012061.1_pt1 | contig 14013 bp, 19 predicted proteins | sample 524768 | NCBI WGS metagenome assembly AMQJ01 (sample SAMN00998488, study PRJNA167727) | sediment metagenome | isolation source: subsurface aquifer sediment | place: USA: Rifle, Colorado | collected Aug-2009
TTTGTTTTCGTCGGTTAATTTAGCATCTCTGTGAATCAAGGTATATGATTTCAGAGGCATTTCGTTGTCTTCAATTACGTAAAAGCAATTTTCCTGAGCACCAATTTTCGATGCATCCGATAAATCAGCCCACAACGAGAAATTCATATGATCGCGTGCTTCATCGATGTGACTTTTTAAGAACCAGGAAAGAGGTGCAATATTCGAATACCATGGATAAGCCGTTTCGTACGAATGACAATCGTAACATGAGGCCTTTAAAATGGCACTTACATCAGCAGGAGCCTGACTCATCGTTAAATAATCTTTTTCGGGATTAACTTCAGGATTGGTTTTATCTATTCTAAAAAACTGAATTAGAACAAATAACACAAGGATAGCAACAATACTAATTTTCTTATAATTCATAGTTTTCTGTTTTTGAATTTACGCCTTAAGTTAGCAAAAAGATGAAGCAAGTGCAATTTATTTCATTGCAATCATCTAATATTTAAGTTTAATATCTATGAGTTGCCTGACATCAGGCAGTATTGAACTGCTATTTACATCTATTCTAATTCCTCGTCCTTCGGCATATTTGGTGGCTTGTTCCAGTTCTGATTTAATATCAGCTGAAATAGTACTTTCCATGATTTCATCGGTAGCTTTTTGTCCAAATACAAAAGCAACTTTAAAGTACTTGTTGCGTGGCAAAAAATAGATGATTGCCCGTTTTTTATCTTTAATGCGGTAACTCCAGCCATATTTTTTACCCGGATAATTCCATTCTGATAATCCGGCGGGGTATTTTCCCATTACAATTTTCTCAATCTGAGTCCATAACTCATAACTTGTTCCCAATGTTGCTATTAAATCCTTTTGTTCGGGTTTTGCTAATTTGTCGGGAAAAATGCTGATATCATCCATTGTGTTTCAATTTATTAAAAGAATGTTGCTAATTATTTATGAATCATTCTAAGATAAAGCTGTTCCACTTTATCTCTTGCCCATGGAGTTTTCCTTAAAAAAGTAAGACTCGATTTAATAGAAGGGTCGTTTTTGAAGCAGTTGATATTGATTTTTAATCCGAGTTTTTCCCATCCATATTTTTCCACAAGTTGTTCAAGTATCTCTTGCAGCCTTATTCCATGCAATGGGTTGTTCAGCTGTTCGCCGGCAGTATTTATTTTATCGTTCATTTATAATGCGATTACACCTATTTTTTTAACGTTCAACCCCAGGTTACACAAACAGGATTATAACAAATATAGTAAAAGATACTGTAAGTTGCACGGGCAACTTAGCGATGCGTCCGTGCTAACTGGTAAGCGCTCTCTGGCAGGTCTTAATCATTTAATCTTCGTTATCAATTACCTGTTCCTGTTCTACAAAGTTTTTTGTATCATTAATCATCCTGCATTCATTGTAAAATGCATTAGAAAAGCCAATTACTAATGCTGCAAGAACAATGTAAATCCCTCGTCTGATCCATCTTGCAAAACATTTAAATCCATTGAAAAATTTCAAAAATATATTGGTTGATTTATCCATTATAGTTAAAGTAAATAAGTACACATACTATTTCTTACATCATGTAAAATTTTACATGAAAGACAGACATTAAAATGCTAATCTGTCGTTAGCAAGAAAAATTGTGATTTTTAATGGATTTTCTTGGAGTGTATGATTTATTGATAATCAGATTAATCAGGTCAATTTCACAAAACATTTTTTTTAGAGAGATGAAATGAACACCCGTTGTGTGATTGTAACAGATAATGTTCTCATTTGACCAGGGTTTTATATTTAAAAATGAAGTAGTAACATCAATGTATTGAATATAACTGAAACATTTCGATTCTTTTTCATTCAGCCTGGTTTTACTTAGCCATTCTGTTTCCTTACTGTTTTTTAGCCGGAGACGAGAATCAGAAATGTTCTCTCCAATTCCTATCAGGCTTAGGAGCAGTAAAAAGGAAAGAATATATTTAAACTTATGTATCAATGTTCTTGCAATTAAATGGCAAACAACTAATTATTATAACAAATATATCAAAAAATATTCATTTCGGACTAAAACTCTTATGCCTGGCAAAGTGGAGCAAATGTGTTTTCGTATATAAGCGCTTTTTTAGCAAAACATGGATTGCAAACCCGCGTTAGCTGGGTTTCTATTTTAATAAAATTAACAATTAAATTCTATATTAAAAATCCATTGCAGATTTAAACTCTTTTATCGAAGCCGCTAAATTATTTAAAAGTTTGTGTGAATTTACAACTTGGATAATTGCTACATCCATAAAATGGACCAAATTTACCATTTTTAATAATCAGTCTTCCACCGCAACTAGTGCAAATTTTTGGAGCATTTCTGTGTGATTTATTTGCATTTGCTTTTGCTATATGTTCTTTTATTGAAAGTCTGTTATTTATAAGATTTGAAGAGCTAATTATATTTACAATTTCCTCAACTTCATCAGCCGATAGAACTTCGTCCATACTATTATTTTGTATATATCTTATTAGCTTATTGTCACTAATTACAGGAACGTTTGATGTAATTCCTTTTAATTTACCAGAGCCTACAAAAACTACTATTGGATAATATGGAACGGATGGAAATTTATTTAGAATTCTTTTTAAAGAATTTATATGCCCCCAAACCTGTTTTACCGGATTTCTAAATTGGTACTTTCTTCTGAATATGGTATGAGTCCAATATTCTGATTTTTCATGTCCAAAAATCCAACCTTTAAAGTTTTTAGTTTCCACGACAAATATTCCATAACTTGAAACTACGATATGGTCTAATTGACTACTATAATTATTGTTTTGGATTAAAACATCATTTAAAATTTTATAATTACAATCTCCGAGTCGTTTTAATCCTGATTTAACTTTCCACTCACCATATGCTCCTGTCAGATTTCGATTAATTCTATTAATACCTGACTTTAAGCCAAATTTAATAAGAAGTAATAACCCAAAAACTAATATGATAAGTATTCCATTATCCACTTTACAAATTTAAATTTCTCGTCTAATTTACAGTTAAAATAATTATAGACAAATAGTTAATTAAACAGTTAAACTAAAATTCTTTTGTGAAGCAAATAATAAGCTTGAGAATTACCAGGCGCTCGTATTTTTTTGATGGTTTGTTATAAATTGGCCGATAATACCGACTTTTTCGGTTTTATAGAAATTATCAACGAAGTACAAAATTGTTTTAGTTTTTAATATTAACAAATTGCCTGATAAAGCAAAAAGGTACTAAGTTTCATAAAAATGTTTAATCTCAATATCAGTAAACTTATTGAAAAAATCGCTTTTCCCCTTAATGTCAATTAATTCTCTTGTACCTTTAAGAATGTCTTTTTCCAATAACATCATACTTTCATAAGTTCCTTTTATTTTTGAAAATTTTATTGGACTTGTCCAACTTATAACATTTTTAAACTTTGTTTCTAATTCTTTAATTATTTTATTCTCTACATATGGAGAAATATCTTGGACAGTTTTTAGATATTTTATTTTTTTTCTGTTAATTAACCTGTATGAAAATGAACTCTCATCAACACTTTTTTGACGGAATGCTTGCCAAAAGAAAGTATCAGTAAGATTTTTAAAGTTGTCAATGTTGGTTAAACAATTTTCAACAATTTTTAAATTCTTTTTATCACTAAGGACTTCATTTATTGCTTCTTTAAGTAACCACCGAAATCCAACAACAGTTTTATGGTTATATAGCTGAATATAAGATTGAAATCTTGAATTTACAAAATCTTCTAAAGCACCTAAACCTTTTGTTATTATTGCAAGAAATAGTTTTTTTTGACTTGGATCAAATCCAATTCTCAGCGTTGTAAGTAGATGATCTAAGTTATAAATTCCATATTTACACCCAGAGAAGTAAGAATCTCTTAGTAAGTAATCCATTTTATCAACATCTAATTCTCCAGATATTATATTTTTAAATAACTTTTTTAACTCTGAGGTAACTTGTAAATCTTCCATGTTGAATCCAGTCCTAAAAAATAACGGAAGAAAACTGACAGCATGTGATTTAAACGTCTCACTTGGTTCACTTTCAGATTTTTCCATAATAGATAACACATCAACAGGATCAACTGGTATACTTTCTTTAAGCTCATATAGAATTTTATGGGCTATTAGTATTGAAAAATGTTCATGTTCAATTTTTAAATTCTTAGAAGAACTATGAAAATACTTTTTAAAATAAATTTGATGTTCATTTTCCTTACATATTTTAAGAAAATTATCTTTAGTTAGAATATCTTTAATTTTTTCTGAATTTTCAAATTGATGAGAAAAAGGTGAATGACCAATATCGTGCAATAAACCTGCTAATCTCAAGCAGACATAAAAGTATTTTATAGCTTCTTTTTGTTCGTCAGAAATACCATTATCTGCACCTTTTCTAAGTTCTAATAGATATGAACGCATCATTGATTTAAAGAATAATCCAGATACATGCATGGTTCCTAAAGAGTGCTGAAAACGTGTATGTTTAGCTCCAGGAAATACATTAAATAATACGTCATTTTGAACAATATGTCTAAGCCTTTGAAATAAAGGATGATCAATTATTAAAGATTCATGTTCAAAAAATTCTATTGCACCGTGAACAGGATCCATTATAACCCGTGAAGGTGTTCCGAACAATTCAATACTCTTATACATTGTAATTTATTTAAGTTATTTATTACTAAGCTAATAAATAAATTTCATATATAACAAGTTGTTATATATTATTTTGAATATTTAAAACAAAAAATAATCTTTATTAAATTCAAATGCGCCCAACGGGAGCAAGTGCGTTGGGGAAAACTAACACAATTTTCTATCAAACTTACCAAACCAATCTCGATAAATTTTTCGCCTTCGTCTCAAGAGATTTAGTTCAGTATCAAAAAGCTCGAATAAATTACACTTTCATTGTCAGAAAGCTTAAAAAGCATCTTAATAAAAATACTTGTCAAAAAGAGTTGAATGCTTTATTCTGAATTTTTAAGCGGCTTATTTAATAATATTTTTAATAGCAATAAAAAAGGCAAAATACCCAGCAACCATAAAGGCTATCTTTAAATAAAATAATACCCAACCTCTAAAATTGCTATTCCAAGGTTGCTCAACTTCTATATTTTCAATTTCTGAGACGTCTTTTTTATTATCTTTTAGTTCCTCATATTTTTCAGAGTAAAATTTTCTCCATCCCGTTGTTAAAAAAAAGTACTGTAATAAGTCGGTGAACAAACTCAAAATAAATAGGATTAAGGAAATTTTTAAGTTTTGAGTAAATGATATTTGGTTGTTTGAAGTTTCTCTAAACAACCATATTATAGCAATCCCTGTTAGTGCCAGTTTGTTATTAATGTCACTAACTCTTTCTGAATAAGCTTTTGAAAGCTCTCTTATTTCTTTTAGTTTCATAATTAATGAAATCCCGGAGGTGGACAACTACCACATTTAAATTTTACAACATTTTTTGGTGCTATGGTAATAGATTTACCAGTCTGAGGATTTCTACCTGTTCTCTCTGACCGTTTAGCCACTTTAAAGGAACCAACCTTTTGAATAGTAACCGAGTCGCCATTTTTTAATGCTTCTTTAATTGCTTCAAACATGGCATCAAGAGCTTTTTTTGTATCTGCTTTAGTTAATTTTGCATTAGATGCCATAGCATCAATTAATTCGGATTTATTCATGGTACAATTCTTTTTTTACAATTTATATTTCAATTTTATTAGTTGCTCGATTGCAAACCTTCGCTAGCTGGGGGTTTTTAAAAGTTCGTTTGTTCAAAACGTACCCTTAATCTACTTTAGATATGATAATAGTTATACCGGTAAAGTCGGGATGATTTTTTTTAATTAATTCGAATGCCGATTTTGTTTTTGTTTCTTCGCTAACCGGACCATTAGAAATACTAAAATCGATACTTTCAGGTTTACCCTGGATACTAAAATGTGCTCTGAAATTTTGATTTGACATACTATTACTTTTTAATTTACTTTGTTTGATGTAGCACGGACTAAAAGTCCTCGCTAGCTGTGGATGGGCGTATGTTATACGCTGATGCATAATTATTTTATAGTTAGTCTTCAATAAAAATATTTTCAATTTTTTCATCAAGCTTCTTAAGTCTCATAGTAAAGCCAGGTAATGTTTTTTCAGAAATACATATTTTAATAAATTTCCTAACATGAATGCGCAACTTGGACTTATAAAAGAACACAATTAAATTATTTAACATGTTCTTATCAGCTGACTCGATCATTGAATTTTCTACTCTATCAATAAGCAAATTAAAAACTTGAATATGGTAAGTAAAATCATTGTAGAATGACTTTTTCCTAAATCTATTAGGATCAACTTCAAAATGAGCTCTAAAAGCTATAATTGCAGACTTCCCATATGATTCTCCATATTTTAGGTCATTATAGTCTTCTTTTATTTGCTTAAAAACATCCATTAGTGTATTAAAGTCTTTAAGAGCATTGCTTCTTTCAATTTCATTCTTCATAATCTTTCTTTGCAACTTATTCGCTTCAATTTGTGCTTCAAAAGATTTATAAACTAATATCGCTCCTAAAAGTCCAATTATTGGAGATGTAATACCGCCGATAGCATCACCTAGTGTTCCAGATTCAACAAGCACGAAAGAATCAAATATAGCTGGTCTTGTAAAAATATAAACAGCAAAAAATAAAATAAAAATTGTCCCAATTAACAAATAGTAAATATTTACTTTCTTACCATTTGATTTATTATCATCTTGTTCTTCCATAATTATGCATTTGTGTATAACCCTACTGGTGCGGATATCTTGTCCATGCTTTTATTATTGTTACTCAACACGGATAACATATCTGCGCGAGTAGGGGTAAACGCGCGTGAGCTGGTAAAAAGTACATGCGAAATATGCTTTCGTTTTTTTTATTTATTTTTTCTTTTTAATCGTTTTTTTCTTGTCAGGCGCTTGTGTTAAAGCCGAAGCTGCAACAGATTTTACTGCTTTTGAAGATTTCGGATCTTTTAAAAGTTTAGAAGCCTTACTGGCTACCGATTTTGATGTCTTTTCGTTTTTTGCCATTGTGTTAAATTTAAAATTAATCTTGGTTTTTTAAAACAAAAATTTCGTTTCTTGATTATTCAAGCTTTTTTACTTCGTTAAAGTTAGAAGGAATTTCTATTTCTCTTATATGTGCTTCTGCATTAATTGAATCACTTTTCTCTTTGAGTTCTTTGGTTAATATTTCTTTTGCTCTTTTTTCAGTGGGGGGATTTAGTTTTTCAGCTTTTTCAAATTCTATTACTGTTGAAAGTATATCCTCAGGCAGATCGTTTTTACATTTCACCAAGAGCTCAATAAACTGGGTATTAAAAAACTGATCAATTTGAATTTTTCTTTTAGTCGTATGAGCGAACTTACCAATAATTCTACAGATGTTATCTCGTTCTTCAGGGCTAAGTTGATCTGTAAATTCATATTCCTCAATTTTTTTTAAAGATAAAATAATAGGTTCAAGCGAATCTTTGGTAATTATATATACATTGTAATCACCCATATTATACATAAGTTGTGAAATCTTATCAATAGTATTTGAAGGAATAACAAGAAAGATATCCTTCTTTACTGCTTCTTGATTAGCATATTTCTTAACACTATCTGTTTGAATTTTTATGTATTTAGGAAAGTTTGATAAATCATTGTTCGCAGGACTCTTAGCATCAAAAATGATATATTCCTCACATATCTCAATACAATTATCAGGATTCCCTTTGAAAGGAACTTTATCAATATAATTGATTAGATGATTTTGACATATCATTTTAATTGTTTGTTCAACATCTGATTCATGCTCGGACCATTGTTTTTTCATTTTATCAAATTGATCCTTCTGTTCTTGGAACCTTTCGTCATTAAGCCGAGTTCTTTCAGTGTCAAGATCTTTTTTTACTTGATCTAATTGAGCAATTTTTTTTTCATAATCTTTAGTTCGCTCTTCTTCAACTGTTTCAAATCGAGAAACCTTATTACTCAAATCAGCGATAAGTTTATTAAGTTCTTCTAACTTTAGATTTAAGTTGTCAATCAGGTTGTCTTTGCGAATCATCTGATTTTCTACATCAATAGATTTTCTTTCTAACCCTTCTTTTTCAGTCTTTAGTTTAGTTATAGAATTATTTACATCTATGATTCTAGCTTCTTGTATTTTCAATTTAGAATCCAAACTTTTATATTCTTCATAAGCATCGTAGCTAAGTGATCTAATTGAGGCCCAAGAAAAAATTCTTTGCCAAAAACTTAAGTCTTTGATCCTTGAAAAAAAGATATTTAATTTTTCCATTGTTTCCCCTTTTTAACTTTAACACCCATTAATTATAATAATATTTATCATTATTTAATTTCAATCTTTTTAACCTTTACATTATAACCCAGAAGAATTAAATCTTCAGCAGTTAATCTAAAATTGATTAAGCTAAAAAAAGGCAATGAATCAACAAATCTCCTTTTTTTCTTTTCAATTATGGCATAAGTTATAGTATAGTCGCTAGGGTTAAATTTATTATTATCTAAAGTAATTAAATCACTACTAAGTCCGAGAGATTTTATTTTAGATCTCAAGTTTATTCTGAACGTCCTATCCCTTCGTAATGAATTACTTGAAATTCTACCTTGAGCAAACAAATGACTTAATGTCGAAGAACTTTCTCTAAATTTAACATGAATAAATTCTCTTGATTTTGTGAAAATATCACAAGCTTCAATTTCTGAGCGAGATATATCTGAGCGAATTAATTTTTTATCCAAACAAATAAATTCTGGATTTGAATTTGCAAATCTTTCATTATATTTTCCCTCATCTTCATCTTTATTGCAGTCAAGAAAATGAATGCTTGATTCTTCAATTTTGCTACAATATTCATAAATAGATTTATAATAGTTGCTATTTACACGATACCAGTTGGATAACGTAAATACATAATTATTACCGTTGTATTCTGTTTCAAAGTTTAAAAAGCGCCATAAATTAAAGCTAATAGCATCTTCATTGTCACTTTCTTTCAAATATAATTTTTGTCTCATTAGCTTATCCCAATCCAAATTGTATAGATTGTCTTTTTTCAAAGAATAATAGTTTTGTATATCAAATTCATTGAAAAATTCACCATTAGGTGTAAATGAGATTCCAATAAAATTTTCCCAATTAACGATGAATGGGGGTGCTAAATGAACAGCTTCTGAGTTATTGTTTTTCAATTCATTAATCAAATTGTTTTTTAAACTTTCAATAATTGTCGGATCGCGCTCTGTTTTTATGTTGTCAATCCAATCAAATCTTAACTTATATGTTGTTTTTTTGTATTCTTGCTTTAATTTTTTTAGAATATCCGGGATTTTAGTAATGTCAGTTTTTGGTGAAATATATATTCCTTCATTACCAGTAATGACGTTCCCATATTCATTAGGGAGCACAATTGTAGGTTCACCGGTAATACTTCTTAATAAGTCTTTAATAATATCAATATTAAAATAATCAGGAGTCCCTTTTTTAGAAGCTTGGGTTTTAGTAAGTACAGATAAGTCACCAATATTTGCTTTGTCTATACTTAGTAATTTATCTGCATTAATTATGTTTAATGCTGTTTTAAGTCCAAATTCTCTATCAATGCAATCATCTTTTAGTAGATGTTTACCATAACCAAATGGAATAGCAAAAAGACTATTGTCAATAATGAAAAATACTATAGCTCGATTTGAAGTGTTATTAAGATGTGGCAGTCTTTCATTTATTCCTTCCTGAATAAGAATCTTCCAATTAGGCTCGCTCTTTTTTGTCAAACCAATCAATACTTTTCCATTGACTTTCATTTTGTCATTGAAGTCATATTCTTTGAATACTGCATTTTCTTTAATAGCATCCTTAAAATCAATTATTGTATCCTTTAAAAGATATATAGCTAACTTAAAGTTTTTTAAGTCTTCATTTTCCATATCTTATTTAATTAAATTTCAAATTGATTATAGCACACAAATTTAAAATACTAATATAAAATAATACCCCTGCTGCTGCGGACATCTTGTCCATTCCTTAAAGGCTTTTACTTTTTCATTCCTAAAAACCTGAATAAACGATTTGTAAATTCAATAACATATTCAATGGTTCGGCCTTTAAGCAACCACGATGTAGCAAAAGCGGTAACCATTACCGTTTCGAGAATAAATACATCGTAAAGGGTAATATAACCTCTTCCAATTTTACTTATTCGAATAGCGAATTCAATAATTAATAGCGCCAGGGAAACCCAAATGCTTATGCCACATATTTTATACATTACATGGTATTTTTTATCGATGCCTCGTGTAAAATTGATAAGTGACATGTATCCCATAAAAAAGAAGAACAAGCCGGCGCTAATCAAATGGATGTAGTTAACCCATTTAATCTGATGGCCAAATAAACAATATTCACCTGAGTTGCATACATTACAAACATTAAAAACGGTATCTAAACAGGCAGTGGGAACCAGCACCACAATGAGTATGGCAAAACCTCCCAAATGACTTACTAGGTTATCGCTTAATCCTTTTTCATTTTCTTTTATTTCGTAGCCCTTATACGATATAAGCAGTAAGCCAAATGCAGCCAGAATAGCAATAAAAAATACAGCCGATCGGGTATAATAAAAAAGACTAATGGAAGGCAAAAAGCCCCAGTAAGAAATTACAATTAAAACAGGGAGCAACAATCCAAGAATTCCTATTAATTTTCGAATCCGGTTGTAGGAGTTCAGAATTTCTATATTGTCTTTCATAATACATCATTTTGGGTTAATAACTTAGTGTATTGTTTATACAATACACTTTTAACTATTAATAAAATTAATATCCCGTTTCGAATTCCAATATCAACGTTCTAAATCCCGTTTTTGAATAAGGGGATGGTAAGTGCAAGGTGAAATTAGAAATAATAGTTGAAATAAGCAAGTGTTTGGTTTTCAATAAAAAGACGTTATGGTATTTATTTCTGTGTTTAATCCTTGCAGGGCGGTTTTTATTCTTATTTTAGGTAAAATAAATTTTTGTGGGTTAAGGAAGTGGCTTTTTTCTAGTTATGCACAATAAAAATTTTTGTTAAGAAGTTGGGATTTGTATTTAGTGGTAATTGTTTGTTTCCCAAACAAAGATTAATGCTTACGAATCTGTTGCCAATAAAAAATCCCGGCAAGTCATAATCTTTGGTGCAATCCTAAAAGATTAAATGCCGGGAATCATTTAAATGAAATCCAAGAGTCTGGATTATTTTTTAACCGGAGGGTTGTTTACTTGTTCAACGCTTAGCTTTTTTGTGCAGAAAAACCAATCATAGCATTTTATTGTTTCATCTTTACTTTCCATGCGTTCTTTAGCATTACCACATGAACCGGGAGGAGGAACAATAACATCATCGCCTGGCTGCCAGTTAGCAGGTGTAGCAATGCTATATGCATCGGCGGTTTGTAAAGCAATGATTACTCTTTTTAGTTCATCGAAATTTCTACCTAATGAAAGTGGATAATAAATCATGGCTCGAATAACTCCTTTTGGGTCGATAAAGAATACAGCTCTTACTGCCTTGGTGCTACTTTCACCAGGCTGGATCATCCCGTATTTTTTAGCTACATTCATAGAAATATCTTCGATCAATGGAAAAGTAACTTCGACATTTTTCATGCCTTTAAATTCAATTTTTTCTTTTATGGTGCGAAGCCAGGCAATGTGACTGTATAATCCATCGATTGATAAACCAACCAATTGGGTATTTAATGCTGTAAAATCTTTTTGCATAGTTGCAAAAGTCATGAATTCAGAAGTACAAACAGGCGTGAAATCGGCAGGATGACTGAAAAGAATAATCCATTTTCCAATATAATCCGTTGGAAAATTAATATTCCCTTGTGTTGTTATTGCCTTAAATTCAGGAGCCTTGTCGCCGATACGAGGCATGGGGGTAATCCCCGAAGCAGTTTCTTGTGCAAAGGGATATTGTTGCATACAGAAAACTAAGCCAAAACAAATGGCTGTTCCAATTAACATTTTTTTAATCATTTTCTTTGATTTTAAAGATTGATATTGCCTACTCTTATGGATTTTCGGAATCTTCCTGTTTTTAAAGAGGTTACTAGACTCCACAGAACTTAATTCTAATAAGGGAGGTTGACCCTGAAATAACCGGTAATTTAAATTTAAGGTGAATCTATTTCACAAAAGTTTATGCCAGCATAAACGTTAATTATACAGGTGATTGGAAGAAACCTTTTTAAGATTAGACAAGTTACAAAAAAATAACATTTGTAAGGTTAAATATTAATAATTTATCTCAATTCGATTAAAAATCATAGTTTAAATAGACCAATATGAATATTCCAGTTAAAACAAATTATAATTTACTTGTTTTGGTTTTTTTTAACCTTCATGGAGGTTCATATACTCATTTTAAATAAAATAAACTTTTGTGAGTTAAGGAAGTGGTAGAAGATTGACTTTCATTTTATGAAAAAATAATTGACATAATTTTAATGGCAGCCGATACAATCAGTAGTATGGGAAATGCCATTAATTCAGATTATATGATGCAACCAGAATTCTGTTCCGAATCTTCAACACATCTAAAACCGTGAGTTTATAAGTTCGTTGGAAATCAAGTCATATATTTATATGAGAGTTGAATCCTTAAAAAAAGTTAAGTTCTTCAAATTACTCAACATCAGGGTTCTTAAAAATCATTATTTTAAATATTTCGTCAAGCCAGTTATAAAAATCCAGGTAAAAAATACCTCCAAACAGGCATAAGAAAACGATCGTAACAGGTTTAAGTGAAACATCATCACTGGTTAAAAGTAATGGAATAACGTAGGAAATACCTAGAATAATTAATCCAATAATACTACCTTGTAAAGGTATTAGCAATAAATTTATTGTTTCTGAGAGCCTGACTTTTTTCTTAATTGAATCGTTAATAATTTTTCCAATAGAACCAATCATTCCAAATGACAGAGCAGTTATTATGAAACTCATTGCCGAAGGCAATTGCTTTGCATAGGGATATATTTTTAGTATACGGTCCTGTTGTATGGCCGCATTCATAACTTCCTTATTATGGAATTTGATTTTATTGTTATAATAGACTTCTTTTTTTTCTAAAGTTTTGGCTTTTTCATACTTCAGATCATTTTCGAGAATAATAAAACCGCCTATTCCAAAATACAATGCAATAATCAGGAATAAAATTAAAGTACCTGTTTTAGTCATAATAAGATTAATTAAATGTGCAAGCATATTTATCTGTACATTCTTCCATTTCGTCCATTGTTTCAGCACAATGCCCTGGACTATGGTTTGTACAACAGAACTGGATTAAACTATCCGAAATATTAAACCGGATATTTTGAAAACCTTTTAGATCAATTGAAACAGTAGTAAACCCAACATACGAAATAGTTAATTTTGCATCTTTTGTTATGGTTAAACTAAATGATCCGTTTATGTCTGTAACCGTTCCGTTTGCAGTTCCTTCCTCTAATATTGTTACTCCTGTTAAAGCTTCTCCATTACCGTCCACAATCACTCCATTTACGGTAATAAACATACTTGTATCTGCCTTTTCCTGGCAAATCAATGGATTAGTAAATAATACCATCGCTATTAAAATAATACTAAGTTTTTTCATCATATTAAATTGTTTTTTTGGTTTTACTCAATTCTATTGTATAAATTAAAAAGAGGGATATCCACAACCAAAGAAAAACCTACCCGGTAATAGAAATTATCTTCGGTTTTAAAATCTGATGCAGTTACTTCTCTTAACAAAGGACCCATTTGTCCTCCCAGCGTGAGTGTTAAAGGCGAGTTTCTAAAATGCAAACTATAAAAAATACCAGGAGCCAGAATATGTTTTAATTCTACTTTAGAAGCTACTTCAGAGCTGTCATCTGCGAACCGGAATGATGCGAGAGCTCCGATAT
>KB226988.1_pt21 | contig 13989 bp, 16 predicted proteins | sample 524768 | NCBI WGS metagenome assembly AMQJ01 (sample SAMN00998488, study PRJNA167727) | sediment metagenome | isolation source: subsurface aquifer sediment | place: USA: Rifle, Colorado | collected Aug-2009
TTAATCGTTTTATTGGTTCTTGTTGGTACGCAAGTAAAGGACTTCTCATATTCTGTAAATGATGATGATCGAATCGTAATTGATGAAACAGCTAATAAAACCCTTTATTTAAAGACAGCTGAAAATAAAGCACTGGCAACATCCAAATTTTATATTTTTGATGAAGAATTTAAATTGATGTATGATGAAGATGATGAAAAACATTTATATGCTTTCCCTGAGATAGATATTATTCATAGTTATTCAGATCAAGTTGTTGTTGAAATAGAGAAAAAAGGTCGTGGGGCAAGCCGAAAAGAAGCTGCACTAAATGCAGACGAAATTGAATACCATGTTATCCAGCAAGACTCTGTTATTTTATTCGATGCCGTTTACTCTTTGGTTGATAAAGCCCGATGGAGATTTCCTGAAGTAGATATCACTGTAAGGGTACCTGAAGGTTTTATCCTTTATATTGATGAAAGTATTGAAAAACAATTGGATTATATTAGTTTGGACAGATATTACGATCACGATGAAATGGTAAATAAATTTTGGATCATGACCGACGAAGGACTTGAAAAATATGATAAAGTAACTTACGAAGATTAGTTTAACGAGCGATTTTTAGGTGTGATTGGATTATTAAATTTCAGGTTTGATAATCCAATCTTTTTGGGTGAGATTCTTTTTTTTAAAAAATCTTTCAAAATAATTTGTGGACAAAGATTTTTTTTTAAATTTGCACACTCAATCAATTGTCCGATGGTGTAATTGGCAACACGTCTGATTTTGGTTCAGAAGAGTCCAGGTTCGAGCCCTGGTCGGACAGCCTTAAACGCAAAAGAATTGAAAACGATGTTTTCAATTCTTTTGTTTTTTAAGGACATACGTTCTTTATTGGTTAATAATTATTGGTTAAATTCTCAATGTTTTTGGCTTTTTGTTTCACAATTGTTTCACAATTTAAAATGAACAAAAGCCATGTTAAACGCTTACAAAAAAATCATTTTAAGAACCGACTTTACTAAAAAAGACGGCACGAATCCTATTTGCCTAAGAGTAACTATAAACAGGAAAGTCAGAGTATATTCCTTAAATATTTCTGTTAATCAAAATGACTGGAATGAAAAAGGATTTGTAAAGAAAACACACACACTTAGTCAAACTTATAATTTAGACATTCAAAACGCTCTAAACAAGGCTAGTAAGATAATATTTGACTATTCCCTTGAAAATAAAAACTTGACATTTTCAGACTTTAAAAAGCTCTTTCTAAAACCAGATATTAATTCAAGCTCTTTTTATGAATTTATGGAAATACAAATAAAGAAAACTAAAGGAGTGTTTTCGCCTGAAACCATAAGAACTCATGAAGCCCATTTATCCAAACTTCGAAAATTTAAAAGTCAATTATTATTTGAAGAAATTAATCAGGAATTTATTGAAGTATACAAAAAATATATGATCGTTACATTAGACAATATGCCTAATTCTGTGAGTAAATCCCTAGCAGTGTTAAAGTCAATGTTAAATAAAGCAATCTCAGAGGGATATATAAAAGAAAATCCATTTAAAAACATACCAATACAAGGAATAAAAGGTAATAGAGAATTTTTAACAAAAGAAGAATTTTCAAAACTTGAAGCGATCGACCAAACGAATTTAAATAAACCTCAGAAAAACGTGCTTAAATACTTCCTTTTTTCATGTTATACTGGATTAAGGTACCAGGACATTAAAAATTTAAAACATAAGCATATTGATGGGAAAATGATTAAAATAACAATGAATAAAACCAAACATCAGGTTAAAATTCCATTAATAGAAAATGCAAAAAAACTTATAGAAGAAAAAGACCCGGAGATGCATATTTTCAGAGTGTTTGCAAACCAAGTGACAAACAGGTATTTAAAAGAAATAATGAGTGAGGCTAAAATAAATAAGAGAATTAGTTTTCATTGTGCCAGGCATACTTTTGCAACCATTGGAATAGAACTAGGAATCCCAATTGAAATTATTTCAGATTTATTAGGACATTCAGACCTAAAAACAACAAAAATTTACAGCAACATACTAGATTATAAAAAGGAAGAGTATATGAAGAAATGGGATTTTTAACATTATTAAACAAAAAGAAACAATAAATAAAAATCTAGATTCCGGAGTTAAAATTTTGATGGTACGATTTTAGATATTAAATAATTTTATTAATTTCATGTTTCACTTAAAATTAACGATTATGAAAAAATTACTTATTGTGTTTTCCGCACTTGCGTTAATTACTTTAGTAAGTGCAACCTTACCTGGCGACATCGATAAAAGTATAGCTAAGGTTAATCAATCGCAAGGGTTTTATTTATTTGCCGATTGCGACCCTGTTGCTGAATATGAATACCTTGGAACCGTTAAAAATAAGGTTGGTATGAGTGAACTCGGCGTTGGCAATGATGACTACGAAACCGTTAAGGGCCGACTAATAAAGAAAGCTAAAAAAGAGTTTCCAGACGGCGACGGTATTATATTTGATTTTAGCAAAGATAAAGGACAAGCCGATGTAATAAAGTTTAAATAGATCTCTGAAGTAACAACAAAAAAGACGGTGCTGCAGTACCGTCTTTTTTTATGGTGTAAGATCTGATATCGCCACGGTAAAAATATGGGTATTGGCCAATGTTATTATTTTCTTTTTTTCTTTCGCCCACTTAACAATAAACCTCCCAATAGTAAACTGAGCATTAATATACCTCCCATTGATGCTTTTTGTGGTTGATTGATTCTTTGTAAACTATAATCCTGGTTTTGTTTGCTAAAATTACTAGAATTAGAATTTTTAGAACTGGATTCTGGTTGTGTTAAATTTAAAACTCTTTGACTATCTAAACCCGGGTCTGTATTATTTGTGAAGGTTGGGTTTGTCTCAGATTGAGTTAAATTTATTACTTTGCTACCTGTATCTTTAGAACTATCTTTGTTAGTTGAGTTTTTTGAAAGAGTATTTTTTAAACTTTTAGATACAAGTTTGAAATCATCGTATGCCGGGCTATCTTCAACACTTGCTTTAATATCACTTGCTTTATTAAAAAGCTTCTTAACCCAGTTGATTAAATCCACTATTGCTGAAACTGAGACTCCGCTTTTTTCTCCAGCTCCACTTTCTCCATTTATATAATTTGCTTTGCCCTCAATCAAATCAATTAAAACAGATTTGGGTGTTTTTTTATAATTGTATTCCACTCCTTCATAAAGTAGTTGCATCATTTCACCCATAGGGATTTTGAGATGCCTGGCACAAAACAAAGCTATTTGTAAAGCTTTATTTCTTTTATAAATAACTATTTTAGGAAACTCATATAATATGGATGATGGAATAAACAAATAAATAAAATATGGGCTTGCCTTATATAATTTAACGTACAATTGATCTTCGTTCATAACTATTACATTAAAAGGTAAATAAAGAAAAGAAAAGCCCCTGTAAATAAAATTTACAAAGGGCTTTTCCTATGATAATCGGTCAATATGAAAATCTTATATTAATCCTCTTCGTAATAGCTTTCGCTTATATTCACTTCATCAACCAGCTCCTGGGGTTTGCCTTTTGTAATTTCGTAAATTTGAATTTTTACCGGCGTCTGGTTTTTGATCGCTCTTTTTCTCAAAATATCAAATTGAGCTTGAGCCTTGTCAATTGTGTTAAATGTTTCTTTGTAACCTTTAGTTTTAACTAAAAAGCTTACTCTTTCGACCTTTTTTACAATAGGTCTTTTTTTTGTGGTTTTTTGTTCCATGACTTAAAAAATAATAATGTTAATAATAATGATAATGATAGAACAAAGTAAAAGAGCATATAAAACCTGGACAATAACAAAAAAGTCAAATGTTGGTAAGTCAAAAATTATTTTTTAGTAACAGGATAGTTAAAGCAGTAAAAAACGGTTTTAGAAAAACCCTAAAACCGTAAATGATAAGTAAAAACCCGGTAACAATTTTCAGTAAATAAACAGTAAATTTTCTTAGGAATTTTCAGTAACATCTCTTAAGTATTCAGGTAATTCATTTAATGTAATACTTCTACTATGATAAATATCAAGAAAATCATCATACTTTTTCTTTAGTTTTCTATTGTTATCTATTAAATCTTCTTGGTCAAAGTTATCAATGTATTCAATAATAAAGTCAATACTAACTTCCCCGGATAAATTTTTTCTAAAAAAGCAATATTCTTCTAGAGTTAAATTTTGCGCCAGCTTAAATCCTTCTATATTTTTAGCTGTCTCCTTTACTAGTTCATACTCTTTAAAATAGAATGTATATAAAATGTTTTGCTTTGCTTCGTTTGTAAGACAATTGGAATTATTTCCTATACCTTCCATTTCTTCTTTTTGTTTACGATCATTATAAGCTTTTTGTTTACAAGTATCACTACAGTATAATTTGTCTTTTCGTGGTTCAAATTTTGCACCGCAAACTATACAAGTGTCATTTCTTTTAATTGGTGTCAAGTTTTCTTTTTTCATAATACACTGATATTAAATTGTTTGCCTTTTTTATATTTGTTTTTTTTATCTGTGGGAACACTATATAAAATACCGTTAATTACGTTAATCCGTTAATTTCATTTTATTTTGTTGTTGATCTTCAATCTTTTAAAGGCTTTTTTCAAATTAACGCTAAGCCCAAAAAATTAACGCTAATGAGCATTTTTTCTTTATTAGTTTTTTCGTTAATTCCGTTAAGCAACCGTTAATATTTTATTCTTATGTATGTGTTGCATTTATTAAGGTTTATTATTTTTATTAACGTAATTAACGATATTAACGCAAAATTCAATATTCATTTTCTTTTAAAAAATCAAACTTTTCATTTATACCTTTTCCCCAATTATCCAAACTCAGAATTAATTCATTAATTTGGTTAATATAAATACAAACTGTTCTTACATCTACAAATCTATCTTTAGTTGCAAATCCTTCTTTTACGTGGTTTGCAACAAATAATAGTTGACCTAAAATTCTTTTTAAAAATCCAAAAGAGTTTGGATTACCATTCATTGAAGTTCCAGACCGGGTAACTAACCAGCTAAATGACTTTTCAATTGAGTTAAACAAAGAAGTTATCATCTCTTCACTATTATCAAACAAGGCTTTATTACCTAAATAAAACCATACTTTTCTATATTCTACAAAAAGACTGTAATACAAATAATTTAACGCGTGTAACACATCATTTAATAACCTGTTTGAATCAGCAATAAACCTTTTTACATGTACTTCATTTTTGAAGTAAAGAGTTCTTTCGCCTATATAAACACTATAAAGTTGATGTTTTAAATAAACTGAATCAAAATCCGGTTTACTATACTGAACTATCTTAATTTGTTTCATAATCTCTTAGATTTAATTCTATATCACCTATGTATTTTTGATTTTCAATGGTGTCTATTTTGAACTTCAAACAACTACCAATTTTTGAATGATTATGAGCATAAGAACTGTCTTTTCTATTTCCTTTCATAAATGGTTTATAGTTTAAATCAGTAAGAAGTTTCTTTAGCTCTAAACGATCAGATATTTTATAGTTATTTGCCTTGCAATAACTAGTGTAGGAAGAATACATTTCATCAAATTTTATATATAAGAATTCCATATCAAAAATATAATGTAAGCCATAAGTTAATTGAGTATTTCTTTTCATGGCTTCGCTTGAAATTGCTTTCCACCATATATTGATCGGTTTAAGTGAGTACAGTGTTTTTTCTTTTTCAATACTATATTTTATTATTTCCTGGATAACTCTTTTATCAATTACAGGAAAGCTTAATTTATCCTGCATTATTTGTAAAGGAGCTAAAATAAAAGCTATGTGTTTAATTGTACGATCTCTTAATTCATTTAAATTAACACCATCAATTCTCTCGACTTTGTCATATTTAATACTTTTTGTTATTTGAGAATATATATCATGAAATTTCTCTTTAAAATAGGCTCTATGCTGTATTATTTCTCTTATTATCTGTCCATATCCGTTTTTCATCTCTTCTTTCAATACGTTAAAAGCCGTCTCAGATTCTTTACTAAAATTTGGATTATCGAACTCGAGTAATAAAATACGGTCAAAAATTGCAGCTTCATAAGTTGGTAAGCTATTGCCATCTAAAACAATAGAGCTTTCAATATTCACACTATTTGTTGTATTGTCGTTTGTTTTGTTTGCCCGGGTGTATCCGCTCCCATCATACCCGGTTTTTAACAACTCCAGTATTTCGTTATCTACATCCTGAGAATACTCTTTAAAGTAAACAATGTAATTTTTATATTGAGCTAGTGTCCTTCCTAGTCCTTTACCCGTAGAATTATTTAATGAGTGTCCCTTATCTCCCTGGGAATTATTAAAAACATTGATCAAAAATGAAATAAAGGATGTTTTCCCGGTTGCAGGTTCACCATATAAATATAGGAAAGGAAAGAAACCAATTTCATTGAAAATATAATCCCGGAACAATGAATTTATTAAAAAGCATATACCAATTACTCCCTTTATTCCATAGGATTTATAAAGGAGTTCAGACCATGTTTTAAAGTTTATATTTCCTTCTTTATAGAAAAAATCAATGTTGGCAAGATCAATTTTATTTAAAATGTTTATTTCTGATGAAGCCGGCAAATAATAAACATTATCATTATCATACAATATTCCCAGCTCGTCAGGTCTTACAATCTCATTGTTTTTATTAATAATCAGATTTGAAAATGCAAACAATTCAAATTCATTATTATAACCTAGTGTATACAAAGGAAGTACTGTTCTTTCATCATCATAACAAAATGAAACTATATTCTTATGTTCTCTGTGTTGACCAATGAAATTACATCCTTTATTCAATTTAGAACCAATTATACTATTGAATCTTTCTAGTGATAATAATTCGGATGTTTTCAACTCTATTAGACTAATTTCGCCATCATTTCTTTGAATTTTTATAAGTCTTCTACTATCCTGTGAGCCGTCACGAATATGGAAAATGATTTGCATTACATAATTTGATAAACGCTCCTTTATTGTTTTGCCTTTACCAATTGACCTTTTTTTAAAATACTGTGAATCTTCAATAAAGTACCCTTTTTCCTCGTGTTCTTTATCCTGGTCTTTACTATCTTGAATTATCTCACTCTTATAATCGTGCTTAACTGTTTGGTAATTTGCATAATCAAATATGTAATTCTCAAGGGCTTTAGATTGCAACAAATCGTTAATATCTTTATTATCTGGAAGAGAAAGTATTTTTAAACTGGTAACTGGGTAATTATTTAAAATAAATTTTTGATAATACTCTGTGCATTTTTGCCCGGCTTCGTCATTATCAAAAGCCAGGATAACATTTTTAGAACTAAAATATTTATTAAATTTTTCTTTACTGGTAATTTCATTTTTCGATGTAAATACCGATACTGCAGAAACTCCAACCTGAAATAATGTCAAGGAATCAATTACTCCTTCAGTTATATATATTTTGTCTAGATTTGGAATGAAAGTCTTATCATAAATGGCATTTTCAATTTTAGAACCTTTTACAAATCCTTTTTGATTGTCTTCAACGCTTCTATAATTTATTAACTGACTGTAAGAATCAATAAAACATACAGAGTTTTTATATGAATCAAAAAAATAAAACCCATTTATTTTAGAAATATCCAGGCCACGAGCTTTTAAATACTCATCAGCTATTTTAGTATTATTCTTTTGAATTGCAAATATGCGTTTTGATAAATCGGGTTGTTCTGATTCCTGTTTATTTATTTCAACTATTGGAGTATCAGAATAATTTTTGATCAGATATTGAATAGCTTCATTCTTTTCCAGATTCTTAAAATATCTAATAAACTCAATAGTATTCCCTTTTTTATCACAAGAAAAACAATTAAAGATATTTTTGTTTTGATCTATACTTAAAGCCGGGCTTTTATTTTTACCAGACCCGGAACCACAAAAAGGGCATTTTTCTAGAATGTGTGATCTTCCATTTTTAAAGAATTTTAACCCTGTTTCTTTTTCAATTATTGGTTTAATATTTAGGGTTTTAACGTCTGCTTTCATAATTGAAATTTTATTAAGCCCCGGATTATCGGGGCTTAAAGATTATTGTACATGGTTTTCGGAAACTGAAATAATTAGATTCCTTACTTTTTGATCATTCATACAACGAACAAATAACATAAGACCTTTATCAAAATCTCTTAAATTATGTTTTGTCATAAGGTTTGTAACAATACTTTCCTTTGTGTCACGCACCTGGTTATTTATTCGCATTCGCAAATTGATTCTTTGCGATTTACTTGTTTGAGCTGTTGTTTTCATAGTTCCAGTTTTGAAATAAGCTCTTTAAGAAATTTATTGTATAGGTTAACCAGAGATAGTATTTTACTTTTCTCTTTTGGTTCTGTGATTTCATCTTGGAACATTGAATCAACTAAAAGGATTACAGCAGTATAAAACGAAACAAGCTCTGCAGCATCGATAATATTATCGAATACCCTAGACTTTAATAATAATTTTTTTAGAGTATCGGGGTTAATATCTTCAACTTTACTTTTTGAATCAATAAGCTCCTTGCATAATTCATAATATCCCTGAAAGAAACAGGAAAGCTTCGACTTTTCTAATTTACTGTCTAAGGTTTCATTTTCAATTAAAAAATCATTGACGGTAAAATTGACTTTAACTAAGTTTGTAATTGTTTGGGGGTTGTTTACTTGGTCTAAAAATTTGCTTTGGATTAAAGCATCCTTTAGAATCTTCGCATCAATACTATTTAAATTAATAGTTTGTTGCGTAATTACTTCTTTTTCATTAGCTTTGTTCATGATTTAATTTATTTTAAATTCAACATAAAGGATATTTTGACCAGGGCCTCCACCCTGGCTTTTTTATGCAATCTTTCGATTTTTAATCTTTTCTTTAGGCAGAATATCTAAAATTGTTTGGAACATCCACCCAGTTAAATACGCCATAATCTCTGACTGCTGTAAATCTATTTCCTGACCTATTAACATAAAAACCTTCCCCGCCAGATGCATAGACTCATGACTTATTACAGCTAAAATATTTTCTCGATCTATATCAATCCAGGTAATAATATGACCTGTATCACCTTTAGCATAAACAGCTCCTAAGGTGTTATTTTCCTCCAGATTTATATTATAATCTGAAAAAAGGAGGTTTCTTAATTCTTCAAATTCATCTTGTGAATAAAAAACAACAACCAAATTCTGGTCGTAAATAGGAATCTCAATTTTTTTGCTAATCATCGTTTTTAATTTAAAGTGTAAGTAATTTTTTGGTTAACTATCTCAATGTTTTTGGCATTATTGGTTTCTTAAATAATTAGTTATACTGCTTTGTGGTATTCGACCATCTTTAGCTGCTTTTATATATCCTTCTTCAATACGTTTCTTTGCAGTTGAAAAAGACATTCCAAGTTTTTTTGCAACCTGGTTAATAGTGTATGTTTTCTCAGGTTCTTTTTCTTTACGGTTTTTTTCAAACTCATATAGAGCTAGCTTAATAGAAGAACTAACAGCATCTTTTAATTCTTCCTCTGTTAGAAGTACAAGTTTTTGCATATCAAATCTCTATTAGTTCTTTTAATGGTATTTCAAAATAATCTGCAATTCGCTTCAATTCATCCACTGTGGCAGGTTTTTCATTTCGTCTGAGTAGTCCAAATCTTTTTGAGTTAATTTGAATAGCGTCATAAAACTCTTGAGTTGGTCTAAAAGGCAGTCCTTTAGATTCCTTCGATTTTATTAATTCTTCAATTTTGTTCATCGCTTTTATGTTTTTTGGAAATTATTACGTATTTTTATATTACAAATATATACTTTTATATAATTGATTTTGCTTTTTTGATAACCTATTTTGCCTTTTGGACAATTAATTGTTGTTAACACACTGTATATATTTGATTTTGTGTTTTTTATAATTATGCTTGTTAATAACTACTTTATGGACTTTAGTAAAAACATTAAATACGCATTAGAAAAGAGGAATCTTACTATAAGAGATTTATCAAATAAGGCTGGTATACCTGAACAGAGCCTTTATAAAATGATCAGGAGTAATGAGTTTAAAGCTAGCGTATTACACCAGATCGCGTTAGCGTTAGAATTTGAAACACAAGAATTCTTTGAAGAATTTGATTTTTTTAAAGGTCATGTAGACAGGCGAATGGTATCAGAACTATCTCCCGAGAGAACAAATATTGAACTAATGCTCAAAAAAAGTGAGATTGAAATAAACCAGAACAAATTAAACGAATTGAATCAAAAAATTAGGGATTTAACTAAGCAAATTCAAGTATTAGAAAAGCAAATTAATTATTCTATTGACTATGTTGAATTTGAGCGATTAAAAGAATTAATTGTTAAAAATTCGGTCAAAGGGTCCGGGCTTGTTTACTTGGATTATAAACTTATAAAAAGAACTTTTTTAACTCACTTTAAACCATTAAAGGAAAAAATAAGCTTGAAGAGTTTGAAAAATATCGAATTTGATGAAATGTTTGGAGACCTTACTTCGAATGAAGATAATATTGAATTTGACGTTCTTCCAGAAGATGAAAAATAGTGTTTCTCAAATGTTTAACAATTGCATTTGAAAAACACCCAAAAACGCCGAAAACATTAGTTTGCAGAAAAATCTTGTGTTGTCCTGGTCGGACAGCAAAAACCCAACGAAATTCGTTGGGTTTTTTGTTAAATACAAACGATAGCATCATGATATTTACATCAAGCGTTGTCCATAATTATTCAAAAGAATAAAAATCAATAACTTCCATATCAGCATTGAAGACAGAAATGGATAAATCATCTCCTTCAAATTTTACGGCAATAAATGAAGATTCCTGAACCGATTTTATGGTTTCTATTTCAAGGTTTGATTTTTTATTTGTGAAGCTTTTACCTCCTACAGAAAAACAATGAATTTTACCAATTTTTAAGTGAGCATAACCCTCAACATTGCCTGTAAATACAGCTTTTACGTTATTTGTTTCGAAAAGGGAGAAGAGTAATTCGTTTATTTTAGAATTGTCACGCCCTATTAAAGAGTGCATTAAAACGATCTTCCGAAATAAAGAATCTGATTCAAGTTCTTTAGTAAGCCAGTTAAATTGCTCCGAATTTTCATTTAAATCTGCAAATTGATCCAATACAATGAACTTCACATTCCCAAATTTGGCTGAATAATAACAGTCTTTTTTTGATTCATATGGATAGTACAAGTATTTTCTATATAGCTTTTTATTTTCTGAAAAAAGACTCTTTTTTGCGTCATTATAACCCATCGTAGAAAGCAAGGCTGTATTTGCATATAGTTCCCGTACATTTCTATTGTTATTTAAAAAAAAATCATTATTCCAGCTTTTTTCACAACTACCTTTTCTTACTAAATTCCCTGTATGTAAAATTATTGAGCTATATCTTGCTTCTTGATTTTTAAAATTGATCAGTGCTTTATATAGCGAATCGTTTGTGTTTCCATCCGAAAAATCACTTCCCTTAACCAAAAAATATACCTTTTTATCAGATGTTTGTTTTCCAGTAAGAAAATGTCCGGAATAAGACTCAAGTTTGTGTTTATCGGTAATCCGATAATTATATTTTGTATTTGGCTTAAGAAAATTAAAGGTATACGCAAAGATATTTTCATTTTTGCCTTTATTTAGTTGTGAGACTTGTGCAGAGCCAATTTCGTAATTTTCAGTAAAACCATAAGAAACAATATAAACCTGGGGCTCTTTTGCTTGAAACATCACTTTCATTGTTTCGAAATTTCCAGTATAAATCAAATATGGCTCTTTTGTTAACTGTGCCAAAGATGCAATTGATATACAACTTGCAATTATAAATGTCAGAATTCTTTTCATTTTTTAGTAAAAAAAGAGTTTGCCTTGTATAAAGACAAACTCTAATTAAGTTTATAATTAATTATTGAAAAATTATTTTCTTTGAATATGAAAAATCAGCTGATTTTATCTCTAAAAAGTAAATTCCTTTTGCCTTATCTGACAAATCAATTTCAGTTTCTTCAGATTTTATTGCTTTATGCAATATAACTTTACCATTTATATCAGTTATTTGCAGATCAAAGGATTCTTTCTCTATAGGAAGAACTATTTTAAAATTCCCTGATGATGGATTAGGATACACTTTTACAACATCTTTATCGTGGATAGGGATTCCTGTGGAAATTTCAGTTCTAAAAGTTTTTTCTTCTCCGTAAGCAGTTCCATATTCGTTTATTGCATAAGCGCTAATATAATACAGCGTATTTTGAATAAGCGAAGAAATATCTGCTGTATAAGATCCTGTTTCAGTTCCTGATGCAACTACTTTACTATTTTCAGTTGTAGGAATTGTTGATAAACTGTAAACAACACCTCTTTCTATAATGTTTGATCCGTTATCAGTTATCACCTCACCCGCAATTGTTGCAGAATTTGATGTGATATTAGAAATTTCATTTGTTGTAACAACAGGCATTCCATAGGTTTTCCCTTGGCCCTCTGCCGGAGTAACTTTATTGTAGCAGTTCTCGCTAGAGATATATGTAAAAACTTTAAAGAAATATTCTGTAGTATCCGATAAACCAGTAACATTAACTGTTTCGCCTACTCCACCAAAAACAGCATAACCATCAGACATTTCAGTGCCAATTGTTCCGTATATACTGTTTGCAGTATAAGATATCCCGTTTACAGGGAGAGAAGATACAGCCATGTCGCGTTTTGCAACAACTAATACATCTTGATCTCCACTTGTCCAGTTTATTTCAATGGAGTTAGAAGTTATTGTTCCTAAAGCAAAATCAGTAGCTTGCATATCAGGAGGCGTGCAAGCATCAATAACATTTAAGGTATAATCTTCTGTTTCGCCATATTCAGCTCCACCGCATGGTTCAGGATCATTGTCCCATTCTTCGGTTACGCGCATTCTTACAGATCCTTTATATGCATCAACAGGAATATCTATCGAAGTACTTACCGTAGTTGAGACTCCCTGACCTATTTCATAAGCTTCTCCATCATCAGAAAAATCACCATTATGATTCCAGTCAATCCAGGCCCAAACATGTTCTGTATATGTTTCCGAAGAAAAAGAAACACTTAAATCATAACTTGATCCAATTTCAACATCCGTTGATATTGAAGTATAATCTCCATAGCTTCCTTCTCCTTCTTGTCCTGTGGTATTATCAATTGTATTAAAACTTACGTTTGTTATCCAATCATCGCTGGTGTTGGAGTAACTGGAACTACAATATGAAATTGTTGTTGTAGCTTCAACTTCTGGCACAGTACCATCTGTTTTATAAAGTATATATGCACCCGAATTTGTATAAGGATATATTTTAAAATAATAAGTTGTTAATACACTTAATCCTGTATAATTTATAGAACCTTTTCCTTGTTGTACTTTATACGAACCGGTTCCGTCAGAAAGGTCTGTGTCATTATCTTCATCGGCACCATTTACGGGAGCAACAATTGATCCAAAGTCAGTGTCACTTACTTTAATGATATATCCATCGGGAACAACATCTGATGTTGCATCTGTCCAGCTTAATGGAACAATATTTCCTCCTGGAGTTCCTGCAGCGAAATCCGTTACATGATTTGTTGGTGTTGTGCTTAATGTTTTTGCATTGGTTGTTACTCCTGTTGAATATTCGGGGGTAGTATTTAAGAGTGACCACGCTTTATAATAATAACGCGAAGCACCAGCTAATGACATATGATTAAACGATTCTAAAGCTCCGATATACAATATAGTATCACCTCCAAAAATGGTATCATCTGCAACATAAGTTTTCCCATCGGTTGGAACTCCAAATTCTGCATCAAGTGAGAATGCAATCAGAACATCGTTTTCATCCTCATTGCGGATCCATGACAGATCAATTTGAGAACCACTAACAGCCGTTGCTTTAAAAATTCCAGGATCATTAGGG
>KB224873.1_pt9 | contig 13887 bp, 12 predicted proteins | sample 524768 | NCBI WGS metagenome assembly AMQJ01 (sample SAMN00998488, study PRJNA167727) | sediment metagenome | isolation source: subsurface aquifer sediment | place: USA: Rifle, Colorado | collected Aug-2009
TCCGATAAATATTTATCATCCTGAAAGTGAGTATCTAAAAGGACTGGTAATTTATGTAGAGTAAAATTATATTAGTATTTTTATATTCTTAAATGATAAGAACATGAAAAAGATTTCTCTAATTATATTTTTTTGTATTGCTTTAGCCGCTATAGTAAAAGCTCAGTATATTTATCCGATTAATGAATATAATGCTCAGTTAAAGGGATATGAATTATCCAATTTTGATATTCAAGATACCATATTATATCTCCCTTTGGGTGAAAGCGGTCTTCATGTTTTAAATATTAAGGATCTTAAAAATATACACGAATTATCTGTTTATATTGAATACGAGAAACGATCAAGAGAAAAAATTTATGGAGTTGCACATTGTGTTAAAGTTATTGATAATAAAGCTTATTTGTCTTATGGCCCGCTTGGTTTGAAAATCTTAAATATTACTGATCCAACAATGCCTTATGTCGTGGGCACATATTATAGATACCAGGATGTTTATTGTTCCGAAATTTATGAAAACTATGCTATGTTGGGATATATGGTTATGGGATTGGAAATTGTTGATTTTAGCAATTTGGAAGATATCAAAATGGTTTCCAGGAATAATGTTCGCGATTTTTCTGTAAAAAATATTCAGGTAATTCCTCCTTATGTGATCATTTCAGGTGGCAATAGAGGACTTCGGATATTTAAATTTGGAGAACCTTTTACAACATTTAAACAGGTTGAATTTACTAAAGAGCATTTAATGGATAATGAAGCACACAAATTATTAGTTAGGGGATCGACTGGTTATCTGGCGAACGACTTTAGAGGTCTCTCGGTGCTAAATATGGGATTACCCCTATATCCACTTGAAGTAAACAGCATAAAAACACAGGGGAAAGCTACAGAACTGGTAATTGAAGGAAATTACTTGTATGTGGCAAGTGGGAAATATATTGAGGTTTTTGATCTAAGAGAACCTGAAAAGCCTGAAAAAATTTATGAATATTCTGATAAAAATAAAGAGTTTCGTAGTCTTAAAATTCATGAAAACAAGTTGTACGCTTTATATAGTAACGGGAGTAAAGAATATGGAATTTCAATATTCGAGGTGGAGTAATAATTGTTTATCGATAAAATAGAGTTATTAGTCTTATTTTAAATAGCATATCTATATTTCGTTCTTTTATAATTAATAGCACGATTATCTTTACATTAAAATTTGAAATGAAAAAGAGTATTATTGAATCAAGATATTTTACAGTTCTCCTTCATGTACTTATTTGGAGTACTTTTTTTATTTTACAAATTTTATCATATCAATCATCTATGGCGGGTCGTCCAGTAAGATTGGAAGAGTTTGGTCCTGACAGGTTTTATTATCGGTTTATTTTTCAGTCATCAATTATATTAATCATCTATTATTTAAATTCGCAACTATTAATTCCAAAATTTTTATTTAAAAATAAAATATGGAAATATTTTATTTCTTTAATAGTAGTTATTACAGTTATAAATTTATTGGATACACAATATAATAACTATTTTGAATATCGCAGGGATTTTATGGGGAAGAAACCACCTATTACTTTATTTATCTCAATATTTATAATTGCAGTAAGTACGAGCATCAAATTAGCTCAAAAATGGATCGAGAATGAATCCAATCAAAAAGCAATGATTCATGAAAAAGTGAATTCTGAATTAACTATTCTTAAGGCACAAGTAAATCCGCATTTTTTGTTTAATACTTTAAATGGAATTTACTCACTTGCAAACTCAAAATCAGATAAAACTGCATCTGCAATAGTCAAGTTGTCTCAATTAATGAGATATATGCTGGATGAATCAAAACAGCAGTTTGTACCCTTATCCAGCGAACTTGATTATATAAATACCTTTATCGATTTGCAAAAATTAAGGTTGTTTGAGAATGTTAAAACTGAATTTAGCATTGAAGGAAACCCCGATAATATTAAAATACAACCTTTACTATTAATTCCATTTATCGAAAATGCCTTTAAGCATGGAACTGATTCTTCTAACGAATGTATAATTAAAATTGATTTAGATATTAAAACTGAATCAATCCAATTAATAGTTACCAATGATATTCTTAAATCAAGGAAAGACGACGGTAATTCTGGATTTGGGCTAAGCAATATCAGACGAAGACTTGATCTTGAATATCCAGAAAAATATATTCTTTCTACAGATGTTATAGATAATAGGTTTGTTGCTAATTTACAGATTAAATTATTATGATGAATTGTATTGCTGTTGACGATGAACCTTTAGCTTTAAATCTAATTGAAGATTTTACAAATAAAATACCATTTTTAAATTTTGTTAAGTCGTGCAAAAATGCATTTGAAGCAATTGATATTCTTCAAAAAGATAAAATTGATTTAATTTTCCTTGACATCAATATGCCAGGAATATCAGGAGTAGAGTTGCTGAAAAGTATTGAATACAAGCCACTTGTTATATTTACAACTGCATATTCGGAATATGCGGTACAAGGATTTGAATTAAGTGCTGTTGATTATTTGGTTAAACCATTTCTTTTTGAACGTTTCTTTAAGGCTGTAAATAAAGCGTACGAACTTTATAATTTAAAAAATAAAAAAGGAGTTTCTGTTTCTGAAGGTAATTCATATACTGAGGATTTCATTTTTGTTAAAGCTGATTATAGCAGTGTGAAAATCAGTTTGAAGGATATTTTATATATTGAAGGTTTAAAAGATTATGTAAAAATATTTTTAAAAGAGAAGAAGATTTTAACATTGATAACGATGAAAAAGATTGAAGAGAAGCTTCCTTCATCAAACTTCATACGCGTTCATAGATCGTTTATTGTAGCACTTGATAAAATTGAATCCATTCAGCGAAACAGGATTATTATCAATAATAATTGGATTCCGGTTGGAAACAGCTATAAAACAGAATTTTATAAACGAATTGAAGATGTTAATCTTTAACCCTCAATATTCCAGGTAAGTAAATCTTGTTTGTCTTTAATAATCTTATCATTATCCAATAACCATTGAATTACCTTAAGGTTCTTTTCTGTATTTTTCCCCGTTTTCGATACTAAATCATCTATTGAAACTAAATTGTATAGAAGTTTTTCTTTTAGTTCATCTAAAATTAAATCAAATTCATATTTGCTTAAATCTAACTCGTTTCTTCTGGTACAAACATCGCATTGTCCGCAACGATCAGGATTTTTGTCACCAAAATAGTTTAAAAGAATCTGACTACGGCATTTATTACTTGAAGAGGCATAATGAAGCATGGCATCAATTCTCTCAATGTATCTGCTTTTCCTAAACTCATAGTTCTCTTTTGAGATATATAGAGATTTTTCGTCTAATCTTTCTTCAGTAAAAACAATAAACGGATTTTTCTTTTTAGGAATGTAATTTAAAATTCCCATTGAATCTAAGTTGTTTAAATACTTAAAAACAACTTCAATATCAACATTCGCTTTTTTAGCAAGGGAACTTTCGTCAATATTAACATAATCAGAAAATAAACCAGTATACGATCGTAAAACCAGCTTTATGAATCCATCGAATTTAGCATTAGCAATTTGAAATTTATACAAATCATCTCTTTCAACCAGAAAGTGAAGCTTCGACATGCTAAATAGCTCATCTGTAAGTTCAATATAACCTTCACGTTGAAGGAATTTTAAACTACTATAAATGGTCATTATGTTAAAATTATAGTTCTTGGCAAAATCAGAGATAATAAAATCAAAAGACATATGTTTTCCCCCGCCATATGGAACCTGAAAATAGTTACCCAGAGCCTGATATAAAGCTTTTATCTCAGTTATTTCAGGAAAATTTCTCAGAACTCTTTGTTCTGCTTTAACCTTATCAGCATTATTATATAATAAAACGGCTACTGCTTTTTTCTCATCTCTGCCACCACGACCAGCTTCCTGAAAATAGGATTCAATGCTATCGGGTAAATCCAGGTGAATTACAAAACGAACATCAGATTTGTCGATTCCCATACCAAATGCATTTGTTGAAACCATTACCCTGGTTTTTCCAACTTTCCATTCATTTTGTTTTGTACTTCTTGTTTCATGGTTTAAACCGGCATGATAATAATCGGCAGATATTTTATTTTTTTGAAGAAACAGAGCAGTCTCCTTAGTAGTTTTTCTATTACGTACATAAATAATTCCACTCCCTTTTACTTTATTAATGGTTTCGATCAGGTAACTCAATTTATCATCAATCTCACGAACCAGGTAAACAATATTTTTACGCTCAAAACTTTTTCGAAAAACATTTTTTTCTTTAAATTCCAGCTTTTCCTGAATGTCATCAACAACTTTAGGTATTGCGGTTGCGGTTAGGGCCAAAAAAGGAACATCAGGAATTAATTCTCGCAATTCCGAAATTTGTAAATACGAAGGTCTGAAATCATATCCCCATTCCGAAATACAATGTGCTTCATCAATGGCAATTAGATTCACTTTCATATGTTTTGCTCTGATTTTAAAAATCTCAGTTGAGATTCTCTCAGGTGATATATAAAGAAATTTAACATCCCCATAAATACAATTATCAAGTGCAATTTCAATCTCATTTCTTGTCATTCCGGAAAAGATAGCAACTGCTTTTATATCTCGTTTAAGAAGATTTTCAACCTGATCTTTCATTAAAGCAATTAATGGAGTAATTACAATACAAATTCCTTCTTTCGACATTGAAGGCACCTGAAAGGTTATTGATTTACCTCCTCCTGTAGGCATCAAGGCAAGCGTATCTTTCCCTTCCATTACAGAACGGATAATATCCTCCTGTAAAGGCCTGAACTTTGAGTAACCCCAGTATTTTATTAATATTTGCTCGTATCGGTTCATTCGTTAACGGAAGATACAAAATTATTTTTGAACATTAAAAAATGTTAAAAAAATCAAATGTATCGATATTATGAGATTTTCACCTGATATTACGCTAATTTTTTGTAATTTGGCACAATTTTAAAATCCACAAAAACCTTAAATAAAATGTCATTTTTACAGGATAAAGTAGTATTAGAAGGACTTACATTTGATGACGTATTGTTAGTGCCTCAGTATTCGGAAGTTTTACCACGCGATGTGGATGTTTCAACTTATTTCTCGAAGAATATTAAACTTAATATTCCAATCGTATCGGCAGCAATGGACACCGTTACCGAAGCGCATTTGGCAATTGCTATTGCACGTGCAGGTGGTATTGGAGTAATTCATAAGAACATGAGTATCGAGGAGCAGGCTAAGCAGGTAAAATCTGTTAAGCGTGCTGAAAGTGGAATGATTTACGATCCGATTACAATTAAAAAGGATAATTCTGTCTCCGATGCTTTAAATTTAATGAAAGAATATAAAATTGGGGGAATTCCTGTAGTAGATGATAATAATGTATTGATTGGTATTGTTACCAACCGTGATTTACGCTTTGAGGTTCATTTGGATAAAAAGATTCATCAAGTAATGACATCAGAGAATATTATTACTACTCATAAATCAACCGATTTAGAAAAAGCAACAGAAATTTTAAAATGTCATAAAATTGAGAAATTGCCAGTTGTTGATGATGATCATAAATTAATTGGCTTACTAACTTATAAAGATATTACTAAAGTTAAAGATAATCCAACAGCTTGTAAAGATTCAAAAGGTCGTTTACGTGTAGCCGCAGGAGTTGGCGTAACTGCTGATACTTTACAAAGAGTAGATGCGCTTGTTCAGGTTGGTGTTGATGCAATCGTTATTGATACTGCACACGGCCATTCAAAAGGTGTTATGGATATGCTTAAAGCTGTTAAGAAACAATTTAAGGGAATTGATGTTGTGGTTGGGAATATTGGTACTGGTGAGGCTGCCAAGGCTTTAGTTGAAGCTGGTGCTGATGCAGTAAAAGTAGGAATTGGACCCGGCTCAATATGTACAACAAGGGTTATAGCCGGGGTTGGATTACCACAATTGACAGCAATATATGAAGTTGCTAAAGCTATTAAAGGATCAGGAGTTCCTGTTATTGGCGATGGTGGCCTAAGATATTCTGGTGATATTGTAAAGGCAATTGCTGCTGGTGCAAATACGGTTATGGCAGGTTCATTATTTGCTGGTACTGAAGAATCTCCTGGTGAAACGATTATTTATAATGGACGAAAATTCAAGTCGTATCGTGGTATGGGATCAATAGAAGCGATGCAACAGGGATCAAAAGACAGATATTTTCAGGATGTTGAAGATGATATTAGTAAACTTGTTCCGGAAGGAATAGCTGCCCGGGTTCCATTTAAAGGCAGCTTGTCGGAAGTAATTTATCAGTTGGTTGGTGGACTGAGAGCAGGTATGGGTTATTGTGGTGCAGCCAATATTGAAACTTTAATGAGTGCAAAATTTGTAAGAATTACAAACGCGGGGGTAGCCGAGAGCCATCCTCATGATGTTGCAATTACTCGTGAAGCTCCAAATTATAGTCGTCAGTTTTAATTAATTTAACTATTTGATTAAACCTTTAAGTTCATGAAAAGATTAAGTTTGTTTATTTGCTTTGTTTTAATGCTTTCCAATGTTTTTTCACAAAAGTCCAATGATGAAGTATTATTGCATATTGAGAATCAGAAAATTACAAAAGAAGAATTTCAGCGAATTTATGATAAAAATAAAATAAATATGTCAACAGGTGAAATTACTCCTGTTGATGAATATTTGGAACTTTTTATCAATTTTAAACTAAAGGTTTATGAAGCAGAAAAACTAGGCTTTGATACAACGAAATCCTTTATAAATGAATTTGAAGGATATAGAAAGCAATTAGCGAGTCCTTATCTGGTAGATGAAGAAGCCAATAAAAAGATAATTAAAGAAGCTTATGAAAGAATGCAATTGGAAGTAAGAGCCAGTCATATTCTTATTAAGCTTGCACTGGATGCCTTACCAGTAGACACACTTGCCGCTTACGAAAAAGCAATGGATATTCGAAGAAGAATATTGAAAGGAGAATCATTCGAAAGTGTTGCAAAAGGAAGTTCAGATGATCCTTCAGTTAAGAATAATGGAGGTGATTTAGGTTATTTTACTGTTTTTCAGATGATATATCCTTTTGAAAATGCAATTTACAACTCTAAAATCGGAGAAGTAACAAAACCAGTAAGAACCCGATTTGGATATCATATTATTAAAGTAACTGATAAAAGAAAAGCAAGAGGAGAGGTTAAGGTAGCTCATATAATGTTAACAGTGCCTCGGGGAACTACTTCTGAAATTGAAAAACAAAAAAGACAATTATGCAATGAGTTATACCACAGAGCGATGCGGGGTGAAGATTTTTCTGAACTGGCAAAAGAATTTTCTGACGATAAGGGATCTGCAAGAAATGGAGGTGAGTTACCTTGGTTTGGATCAGGAAGAATGGTTGAAGAATTTGAAAAAGCATCCTTTGACTTAAAAACTAACGGCGAGATTTCACAACCTGTTCGTACAGGTTTTGGTTGGCACATAATAAAAAGAATAGATCGTAAAGATATCCCTCCTTTTGAGGAGGCTGTTGATGAAATTGTCAGAAAAATAAATAAAGACCAAAGATCTGAAGTTGCTCTTAAATCATTAGTAAATAAATTAAAAAGTGAATATAATTTTAAAGAAGAAACAGATAATTTGCCTGTGACATACGATACCATAGAAAATGTTTATGTATTAAAACAGGTATATTTATTGGATAATGCCAACTTAAATAAGACCTTGTTTACTTTTTTGGATAAAAAATATTTAGAAAAGGATTTTGCCTTATACGTTGAGAATAATAGAGGAAACAAAGACCTTAAACCTTATAACTATAAAATGTTATATGACGAATTTGTAGAAGAAAAGATCCTTGAGTTTGAAGAATCAAGATTACCAGAAAAATATCCTGATTATAAATATTTACTTAAGGAGTACCATGATGGAATGTTACTTTTTGAAATAACTGACCAGAAAATATGGTCAAAAGCAGTTGCAGACTCAATTGGTCTTCAAAAATTTTATAACGATCATAAAAAAGATTATAAATGGGACGAAAGATGGAAAGGATCTGTATATTATTGTTCAAACGAAAACACATATAAGGCCGTTTCAAACATAATTGGAAAAAGAAGTTTTGGTAGAAAAATCACAAACGATGATCTTTTAAAACAATTTAATACAAATGAAGAAGTTTTAAAAATTGAAACAGGAACCTTTGAGCAAGGTAAAAATGAAGCAGTCGATTATTTTGTTTGGAATAAAGAAGAAAGTGGTATTAACAAACAATATATCTTGATTAATGGAGATAAAATCTCCTCTGAGGTAAAAAAGTTTAATGAATGTAAAGGATTGGTTATCTCAGATTATCAGGATTATTTAAATGAAGAATGGATAAAAAGTTTGCGCGAGCAATACAATATAAAAGTAAATAGTGCAGTTTTATCATCTGTAAAATAAACTGATATGATGAACTTTAAAGGAACACTTCTAATTGTTATACTAATTTTTGCATTATCATGTAAAAACAAATCTGTTGTTGAAGAAAAACCTTTGGCAAGAGTTCATAATAAATTTTTATACAAATCAGAAATGAAGAGTTTATTTAATTCAACCATTTCAAAAGAAGATAGTATTGTAGTTGCAAGAAATTATATTAATGACTGGATTAAGAAACAATTATTGGTACAAAAGGCTGAATTAAATCTAAACGAAGAAAGTAAGGATATTGAAAAACAGATTGAGGATTATCGTTCTTCACTCCTAATTTTTAAATATAAACAAGAGCTAATAAAACAAAAACTTGATACAGTAATAACAAGTGAAGAAATTGAAAATTATTATAATGAATATTCAGGAAATTTTATTCTGAATTTTAATATTGTAAAGGCTCTTTATCTGAAAATCTCAAAAGAAGCGCCTGGAATAGATAAAATTAAGCGTTGGTATAAGTCAACAGATGCTGAAGACTTATCGAGGTTAGAAGATTACTGCTACCAATATGCTACAAAATATGATGATTTTAATAATAGCTGGATCCCATTTAATAATTTATTAATTGAAATTCCTACAAATATCGGCGATCAGGAAAGATACTTAAAATACAATACCTATATTGAGACTGAAGATGACTTGTATTATTATTTTGTAAAAATTAATGAGTTCAGTCTGAAAAGTACAATTCAACCTTTAGAATATGCTAAATCGAAGATTAAAAGCATTTTATTAAATAAGAGGAAGTTTACATTTCTTGAAGAACTTGAAAATTCAGTTTATAATGACGCATTAAATCATAACGAATTTGTAATTTATTAAATAAATAAAACATGAAAATTAACTTTTCTAAAAAGACACTTTTAATTCTGCTTCTTATTTTATCAGTTAAAATTGCCGGCAGTCAGGAAAAAATAATGATCGATAGAGTCGTTGCAACTGTTGGAGATAAAATAATTTTGCAATCAGATATTGAAAATCAGGTTATACAAATTGTTACACAAGGATATCCCGCATCTGAAAATATGGATTGCGAAGTATTAAATCAATTATTAACTCAAAAATTATTACTAACTCAGGCCGAATTGGATAGTATCCAGGTTGGTGCTGGCAGGGTTGAGTCTGAGCTGGAACGAAGATTGATGTATTTTATAAGACAAGTTGGTTCTGAAAAGAAACTTGAAGAATTCTATAACAAATCAATAATTGAGATTAAAGAAGATTTTAGACCTCTAATTGAAGAACAACTGAAAACTCAAATGATGCAGAGTAATCTCGTATCGGAGATTGATATCTCACCTCGTGCGGTTCAGAAATTTTATAAGGATCAGCCTGATGATAGTATCCCAATGATTAATACTCAATATGAAATTAATCAGATTTTAATTTATCCCTCTCAGAATGAAGAAGCAAAAAATGAAGCTAGAGAAAAACTGCTAAGTTTACGACAAAGAATTATTGATGGTGAAAGGTTCTCAACACTGGCTGTTTTGTATTCAGAAGATCCCGGATCTGCCAGACGTGGAGGAGAACTTGGGTTTAGATCAAAAGATGAATTGGATCCTGAATTTGCAAAAGCCGCATTTAAACTAAGCGATGATGGTGGCATTTCCAGGATCGTTGAATCTGAATATGGATTTCATATAATCCAATTAATTGCCAGAGAAAGTAATCAGGTTAATGTTCGTCATATTTTAGTAATTCCAAAAGTTGATATTGAACAAAAAGTAGCAACTAAAAATAAACTTGACAGCATTACAAATCTTATAAAACTTGACAGTTTAACTTTCGCAAAAGCTGCTCTTAAATTCTCGGAAGATGAGCAATCAAGACTTAACGAAGGATTAATGGTAAATCCAATGAATGCTTCAACACGATTTGCCTTAGATGAATTACCTTCAAACGAATATAGTGTTATCAAAGATCTTAAAATAGGTGAAATTTCCCAGCCTTTTGAGTCGAGAGATGAAAATGGTAAAATCGCATATAAAATTGTAAAAATTAAAAAACAGATCGAGGCACACAGAGCAAACTTAAAAGATGATTATGAACTAATCGAACAAATGGCTCTCATGGAAAAACAAATGGAAGTGGTTGATAAATGGATTGAGGAGAAGAAAAAGAAAACCTATATTCATATTGATGATTCAGCATTAAAATGTGAGTTTCTAAAAAACGGATGGATTAAATAAACAGGATTAACGTGATTTAATGAACAAATTTCGATTTTATATACTCTTTCTGATTAATTTATCTTTTGCATCGGTTATTTATGCTCAAAACAAAGAAAAAATAAATATTTTGAATTCAGATTTGTTTGTAGGAGGTAAAGGAGCTAACAGTGTAAGAAGATTTTTAGGCAATGTCGCTTTCGAACATAAAAATGCAACCATGTACTGTGATAGTGCCTATTTATACAGCAAACAAAATTTAATTTATGCGTATAGCAATGTTCATGTTAGCAGAGGTGATACTGTACATTTATATGGCGACTTTATGTTGTATAACGGAAATACTGATATTGGGAAATTCAGACATAATGTTCGATTAGAAAACAAAGAAACTACTTTATATACAGACTCTCTCGATTTTAATAACGCTTTAAATATTGCCTATTATAATGTAGGTGGTAAGATAATAAATGAAGAAAATACTTTAACCAGCATTATAGGTTATTATTATGCAAACGATGACATGTTCTTTTTTAAAGATAGTGTTGTTGCAACAACCCCTGATTATACAATGTATAGTGATACAATGGAATATTACACTGAGAAAAAAATAACATATTTTAAAGGGCCAACGAATATTTTAAGTGAGGAGGATCATTTGTATGCTGAAAACGGATGGTATAAAACCGAAGAAAAAAAGTTTCAATTTAATAAAAATGCATGGTATCAGAATAAAGAAAAAATCCTTAAAGGTGATAGTTTGTTTTATGATGAATTAAATGGAATTGGTATCGCAATTCAGAATATTGAAATGATTGATACCACCGAAAACATGATTCTAAAAGGAAATTATGCTTATTATACTAAAGAACCTGAAAGTTTTATAATTACCGATAGTACTTTATTAATTCAGGTTTCAAATTATACTGATTCATTATTCTTGCATGCAGATTCAATTACTTCAAATTATGATTCAAGCGGAACGTATAGAATCTTAAAAGCTTACCATAAGGTTAAGATTTTCAGATCCGATTTCCAGTCCAGGTGCGATTCTATGGTTTACAATTTTGAAGATTCAGTTATAACAATGTATACCGACCCGATTATTTGGTCAGAAGGAAGTCAAATGACAGCAAAAAAGATAGAAATACATATTAAAGATGATAAGATTGACTTTTTTAAGCTGTTGAATACTGCATTTATTGTTTCTCAGAAAGACTCAGTTAGCTATGATCAGATAAGAGGTAAAGAAATGTTTGGATATATAAAAAATAATCAGTTAAGCCGAATTGATGTGTTTGGGAATGGACAAACAATTTATTTTACAATCGATGAAAAAGAAAATGAGATTGTTGGAGTAAATTTCGCTGAAAGCAGCGATCTGATTATATACTTAAATAAAGGTCAGTTAGGTAGAATTAAACTTATAAAACAACCCACAGGAACTTTATATCCCATAGGCGAACTTGAAGAAACAAAACTGAAAGATTTTAGATGGCTCGAAAGTTTAAGACCGAAATCAAAAAAGGATATATTCTTTTGGGAATAAAACGAAAAGGGACTTTTATGTCCCTTTATTATTTTAATATTCATCTTCGTTAAAAAAGAAATCGTCCTTACTTGGATAATCAGGCCAAATGTCCTCAATGCTTTCATAAATTTCGCCTTCATCTTCAATCTCTTGAAGGTTTTCGATTACTTCTAAAGGCGCACCTGAACGAATAGCATAATCTATAAGTTCCTCTTTAGTTGCTGGCCATGGTGCATCTTCTAATTTTGATGCTAGTTCTAGTGTCCAATACATATATAATTAATTTAATTATACCCTTAAAATTTTGCAAATATAAAAATAAAATTGAAAAACAAAACTTTTTTAAACTAAACTCTCGGTTTCCAAGCTATTTCTTTAGCATATAGGTCAATAGAGAATTTGCGCGAAAGTACAAATAAAAAATCCGATAATCGGTTTAAATACTGAATTACTTTCCCACTATTTTTAAACTGGTTTTGCACTTTTATAGAAAGTCTCTCTGCTCTTCTACATACATTCCTTGCTATATGGCAATATGAGACTGTCGGATGACCTCCTGGTAAAATAAAAGATGTTAATGGAGGTAAATCTTTTTCCATTTCATCAATTTCTTTCTCAAGAGTTTCGATATCGCTATCGTACATCTCAGGAATTTTAACTTTGCAGTTTTCACAATCAGTTGCTAAAATTGAAGCACATGTCATTAATCTGTCTTGAACCTCAATAAGTATCGAAAATGTATGTTCATCAATTTTCTGATCCCGAATTAATCCAATATAAGATATTAACTCATCTACCGTTCCATAAGCTTCAATCCTATCGTGATACTTTGGTACCCGGGTTCCTCCAATTAGAGATGTTTCTCCCTTATCACCAGTTTTTGTATATATTTTATTGTCCATATTATGTTTTTTTAAGACAACGAACTAATGTCGAATTTGTTTACTTTTTTAATAAAAAGTTTAATTAAATGTTGCGGGATTAGGATTTATTTCATCCGATTCAATCATTCCATCCTTTAATCGAATAATACGATGTGCATGATGTGCAATATCTTCTTCGTGAGTTACAAGGATAATGGTGTTTCCAAGTTTGTGTATATCATTAAACAAGTTTAAAATATCCATTGAGGTTTTCGAATCCAGATTTCCTGTAGGTTCATCCGCCAAAATAATTGAAGGAGAATTTACCATTGCCCGCGCAACAGCAACTCTTTGCCTTTGCCCTCCTGATAATTCATTTGGCTTATGAGCCATTCTGTCTTCAAGACCAACACTTACCAATACTTCTTCAGCTCTGGTCAGTCTTCCCGTTTTGTCGATACCTGCATAAATTAAAGGAAGAGCTACATTTTCCAGCGCTGAATAACGTGGAAGCAAATTAAATGTCTGAAAAACAAATCCAATTTCTTTGTTTCTGATCTCAGCCAATTGGTCATCTTCTAACTGACTAACATTTGTATTATTTAAAACATAGTCGCCTCCGGTTGGAGTATCCAAACAACCGATAATATTCATTAACGTAGACTTTCCCGAGCCTGAAGGACCCATAATAGCAACATATTCATTTTTGTTTATCGATAATGAAATTGATCTTAATGCTCGAATAGTTTCAGTTCCAACCTGATAATTTTTTACTAATTTATTGATTTCTATTATTTTATTCATTGTTGTAAGCTTGGTATT
>KB226570.1_pt1 | contig 13820 bp, 10 predicted proteins | sample 524768 | NCBI WGS metagenome assembly AMQJ01 (sample SAMN00998488, study PRJNA167727) | sediment metagenome | isolation source: subsurface aquifer sediment | place: USA: Rifle, Colorado | collected Aug-2009
ACTTCGGCAATAAAACGATCAACCCTTTTAAAATCCTCAATAGCATCAGATTCAAGCAGTTCGAAAATAACTCTTTTTGATGATTTTGAGGTTTTTAGCTTCTCGAGTATAAAATTGAATATCTCACTGCTCATAATATCTTCGATAGAGAGATTTATACTAAACTCAAACTCGCTATCTTCAAACGCTTTAAATGATTTGTCAATTATAGTTTTTGTTACAATTTTGTAAACCTTTATCTTTTTTGCAACAGGAATAAAAAGAGTCGGAGAGAGAACTTTTTCATTTTTGTCAACTAGCCTTGCAAGACACTCATACTTCTTTATCTCAGAGGTTTTTGAATCAACGATAGCCTGAAAATATGGCATAATTCTCAAATTTTCAACCGCTTCTCTAACGATACCGGATAGCTGTAAATTTCTCTCATACTCGTTTTCAAAATTCATCCTATCTTCATATATCCAATATTTTTTTCCAACCTGCTTGGCATATTTTAAAGCCATTGAGACCTTTGAAAATATATTTTTACTATCCCTGTTTGTAGATGAGGCAAGTGTGAAATCAACATATATATTTATGTTTTGATACTCAATTATTATATTTTTAATCTTCTGATAAAGAGCCTCAAGATAGTTTTTAAGCTCATAAAAACCTATATCCTCTTCTATCACAAAAGCAAACTCATCGCCCGAGAGTTTATATATGCGGCAATCCGGCAACTTTTCCTGAAGGTACTTTCCCACCTTCTCAATAACATAATCTCCAACCATATAGCCATAAAAATTGTTGATTGTTTGAAAATTATCAATATTAAACACGATAAGCGCAAAATTTTTATACTCATCCAAATCACTTCTAAGCTTGTATGTATTTGGAAGATTTGTCAAATGGTCCGTAAAATATCTGCTAAAGAGTTTATTTCTATACTCTTTGATGCTAAAATCTTTCTGTGCACCCTGCAGATAAAGCTCTCTTAGAATCTCATTTTCAATATCTTGATTATCAATGTTTTTAGCAATTGAGTAAATGGTTAAGCATGTATGGAGTTTATCGCTATGTTTTAAGAGAGCTATTTTAGCGCGCGGAAACATCTTGTTTAGCTCACTCTTGAGGCTTTGAACCAAGACGGTGTTGTGTATATAAGAGACTATATGAATTAAAACATTATCTTTTTTTAAATTCTCTATGCTATGCAGAATTTCACCAATCTCTCTTGAAGAAGTCAGCGCAAAATTGTTTATTTCTAGTATGCTTTCTTCTGTATTCAAATTGTACTCCAAAAATCCTTTTTAGAATTCTATCTTAAAATTATAAAGTAAATTTTAACCGCACTTTAAATATACTCTCAACGACAATATAATCACAAAAAAGGTCAGCATTGAAGTCGTTTCAAAATTTGCTTCTTTTACAAAACCTATATCGGCTAAAAGCGCTCGGGTTTGAGTATAGCGACTCGTTTTTAGTAAATCAGGTAACCTCAAACGAAAAGCCTCAAAACCTTAATGAATTAGCAAAAAACATATTGACATGCCATTTGTGCGACCTTAGCAAATCACGAAAACAGAGTATGAGCGGTTTTGGAAATCCGAATGCAGATGTTATGATAATAGACTACAGCGTCTCGATGAGCGAAGATGCATCAAACTCATATTACTGCGGTAGAAGCGGGGAAATACTTACAAATATGATAGAGAATGTACTTGGACTAAAAGTAGAGGATGTTTATTTTACGCATGCCGTAAAATGCAAGCCGCTAAACTCAAATACACCCTCAAGTTCGGAGTGGGATTCGTGTAAAGAGTATCTATTTTCGCAGATAGAATTCATAAAACCAAAAGTTGTTGTTACTTTGGGTAAGGATGCTTATGCTAAAGTTACGTCCGAAGATGATAATTTTGCTAGCGTGAGAGGGCATGTTATAGATTTTAAAAACTATAAATTGGTTCCTATTTTTCATCCAAATCATCTTCTTAGAAATCCGGATGACAAAAAAATCGCATTTAATGACCTCAAAACCATAAAGAGTTGTATATGATGAAACTGTTTTTTTTAATTATGCTGTTGCCTATTGCGCTGTTCTCAAAAAGTTTTTTGATTTCAAACATCCCTCTTCCGAGAACTTTTATACTAAACCTTGATCCGACTCCTTGCGATGAAGATTGCTTAAAAGATTACTTTGAAAAAGGGTTTATATTCTCTTTTTTAGCTTATCCGGACATAAAGATAGATGATAAATCACTAGAAAAAGCTAGGGTTGAACATATGTCGATGTTTGATATAAAACCGATACTCACAAATACAAAACTTCACATAGCCCTGCTTCTTCCATACAAAAAAATCGCCAAATACGCAGCTTCTACAACGAATGCCTCTTTTGCCTACCTTATGTCCAAAGGTCGCCCTTTTGAACTAAAGAGCTATAAAATAGAAGATGAAACTCACGAAGAGATATCAAACGCGCTCAAAAAAATCAAAGCTGACGGTTTTCACTTTATAATCGCTCCATTTACGCAAACAGGTGAAAAAATAGTCGCAAAAATCAACCCTCAGGTAAATATCTACTTTCCGACAATCAATAAAAAAGATTCTCAGACAAAATCTGGATATCTCTATTATGGCGGGATTGACTACCGTGCTCAGAGCGATTTGCTTTTAAAAGAGGCTACGTCTGCGCTTGTTATATTTCACGACAACTCAGAAGTAGGAGAGCAGATATCCAAGTATCAAGAGTTCTCATTCAAGCAAAACGGTCACTCAAATGTATTAAAATACTCTATCCCGCAGCAGGCCACAAACCTAGAAGATAAACTAAAAAACAATAGAAGAATAGCCGGGGCATCATTTTTTGTAAATACGCCTATTGTAAAAAGCGGGATGATAATATCGCAACTTACGCTCTATGATGTAAATGCAAAAAACATACTCTCAACGCAGACGAACTACAATCCCCTGCTTCTCTCAATGACGCAGTACCAAGATAGAAAAAATATGATAATTGCGAACTCTATTACGCAAAACAGTGACGTACTTATCGAGACAAACTCTCTCTTGGCAAACGATATAGTTTATGACTGGATTAACTACACGACTACAGTGGGAATAGACTACTTCTCGTATATTATAAACGGGGAAGAGCGCACTTACGACATACCGAGTGTAAACAATCAGATGATTTATCCAATAACTCTGTTTCAGCCCTCTCATTCGAGATTTATACCATATGCTCTAGCTGGCAGCGAAGAGTGAGGATATCAATCCTTTAACATCTTGCGAGATCTTTTGAGGCCTCCCCTCAAAATTTATGTATGCAAGAGTGATATTTATCTCAAATATCTTTTTGCCATCTCTTAAAACAGTTTGCACAAGAACGAAAGAAGCTGCTCCAATCTTCAAAAGCTCTGTTGCTACCTCTAGCACATCGCCGAGTTTTGCACTGCTTATGTAATCCGCCTCTACTCTTTTTGCAACGAAATGCCCACTTTGCAATACCGGAGAGAGTCCTTTTTCAAAAAATAACTCGCTCCTAGCTCTTTCACAAAAATTTAAGTAAGCTGAGTGATACACAATCCCGCCGCAATCTGTATCTTCATAGTAAACTCTAATTTTCATTAAAATAATCCTTTTGTTGCCGTTTCAATTTCTATTTTCATAATTTCTTTACCTAACTTTTATATTCTCTACAATTGCGATGAAAAACTCTTTAGACCAAAGTTCAATCTCTCTAATATCTTTTATAAAAGGTTGAACATTATTTTTTGCTTTAGTGGGGTCATTCCAGAAAGTATCTTTTATTCAATGAAAAGATGTTGATATTGCAAGAGGCGGGAAGCCATAACGAGGCAACCCTTAGAAATTAGTCGTTTAATCTATATATGAGCTGTCCGGCAAGCTCCATATAAACACTTTTTTTGAGATCTTGCATCTCATCTAGGTTTGAGAGAATATAGCGTTTTACCATCCTGTCAACCTCTTCAGAGCCATGAATTTCTGCAAGCATAGCTTCCATCGCAGCGACTCTCTCAACAAGTTTATCAAACTCATCACGTCTTAAATCTTCGCTCATCTGCGAAGAGATGTCCCAATATTTACTAAGAGGAGTGCCTCCAAAAATATCACCTTCATCTTCAAAGAGTGCATCATATTTTGCCATATCGTCTTCCTTTTTTGCGTAATTTTACCCAAACTAAAACACATTTTACAAAAACATAAAACAATCATTGCGATTCCAGCGACCGATTAGCATTTTTTTTAATAACAACTTAATATTTCTATCTGTATACTTGAATTAGCACAATTTAAAGGAAGCAAGATGAAAAAGTTGACGTTATTATCGGTTGTTTTAATACCATTGCTCGTAAATGCTATGTCCATAACGGATGCGGTGCAAAAAGCAGTTACTACTCATCCTCAAATTGAGATGAAAAAAGAGGATAGAAATGCTCAAAAAGAGTTGCTCACAAGAGCAAAGGCTGGTTATCTTCCATCAGTAAACTTGTCATACTCAGTTGGACCTGAATTTACAAAGACAGTAAATAATGACGGTATAAGGGAAAACTTGACGCGTCAAGATGCATCAGCCGTGTTGGTTCAAAATATATTTTCAGGCTTTGACACACGCTATGCCGTTGCACAACAAAACGCGCTTGTCTTATCTGCAAGCGACACAGTCAAAGAGAGTGCAAACGAGATGGCACTAGCCGCTGCAACATACTATCTTGAGGTACTCAGAACGCATGAGTTGCTTCAAATAGCTAAAGACAACGTAGCGGTACATAAAAAATATCTCGGTCAAATAGATGAGAAGGTAAAGGCTGGGGTTGGACGAAGTTCAGACTATAAACAGACTCTTGCTAGATATGAAAATGCCCTAAGCATAGAGTTTTTGGCACAGCAGAACTACGACAATGCGATTTCTAGCTTTGAGCGCATTTTACCGGGAGATATAGCTGCAACAGATCTGCAAAAGCCTTCTGTCGGCGCTATCCCTGCAAATGATTTAAACTCTTTAGTTGAGATTGCAATGCAAAACAATCCAAAAATCCAAGTCTCTCAAGCAGATATCGAAGTTGCAACCGCAGCTCTAAAGCGCTCAAATGCGCCTTTTTACCCAAAAGTTGATATTAAAACTGAAGCATACTGGAATAAAAACGTTCACGGTATCGCTATTGATGCCCCTGTTCCAAGTACGGTCGAAGAAGATTCGGGATACAACGCTCTTTTGGTGCTTAACTACAACATCTTTAACGGTTTTGCAGACAAAGCAAATAAAGAGGCGAGCCAGCATAGACTCTTAAACAAAAACAGCACGCTTGCAGATGCAAGACGCTATATCAAAGCTTATACCGAGATTGCATGGCAGACATTTGAATCGACAAAGCAGCAGCTTGTTCATTTAGATAACACCATAAAATCAAGCGGCGAGACTGTTGCTGACTATGAAAAAGAGCATGAACTTGGACGAAGAAGCATAATTGATCTCTTAAACATAGAGCTAGAGTACAACAGTGCAAAAAACCGCAAAACCACTGCTGAATATGACAGGCTCATCGCTTACTATCAAATCCTCGCTCACACTGGAAAAATCTTAGAAGAGATGAATATTACAGTTGAATAACGCTATGGAAAATCCGCTTCTTGAATGCTTGGTAATCTTTACCAAGCTCTACAACCGCCCATACAGCGCTGATGCGCTCGTTGCGGACTTACCTATTCCCGCAGGACGAGTGACGCCAAAACTCTTTTCACTCTCCGAGGATGGTTCAAAATCTGCTTTTCACCGCGCCGCACAGCGTGCAGGATTTAGCTCTAAGTTAGTAAACTACTCATTTAAAGATATATCCCCTCTTCTTCTGCCTGTTATACTTGTTTTAAAGGGTGATGGTCAAAATGAAAAAGCTTGTATATTAACAGAGATTAGCCCAGATAGAAAATTTGCAAAAATCATTCTCCCAGAAGCAGGAGAAGCAGAAAACTGGGTTGAAAGTGAGTTTTTGGAAGCTGAATATATCAACTTTGCTTTTCTTCTAAAACACGAACACCACTACAAAGATGCACATAATCGCCTGCTCAAACATGAAAACCACCACTGGTTTTGGGGGACGATAAGATACTTTTCCGGTGTTTATATGGATGTAATTATCGCTTCTTTTCTCATCAACCTTTTTGTTATGGCAACCCCCATATTTACACTCAATGTTTACGATAGAGTCGTGCCAAATGGCGCAATGGATACACTCTGGGTCTTTGCGACAGGGATTGTTGTTATCTATATTTTTGACATTGTGCTCAAACTTTTGCGCTCCTATTTTCTTGAAAATGCTGCCAAAAAGAGCGATGTTATCATGTCTTCGATTATCTTTGAGCATGTCTTAAACCTCAAAATTGCATCAAAACCCCGCTCTGTCGGCTCTTTTGCGAGTAACTTAAAAGATTTTGACTCCATTAGGGCATTTTTTACCGCCTCATCTATCGCAACCATTATCGACCTGCCATTTACTATCATCTTTTTGTTTATCATCTACATTATCGGCGGGTGGATGGTTCTCATTCCTGTTGTGAGCGCTTTTGTTATAGTGCTATATAGCTTGTTTGTAGAGAAGCCAATGAGACGAAGCGTACAAAACACGTATGAGGCATCTGCTAGAAAAAACGCTGTCCTCATCGAATCTCTTAGCGCGCTTGAGACCATTAAAGCACTTGGAATAAGCGGTCAGTACCAATGGAAATGGGAAGAGGCAACCGGAGATGTGGCAAAAAAAGGGCTAAAATCAAAGGTTTTATCCAACTCTATATCTGCTTTTGTCAATTTTATAGTTCAGCTAAACACCGTTGCACTTATTATCGGCGGGGTTTACGCCATTACAGAGAGAGAGCTTACTATGGGAGGGCTTATCGCCGTTGTAATGTTAGGCTCAAGAATGCTCGCACCTCTTGGTCAAGTTGCAGCACTTATCGCTAACTTTCAGCAGACAAAAACAGCCTATGATGCCATAAACAACATTATGAAACTCTCTGTAGAGCGCGAAGAGGCTCAAAACTTCGTTCAACGCCCATCATTTAAGGGCAAGATAGAGTTTAGACATGTAAGCTTTATCTATCCAAACACGGACAGAAAGATTTTGGATGATGTCAACTTTATCATCAATCCCGGAGAATCCGTAGGAATCATCGGCACAAACGGTTCAGGAAAGACAACTTTAGAGAAGTTGATACTCGGTCTTTATGAGCCTACAGAGGGCTCAATACTCATAGACGGCATAGATATCAAACAGATTGATCCGGCAGACCTCAGGCGCAACATCTCATACGTTCCCCAAGATGTAGTTCTGTTTCAAGGAACACTCAAAGAGAACATCGTTCTGCGCTCACCGGGGGCAAGTGATGAGGATATACTAAGTGTCTCCAAGCTCAGCGGTGTCAGCGACTTTGTCGATATACATCCGATGGGCTACGATATGCCTATCGGGGAGCGTGGCGATGGGCTCTCAGGCGGACAAAAGCAGTCTATCTCTATCGCACGCGCTTTTATTCATCAAGCTCCTATCATCTTGCTTGATGAGCCTACAAACTCTATGGACAGCACACATGAGAACAATTTCATCAAAGCAATAAGCAAATACAAAGAGGGCAAAACAATGCTTTTGATATCGCATAAAAACATTCTGCTTGCTCTAACCCAGAGATTGATTTTGATGGATAATGGAAAAATCGTTCTTGACGGTCCTCATGATGAAGTTTTGATGCAACTAAAAACTCCCATAAAAAGGAGAGTGAATGAATCTTGAAGATAAATTTGTAGAGTACTCTTACAGCAAAAAAGATATCAAAAATCTTCGCATAAAAAACGAGGAAGATTTGGAATATATGAACTCCGTAAGCGCTGCGATGCTCACGCACAATATATTGGCAACAAGAATTATGCTCTGGATTGGTGCTTTTTTTATCTTCTGGCTTATTTTTTGGGCATATAACGCCGAAATTGATGCCCTTACGCGCGGACAGGGAAAGGTTATCCCCTCCACTCAAGTTCAAGTTATCCAAAACCTTGAGGGCGGGATTGTCAGTGAGATTTTAGTCCAAGAAGGGGAGAGCGTAAAAAAAGGGGATATTCTTATAAAAATCGATGATACCGGCTTTGTAAGCAGTTTTGTTGAGAGCCAACTGCGCTACAATGAACTTCAAGCAAAAAGCATTAGGCTCCTTGCCGAATCAACAGGCACCCCTTTTAACGCAAGCGAAGCCATAAGAAAAAATTCTCCCGAACTCATAAAACATGAGGAGTCGCTCTATCTTAGCAATAAAGAGCAGTTAGAAAACAGTGTCCTTATGTATAAAAATCGTTTAGAGCAAAAAAAAGATGAGCTAAAAGAGACTGAGGCGAGGCTCTTAAATCTGACTAAAAATTTTGAGCTCATCACAAGAGAGCTTGAGCTTAACAAACCATTGGTAAGCAAGGGAATAGTATCTGAAGTTGAGTACCTCAAACTCCAAAGAGAAGCGGGCACCATCGAGGGGCAGATGAGATCCACAAAACTCTCTATTCCACGCCTTAACTCTATTATAGACGAACAAAGAAACAGTATATTGGAGCTCCAGTTCAAATTTCGCAACCTCGCCAAAGAAAAATTTAACGAAACAAAAGCCGAAATGGCAAGGATAGAGAGTGCTAACATCGCCAGAGAGGACAAGGTGAAGCGAACTCTTGTGCGCTCTCCGGTGGACGGTACCATAAAACAGCTCTTAGTCAATACCGTAGGCGGTGTTGTAAGACCCGGCATGAATATCATAGAGGTTGTTCCAACACAGGACAATCTGCTCATAGAGGCAAAAATAAGACCTGCTGATATCGCCTTTTTATTTCCGGGACAGCGCGCCATCGTAAAGTTTTCGGCTTACGATTTTGCGATTTACGGCTCTCTAAAGGGTACGCTCACGCACATCAGCGCTGATACCATTTATGATGAAGCAAGCAGACAAAACTACTATCTTGTGCGCATAAAAACGGACAAAAATCATCTAGGCGAAGAGGAAAATAAGCTAAATATCATGGTGGGGATGACGGCGGATGTGGATATTATCACGGGCAAAAAAACAGTGCTTGATTATATACTCAAGCCAATACTACGCGCACGCGAAAACGTACTCAGCGAAAGGTAATTTATGAAAAGGGTAATTCTGTTTACAAATATGTCTTCTATCAAAAGACATTGGGAGAGAGCTTTAGAAAAATCATACGAGACGCTTTGCTTTGAAGATTTTGATGCAATGCTTGGATATCTTCAAGCTCACAATAACAACATAATCATTATGCTCGACGAAATGAGCATCTCAAACATTGAAGATGCTCTGTTGAGGCTCAAAGAGCACCCACAAGCAATTGCGCTACTATTTAACGCACTCCCGGAAGTCTATCACGCCTCAACACTCCTTGGCAGCGGCATCAAAGGGTATGAAAACTCTTACCTAAACAAAGAAAATCTCCTCCAAATGTTACACACTGTAGAAGATGGAAACAACTGGCTTTTTGCGGATTTGACATACTTCATCATCAACAAATATATTCAAAATAAAAAAATAGACGAACCTGACTTTATCTCATTATTGACTGAAAAAGAGAAAAGCATAGCAGTAATGATTGCAGAGGGATTAAGCAATAAAGAGATTGCACAAAGAGAGAAGATAGCACTCTCAACAGTAAAAGGTCATATCCACCATATCTTTGAAAAAGCAGGGGTATCCGATAGGATATCCCTTGCCCTGAAGTTTAAATAACTTCTATTGTATCTTCAATAAGAAGCGTAGCACCACCATCACCAGCATATTGGACATAGTCAATACCATCAATAGTTATACTCTCACTCTGTAAAATCAAAGAGTCAGTATCAACACTTACCTGATTTGATAAACTGCCATCCGCAGATTGAATTATAAGAGTACCTTCGCCGTCTGTTGCGTTAAGCACGTCAGCTGCATTGATTGCTGAACCATCACCACTACCAACCACGCTTGCTCCTAAATTCAACTGGATTACTTCAATATTTGATACGTTTGAGAGATCGATAACTTCCGAGCTTCCGATAAGAGTATCAAACCCGTCTTCTCCGTCTATCTCTGCATCTAACATGTCGTATTCAAAAGTGTCGTTGCCTTCGTTGCCGTAAACCTCATCAACCCCAGCTAATCCGTCAATAGTATCGTCTCCGTCACCTCCATCGATGTAGTCAGAATGGTCAGTACCATCAATCTCCGTGCCTTCGGTACCTCCAAATATTGTCGTAGATATTGCCCCATCGTCTGTTACTACTGCCGAAATTAGCGGTTCATAACCATCAGGCAACGGTTCAGTAGTTGCTATTGACAAGTCAAGATCTTCCAACTCAGCAACTGTAAAAGTATATGTTCCATCACTATTTGGAGTCAAAACTATATACTCATCACTTGCTGAATCATATCTTTGTAAATCTGAACCAACAGGAAGTTCCCCTAGTGTAATACTACTAATAACATCTGTGATACTTTCATTAGCAAATTCTGCCGTAATAGTCAGTGGATAAGTATATGTATTATTCTCTGCAATAATAGGATCAGAAATATTCATAAGAGTAAACCCCTCATTTCCATTTTTACTCTTTTCTACAAATAAAACAATCTTATCGTACATAACAGGACTTTGAAGATATATAGCATCCTCTGAATTTCCATTCTCAATATCCCAATTAACATTAACTGGAGCAAGGTAATTACCATCTTCACCTAACTTAATAAATGTCGCTGTATAATTGTTGTCAACTTTGGAAAATAGCCAATAGCCGACCTCTTCCCCTTCACTATAACCATCTACTCTAATTACATTTCCAGTAATATTTTTAACTTCCAACTTCACGCTAGTTACCGATTCAGGAAACAATACTTGCAACTGCTCATTTCCTTCAATCCAGTTTTGATCATTAACACTTGTCTCGACACCAACTCCTAGACCAACACCAGAATGAATATGCAAAGAACCTCCCACTGGAATCAATACTAAATCATCATAATCAAAAGTATCAGGATCTAATGGCTCATGCTCACTATATTCAGGATCTCTAATGACAGTGATAGTAATAAATGGCTCTTCAACTGTAACATTCAAATTCAAAAAGTCAGCTATCGGATTAACAGTTACATTTACAGTTCCGGTAGTTCCTTCCGTATTGGTATATGTAAAGATATCATCTCCACTAAAGTTAGCATGAGGAGTATATGTCAGAGTACCGTCTTCATTGATTGTAACCGTACCGTTTAAACCTTGAGTTACAGAAGCTACAGGTGATACTGCGCTGTCTGTATCACTATCGTTTGCAAGTACATCTACAGTAACCGGGGTATCTTCATCTGTTTCAATTTCATCACCATCTACCACCGTTGCATTATCAGCAGGAGGTACAACTGGCGGTACAACTGGCGGTACAACTGGAGGTACAACAGGTGGCACAACCGGCGGTACGTCATCTACCGGTGTAACATTAACATTAACCGTAGCTGTACTATTCTCTGTATTGGTATAGGTAAAGCTATCACTTCCATTAAAGTTAGCATTTGGAGTGTAGGTAATTGTTCCATCTGCATTGACAACCGTAGTGCCGTTTGCTCCATTTGTTGCAGAAGCCACAGCAGATACCGGACCATCAATGTCACTATCGTTTGCAAGCACATCTATAGTAACAGGAGTATCCTCAGGAGTTGTAGCGCTATCTGGATTGATTGCTGTTGTATCATTGATAGGAGCAACATTAATCGTCAATGTGCCGACATCACTAAACTCTCCATCCGTAACAGTATAGTTAACAGTATCCACTCCGTTAAAATTAGTCGGCGGAGTGTAGGCGTAACTGCCGTCTGCGGCAATAACTATCTCCCCACCTGCAGCTGTTGCAAACGTGCCCGCTTTAACGCTAAGATTGTCGCCATCGACATCATAATCATTCGCATCTAAATCTATTTCAGAAGTAAGCACAGTATCCTCAACGGCATTAACCATATCATCATAAGCAGTTACAAGTTCATTGACATTATTAACAGAGACTGAGAGAAGCTGCGTCGTAAAGTTTCCTGCGCTGTCTGTTACCGTAACATACATGTTATACTCATTGTCTGTGCTTAAATCTTTTGGAGCCTCGTAGTCCGGAGACTCATTAAAGCTTATAACTCCCGTTGTAGCATCGATGCTAAAGAGATCACTATCCAATCCAGATATGCTATAAGTCACGCTTCTATCTGATGTAGCCGAGACTTGAATAACCGGAACGGTATCGTTTTCATCGTAGATGACCACATTTGGAGATGTAATAACAGGTGCTTCAACCGCTCCTAAATCATAATTCTCAACATTGCCAAATTCGGTTATTCCATAGCCTAGTTCGCCGTTTGTACCTCTGAAAAAGCCAAGAACACTAGAATCTGCAACTATCTCCGTTTCGGTAAATGACGAACTCCCCTCCGTGCCCTCTTCACCGGCTGCAGTCTCTAAATCCTCAGCATCGCCGGCTGCTGTTTCTAAAATTTTATTTAAGCTCTCATCGCTCGCGACACTCTCCATCGCATCTCTACCGTGTATTACGGAGCCGTCTGCTAAAATTCTAAATACACCGTCATACGCAGATGCCTCGGGAAGTGCTAAAAATTTAATCTGAAAAAGCGCAGTCGGATCGGTGCTGATTACCTGCTCATTCTCATACACATAACCATCATATCCCGGTTCGCGAACAGCTCCATCAACTCCCACTACCTTGATATTACCCTCTGTTACTTGTATTTGTCCAACAATTTTTCCAGCAGCCATAACACACCTCCAAATTTAATTATGCGTAAATTCTAACATAGACAATTTTTGATGTAAATAGTACTTTGGTATTGATTTGGATTAATGCACGGAGCAACATCTGCTTTTTAAGTCGTATTTTAGGCTCTCCGGCTGAATTATAAAATGAGTGACTCCCTTTTTGCAGAGCCTCTCTCTAATGTTTTCCAAAATTATCTCAACTTCACTGAGCGGTAAATCATCCTTTAAGACAATATGAGCAGATCCGTAATACTCTTTTGAATTTGGACGGTATAGATGAAGGTCGTGAAGAGATAAAACCTTATTTGACAAAAGTATCAAAGACTCAATCTCTCTTAAATCATCAACATTGGAATCCATTAGCGAATAAAACGATTTTTTAAGCAGAGGGAGCGTCTCTTTGACAATATAAACGCTAAAAATTACAGATAAAATAGAATCAACTATCACAATGCCGAAGATATAGATAACCACACCGCCGACAACTACGCTCAGTGAGATAACCGCATCACCTAGCATGTGCAGATAGGCTGATTTTATGTTCATATCTTCGTGATGATGTTCATGGTCGTGGTCATCTCCATGATAATGCTCTATTTTATTTTGGCTAAGAAGCCATGTGCTAAAGCCGTTAATCAAAAGAGCTATAAACGAAGCAGCTATCACGACCGGTGCATTTATCTCATTTGGCGTAAACATACGATGAATAGACTCTGCCAAAATAAAAATCATAGTAGCTACTAAAAAGATAGAGTTGATAAAAGCCGCCATCATCTCAGCCTTTATGTATCCAAAAGTCATAGAATCGGTCGCTTTTTTTGCTCCAAAAATTATTGCCACAAGAGAGATAAAAAGTGCTAGAACGTCGCCTAGATTGTGAAATGCATCCGCAAGAAGCGCCATGGACCCGCTATAAATTCCGGCAACTATCTCGGCTGCGACTAGCGCGATATTTAAGATGATTACCTTTTGCAAAACTGTTTTTTTATTTTCAAAATCC
>KB224873.1_pt43 | contig 13766 bp, 7 predicted proteins | sample 524768 | NCBI WGS metagenome assembly AMQJ01 (sample SAMN00998488, study PRJNA167727) | sediment metagenome | isolation source: subsurface aquifer sediment | place: USA: Rifle, Colorado | collected Aug-2009
ATTAAGATATAGTCTAAAAATAGTTAATTTTCAAAACCAACATATAATTAGAAAATAAAATGAAACAATTAATAGAATGTGTTCCTAATTTCAGTGAAGGGAACAATATGGATATTATCAAACAAATTACAAATGAAATTGAATCTGTTGAAGGAGTAAGTTTGCTGGATGTTGATCCCGGGCAGGCAACTAACAGAACCGTTGTTACTATGGTTGGTACTCCTGATGAAGTTTGTGAGGCAGCATTTCTTGCAGTTAAGAAAGCATCTCAATTAATAGATATGCGTCATCATAAAGGCGCACATCCCCGATTTGGAGCAACTGATGTTTGTCCATTAGTTCCTGTAGCCGGAATTACTATGGAAGAAACCATTGAATATGCAAGAAAATTAGCTAAACGATTAGGCGATGAATTGAATATCCCAATATATTGTTATGAAAATGCAGCATTAATTGATGAACGTAGAAATTTAGCCGTGTGTCGCTCTGGCGAATATGAGGGATTAAAAGATAAATTGTCAAAACCTGAATGGAAACCTGATTTTGGTCCTTCAGAATTTAATGCTAAAGCAGGAGCTACTGCTGTTGGAGCAAGGGATTTTCTTGTTGCATATAATGTAAACTTAAACACAACATCAACACGACGAGCTAATGCAATTGCATTTGATGTTCGTGAAAAGGGAAGACCTCTGCGCGAAGGTGATCCTATAACCGGAAAACAAGTGCTTGATGAAAAAGGAAATAAAGTTTGGATTCCCGGAAGTCTAAAAGCTGTTAAAGCTATTGGTTGGTTTATTGACGAATATGGTGTTGCGCAAATTTCAATGAATCTCACAAATATTAGTATTACTCCGGTACATATAGCATACGACGAAGTATTTAAAAAAGCTCTTGAACGTGGGGTTCGTGTTACAGGTTCAGAATTGGTAGGATTAATTCCATTACAGGCAATGATTGATGCAGGAAAGTATTTCCTGAAAAAACAAAATCGTTCTGTTGGGATTCCTGAAAGAGAAATTATAAAAATAGCTGTGAAGTCATTAGGTCTTAATGATCTTTACGAATTTAAACCTGAAGAAAAAATTATAGAGTATAAGTTGGCTGCTGATCAAAAGAAAAAGAAACTGGTTGATTTAACACTAACTGAGTTTACAGACGAAACTGCTTCTGAGTCACCAGCACCGGGAGGAGGATCGGCTTCTGCTTACATGGGAGCAATGGGAGTAGCTTTAGGAACAATGGTTGCAAATTTATCTTCTCATAAGCGTGGTTGGGACGATCGTTGGGAGGAATTTTCTGAATGGGCTGAAAAAGGAATGAAATATCAATCTGAGTTAGTACGATTGGTTGATGAAGATACAGATGCTTTTAATAAAATCATGGACGCGTTTGCTTTGCCAAAGAAAACAGACGAAGAAAAGAATACAAGAAAACAAGCAATTCAGGATGCAACCAAAAATGCTATATTAGTTCCTTTTCGGGTTATGGAAGTTGCTTTTAAAGCATTAGAAGTCGTAAAAGCAATGGCTGAGATTGGGAATCCTAATTCAATCTCTGATGCTGGAGTTGGAGCATTAGCAATTCGATCTTGTATAAAAGGTGCTTTTTTAAATGTTAAAATCAATTCTGGTGACCTCGATGATAAAACCTTTATACATACCGTTAGCTCAAAAGCACAAGAAATCGAAAGAAAAACAGAAGAACTTGAAAAAGAAATTTTACAAATAGTCCATGATAAGCTTTAAAAGATTAAAATTTAGATACGAAATTTAACTTAAATGTTAAGAAAGCCCAGTATTCCATGCATACTGGGCTTTCTTGTTTTTTTATTTCAAATAAAACTGGAGTTTTTTTTTAAAATTATTTTATCGTTTTTTAATAAATATTTTTTTTAAATGTTGATGACTGTTAAAAAAAGATTGCTTTATTAAGCTTAGTTTTTTTTGTTTATTCTAATTTTTTTATACATTAGCGCTGAAGAATATTTTTATATTAACTATTTATGAACCTAAAATTTTTATCTATGAAGAAATTAACAATTTTTCTTGCATTCTTGCTGTTTGTTGGTTTTACCTTGCAGGCACAAATGCAAATCTCGGGTACGGTAACCGGTGCTGAAGACGGGTTATCAATCCCTGGGGTATCTGTAGTGGTAAAAAACAATCCCACTATTGGTACTACTACCGATATGGACGGTAAATTTAATATTACTGTTCCTAGTGAAACTGAAGCCTTGATTTTTAGTTTCGTTGGTATGAAAACACAGGAAGCAGCTATTAATGGCCGCACTGTGATTGACGTACAGCTGGAAGCAGAGGTTCTTGAAATGGATGAAGTTGTTGTAACAGCTTTAGGTATTTCAAGAGAGAAGAAAGCCTTAGGGTATTCAGTTCAGGATTTAAGCGGAGATGAATTTACAAAAGCTCGTGAAGCTAATGTGGTAAATTCTCTTTCCGGTAAAGTATCAGGTGTAAATATTACCCAAAGTTCGGGTGCTGTTGGAGCTTCTACAAGAATAGAGCTTCGTGGTGCATCTTCAATTACTGGTAATACTCAACCTTTATTTATCGTTGATGGAATTCCTTTAGATAACACAAACTATGGTACTGCTACTGATGGTGGAGGTTTTGACCTTCCAAACGGTGTTGCAGATGTTAACGCTGATGATATTGCTACATTATCAGTGTTAAAAGGCCCTAGTGCTGCCGCTTTATATGGTGTTAGAGCAGCTAATGGTGTGATTGTAATTACTACTAAAACTGGTAAAGCTAGTAAAAATAAAGAAATAGGTGTTTCTTTTAACTCTACTACTACTTTTGAAAAACCTTTAGTACTTCCATCATTCCAGAATTCTTATGGACAAGGTCCAAACAATGATTATTTTGAGTGGATTGATGGTACTACTGGTGATGGTGGTGTTGATGAAAGTTGGGGTCCACCTCTTGACATTGGATTAGAGTTTGTACAATGGGATAACTACAAATATAATGGTGGTGCTTCTCCATGGGTTTCGCAACCAGACAATGTTAAAGATTTTTATGAAACAGGTATAACCACAAATAATAATTTAGCTTTAAATGGTGGTACCGAAAAAATGGCTTACCGTTTATCTATGGGAGCAATGAATCAGACTGGTATGGTTCCAAATACTGATTTCGATAAGTACACTATTTCTGGTAATGCCAGTTATAATTTTACTGATAAATTAAAAGCAGGTTTTACGGTAAATTATAGTAAATCAATAAGTGGAAATCTGCCAACAATTGGTTATACCAACGAAAACCCACTTCAACAAACCATTTGGGCTGGTAGAAACGTGGATTGGTCGGCACTGGAAGATTATAAGAATTTACCATTAGCACCAGTTGGAACTCCTGCAGAAGGAACTCCATTAAACTGGAATACACAATTCCAAAACAACCCCTACTGGGTACTTGATAATAACTTAAATAAGTTAGATAAAGACCGTTTATTAGGAAGTCTGAACTTATCATATCAGTTTACAGATTATTTAAGTGTTGTTGGAAAAACTTCTATTGATAGCTGGTCTTCTTTAATTAAAGAACAAAAAGCTGTTGGAACTAACGAATTTAAAGATGGTTATTACAGAGAAACCAGCAGAAGATATTCTGAAATGAACTCTGACATCTTAATTATGTTCAACAAAGAAATTGCAAGTGATTTCAATATTTCTTTAAATCTTGGTGGTAACCAAATGAGCAGATCTTATACTCGTTTACAAGGCGAAGCTCCTGGTATTGAACTACCTGGTGTTTATACTCTGTCAAATGTTAAATCTGGTTATAGTCCTACGTTAACAAGTTTTACAGAAGAAAGTCAAATCAATAGTATTTACGGACAAGGTCAGATTTCTTATAAAAACGCTTTATTCCTGGATTTCACAGGAAGAAACGACTGGGCTTCTGTATTACCTATGGATAATAATTCTTTCTTTTATCCATCCGTTAACTTAGGTGCTGTTATTACTGATCTTTTAGGAATGCAATCATCTGTTTTGACTTTTGCTAAACTTAGGTTAGGTTGGTCAAAAGTGGGAGGTATTGGAGCTTTAGATCCTTACCAGTTAGAACAAGCATATCAGTTTAGGACTGACTCATGGGGAAGTGTTTCATTACTTTTCAACCCTGATCAGCTAAACAATCCTAACATTAAACCTGAATCAAAAACAGCTTATGAAGTTGGTATTGATACAAGATTTTTCAACAATAAGTTAAGATTAGATGTAACTTATTTTAACGAAACAAGCTCAGACTTAATTGTTCCTGTTGAAGTTTCTGCATCAACCGGTTATATTACTTCTCTTGATAATGTTGGTGAAATGACCAATAAAGGTTTTGAAGTTCAATTAGGAATTACAGCCGTAAAAACTAAAGATTTATTAGTTGATTTTGATATTAACTATTACAAAAACGAAAATGAAGTTACTTCATTAGGTGGTTTGGAAGCATTAGTTCTTGGTGGACAGTGGAACATGGATCTACAAGCTCGTGAAGGTCATCCTTGGGGTGATATTTATGGTCCTGCATTCGATAGAGATGCTGATGGCAATATCATTTACGAAAATGGAGTTCCTGTAAAAAAAGCAGATTATGAAGTTGTTGGAAACATTCAGCCAGACTGGCGAGGTGGTATTACGATGAACATTAGCTATAAAGGTTTAAGTTTAAGTACAACGCTTGATGGTAAATTCGGTGGTGATATTTATACCATGACAACTACATGGGGACGTTATTCAGGTGTTCTTGAAGAAACATTACTTGGTAGAGAAAGTGGTCTTGTTGGCGAAGGTGTTATGTGGGATGCTGAATCCGGAACATATGTTCCTAACAATGTTGTGGTTTCTGCTAAAACATTTAACCAGGTTGCTTATGACAATGCAGTTATTGAAAGTTCTGTATTTGATGCATCTTATGTAAAATGGAGACAACTTGTTATAAGTTATGAACTTCCTGGCAAATGGTTTGAAGGAACACCATTTAAGAAAGCTTCTATAGGATTTGTTGGAAGAAATCTTGCAATTCTGTATAAAAATGTTCCTCATATTGATCCGGAAACTTCTTTCAGTAGTAATAACTCTGAGCAAGGTCAGGAATTTGGTCAAATGCCGTCTGCCCGAAGTTTAGGATTTAATATCAATATTAACTTCTAAAATAGTTTAATAATATGAAAAAGATAAAATTAATAATAACAACTGCAATTCTAGGATTGTTTCTTTTTGCTGGTTGCGACAAGGGTTTTGAAGAAACCAACAGCAATCCTAATGATGCAACGATAGTTCCTTCCAGTTTACTTATACCAGATGTGGTTATACTAACCGAGAATATTATGTATAGCTCTTTTGTTGGAATGGACATGGGCTCATGTTGGTCACAACAAATGGCAAAAGTAAATTACGAAGAAGAAGAACGTTTCCAGGTTCGAAATAGTGTAATTGAAGCAACTATTTGGCAAGGAATGTATGAAGATGTAATTTCTGGTGGCAAATCTATTGAAGATGTTGCGATAGAAGAAGGTAATGATTATACCAGAGCTGTGGGAATTATTCTTCAGGCATATGGTTTTCATGTGTTAACAGATATGTTTGGTATGATTCCATTCTCTGAAGCAATGGATCCTTCTAATTTGCAACCAAAATATGATACTCAGGAAGAAGTATATACAGGTATCTTAAGCATGTTGGATACTGCTAATGCTTTATTAACAACTGGAACCGGAACAATAAATTCTGCTTCTGATATCCTTTATGGTGGATCTTCTACAGGATGGTTGAAGTTTGCTAACTCTTTGAAGTTTCGTTGTTTGATGAGAGTATCTGGAACATCACTGCATTCAGCAGCTGCTTTACAGGATATCGTTTCGAACAGAGAAATTTTCGAATCAACCGCTGATGAAGCTAAATTGATTTATTTGGATGCTGATCCAAATGCGAACCCAATTTATGAAGCCATTGTTTTCAGAAGCAGATTCGAATACAAAGTAAACGAGGTATTGGTAACTAAGTTGAACGAATTGAATGACCCAAGATTACCGGTTTATGCTCAGGAAAATAGCGATGGTGAATACAGAGGAAAACCTTCTGGTATCAATGCTGTTCCTAGTGACGAGTGGAACTATGATAACGTATCAGCTGTAGGTGAATTTTATATTGACCCAAATTTGCCTGGTTTCTTCATGTCTTATTCAGAATTGCAGTTTTTAATGGCAGAAGCAAGACAAAAGGGATATATTAATACTGGAACTGCTGCTGGATATTATTATGCAGGTATTGAAGCATCTTTTGAGTTTAATGGTTTAAGCGCTGAGTATGATTCATATATTACCGAAAATGCTGTTATCTTATCAGGAACTCAAGAAAGCGCCTTAAAGCAAATTGCTGAACAAAACTGGTTAGGTTTATATTGCCAGGGAATTGAATCATGGACAGAATGGAGAAGAACCGGATACCCGGTTTTAGCACTTCCAATCGAAGCTTTAACAACTAAAATCCCATCCAGATACAATTATCCTCCTATCGAACAATCTGTAAATTCAGTGAATTATGCTGCTGCTGTTGCTGCACAAGGTGCTGATTTACTTACAACGGATATCTGGTGGATGCAATAATATTAAAAATTAAAATTTTATAAATTATGAAAAAATTATTATATATTAGTTTTCTGGCACTTATAGCGGTCTTCTTTATTCAGTGCGACTCTGAAGATGATCTGATGACCGAAAATGCCCTAGAAGGCGGTTTAGTTGATCTTAGCACTACTTCAATAAATTATGTTATTGGTAGCGGAGCTTCGTACACTTTTGATCTTTTTGTGCACCAGGAAGGGGCTGTAAAGGTTAATTCGATAAATCTTTATAAATCATGTTTTTATGCTGCGGCAATTCCTTGGAGTGATCCTGCTGCACATGATTTTGATGTAGAACCTGCAGATTCAGTACCTGCTAAATATACTGACGAGATACTGGAACATACAATTACAATTACTGAAACTTCGGTAAGTCATTCTGTTGCTACACTTGACTGGGCATGGGCCGATTTACGCGAAGGCCTTACTACAGAAGAAGGGGGCGAACTTCCTGCTGATGAAGGTAGTATGGAAATCGGTAATTATTTTCAGATTAGAGTAGAGGCTGTTTTAAGCGATGGTCGTGTGGTACAAATGGCTACTCCTGTTAGAATGACTGTTTCTACCAGATTTGCAGGTACTTATGTGTCTTTGGGTGGAGCTTATTATCACCCAGATTATAATCCTGCACCATATTTGTCACCTTTATGGTTAGGAGAGGAAGTATCAATTTCTTCAATCGATGCTATAACTTATCGAGTTGAAGAGTGGGGTATTCAATCTAGTTGGACCGGTAATGTATTGTATTTCCAGATAGATCCTTCTACTGGTGCAATTACTTATCCTGAAGAATGGGCTGGTGTTGCACAAACACTTAATGGGCTTCCATTAATTGTTCCTGAAAGGAATGCTGGTGATTTGACATTTGCTATTCCTGCAGCTGGACCAAATATGAACACTGCAATAAAAGATGATGTTGAAGGCAAAGACAGACTTAACATGTGTTATGGATATATGGGGACTTCTGGTTCAAGAGAGTTTTATATTCTATTAGAAAAAGTTTTGAACTAATAAGCAGACTTTTAACTTAAAAAAAAGTAAAATATGAAAAAAATAATTAAATATAATTTTATAGCATTATTAGCCATCGTTTTCCTCGCATACTCATGTAGCGAAGATGATAATACAGGCTATTCAAAGCTTGTTCCAACAAGCCCAACGATAACTGTAAGTGGTATTGCTGCAGGGGGGTATAACCTTACTGAAACAAATACTACTTACTCGTTTGATGTAACTTTATCTGTGGCACAAGTTGCTGATGTTGCACTATATGTAACTCAAATTGATGGTGACGCCGAAATGGGAGTGGACTTTTCAATTGTTAACTCAAATAATCGGGTATACATTCCTGCAAACTCTACTACAGGGAAACTTGAAATTAAAGTTCTTAGCGATGAATTAATTGAAGGTACAGAAACTTTCACTCTACAAATTGGTGACGAAAGAACTACTAACGCAACGGTTACTCCCGTTGAAGTTACTTTTACATTAAGTAATTATACCAACGAGTTTCTTGACATAGATTTAAGCTGGGAAACTGATGTGTTGGATGTTATCGGTTTAGAGCTTGACCCAGCAGATGTTGGAGAATTAAGCTTATTAGTTTTTGATGCTTCAGATGTACTTGTTATTGATGCAGAAGGCACTAATTATAGCGGACTTGATACTATGCCTGATGGCGTTTATACATTAGCGGCAGCCTTTACTTCTGCAACAGATTTTGGAGATTTAAGTGAAGCCGTTAATTTTGATATTACATTGGATTTCTTTCAAGCTGGTGTTATTGACAAATCTTTGCCTTTCCCTGCTGTAATTGATAATTTATTTCCTTGCTATGATTTCAGAGTTTATTTGGCTACAGTAACAAAAGCTGGTTCGACTTATACCATTGCAGAAGAAATAACTTATTCTATTCCTGAGCGAACAGCATGGTATGGTTATGATGCTTACACCGTTTTTGGTGATTACACAAGCGAAGTGGAAACTGCTCAAGGTTGTGACGGTGATTTGTTAATCTATGGATTAAATGCTGGCTGGATGTTTGATTTCTGGGGTGAAACTATTGTTGACGAAGGAAATGTTAGATACGTGATTAATGAGTATACTAATGAAATAACTATTGCTGAACAATATGTCTTTACAACTGATTATGAAGGTGATTTATATCCTTACACAATATCAGGTACTGGAACATATGACAATAGCGGAGCATTTCCTACTATGCATATAGAATATGTATTAGATCAAGATGGTTTTGATCCTTCAGGATGGGCTTTTAATGCCGGTTATCAAGCAACTCCGTATTTTGAAGCTAACTTAACACTTGATCCTTCAGGTAAGAAAGCTACTGTAGTATCTACTACTAAAAAGTTTGACTTAAATCAAAAACCAGTGCGATAATAACGTAGGGTTTTAAATATATTAAAAGCACAAGCATTTCGCTTGTGCTTTTTTTATGATTTCAAGCAGAATATTGTGAATTGCTTTAATTGCCATATTGACAAGCTTATACGTTCGGAATCGTGAAGCTTGAAAAGGGGGTGAAGTTTTTTTATTTGAAGAACCATTTGAATTCCTGGGAAAAACAAATCTTATTATTTATTTAAATATCTGACATTTCCGTTTATCAATAAGAAAATTTTCCGTTAGTCAATAAATAAAATTTCATAAAACGCTAATTATTGCTGAATTTAAGCAATATTTTGCATTTATATATTTTTTTTTTTTATTTTAGCAGGATGAATAATTTTTAATAACTATTTATGAACCTAAAATTTTAATCTATGAAAAAATTGACAATCTTTCTTGCATTCTTGCTGTTTGTTGCTTTTCAGGCTGCGGCACAGATGCAAATCTCAGGTACAGTAACCGGTGCTGAAGACGGGTTATCTATACCAGGGGTATCGGTTGTTGTGAAAAACAACCCAACTATCGGTACAACAACTGATATTGATGGTAAGTATTCAATAACCGTTCCTGGTGATGCAACTACATTAACATTTAGTTTTGTCGGAATGATGAAACAAGATGTTGAAATAAATGGACGTTCTATCATTGATATCCAGTTAGAAAATGAAGTCCTTAAAATGGACGAGGTAGTTGTTGTCGCATACGGTGTTCAGAAGAAAGCTTCTTTTACAGGATCTGCTTCTGTAATGAAAAACGACAAACTTGAGAAAAAACCCGTTACAAGTTTTGAAAAAGCTTTACAGGGTAACATAGCAGGTATTCAAGTAAATGCCGCTTCAGGTCAGCCAGGTGCGAATACTGAAATTCGTATTCGTGGTACAGGTTCCATCAATGCAGGTAACGAACCATTATATATTATTGATGGTATTCCTGTTATATCAGGTGACTTAGCTGAAAGACAATCATCAACAAATGCTTTAAGTTCTTTTGATCCTGATGATTTTGAGTCTATTACTATTCTAAAGGATGCTGCTGCAACTTCATTGTATGGATCCAGGGCTTCAAATGGTGTAATCTTAATTACTACTAAAACAGGAAAAGCAGGTGATACTAAAATTAACTTTTCGTATCAAACTGGTTTCTCTACACGAACAAACGAACTTTTTGATGTGTTGAATGCTGAACAGTATAAAGAATACAGATATGAAGCGCTTACAAACGCTGGAACTGATCCTGCTGTTGCTCAAGCAACTGTTGACGCATATGGTGATGTTGATACGGATTGGATAAATGAAGTTTTTCGTAACGGAAAAACTAACGATTATCAGTTATCAGCTAGAGGTGGAAATGAAAAAACTCAGTTCTTTGTTTCTGCAGGATATTTTGACCAGGAAGGTATTGTAATTGGTTCAGATATGTCACGTTACAGTACACGTTTAAATATTGATAATACGGCTACTGACAAATTAAAGTTTGGTGCTAAAATCGCTGCATCTTACACAGATCAACGAAACCCTTCAGGAAGTGGATATTATGCAGACCCTGTTACCTCTATGTATTTTGTGCCTCCAGTTGAACCAGTTTATAACGAAGATGGTTCTTTTAATCAATCTATTCCTGCAAACTTAGATTATAATCCTGTTGCAATTACTGCTTTAGATTTATATACAAATAGTATTGTTCGTGGTTTAGGTTCAGTTTATGCTCAGTATGAGATTATTGAAGGATTAACATTTAAAACAAATTATGGTATTGATTGGTTTTACTTGGGTGAAGATACTTATTGGAATCCTAATACCCCAAGTGGTGAAGGTTATAATGGTTATTCAGAATATTTCTCAACTGAACAATACATTTCAACCTGGACAAATACCTTACGTTATGCAAAAACATTCGCAGAAAGCCATAACATTAGTTTATTATTAGGTCAGGAAGCACAGTCAAGCGAACGATTTAGAACTCGTACTGCTGCCACTAACTTCCCTAGTGACCAGGTTATAACTTTAGCAAATGCTGCTGAACCTAATACTGCTTATACTAGTATGACTGCAAACAGTTTAGCTTCCTACTTTGCTAATATGAACTATGATTTCCAAGACAGGTATTATCTCTCAGGTAGTTTTAGACGCGACGGTTCTTCTCGATTTGGTGCTGATAACCGTTGGGCTAATTTCTGGTCAGTAGGTTTTGCATGGAGAATAACTGAAGAAAGTTTCATGAACCTTAATGGATTAGATAATTTAAGACTTAAAGGAAGTTTTGGTACTTCTGGTAACTCTGATATTGATGATTTCGCTTCTAGAGGTCTTTATGGTTATGGATGGGATTATAATAGCCAACCTGGTAGTGCTCCAACTCAGTTAGCAAATCCAGATTTAAGATGGGAGAAAAATGAAAACTGGGATATTGGTATTGATGTAGGTGTTTTAAATAATCGTGTTAATTTAACACTTGACTATTATAGTCGTACAACTTCTGATTTATTGCTTGAAGTTCCAATTTCTAAAACTACAGGTTTTGAAAACATTATGCAAAATGTTGGTAGTATGAAAAATAGCGGTTGGGAAGTTGAGTTAAATACAGTAAATTTACAAGGTGAATTAAAATGGTTTACTGATTTCAATATTTCGTTTAACAAAAATGAAATTGTTAAACTTAACAATGGCGAAGATATTATTGATGGTCATTATATGAGACGTGAAGGGGAACCTTTCTATTCATTCTGGAAACAGGAATGGGCTGGAGTGAATCCTGCTGATGGTACTCCAATGTGGTATGATTCTGATGGAAACCTGGTTGATAATATCGCTGATGCTGATTTCCAAATTCTGGGTAGTGCGCATCCTGATTTCATTGGAGGTTTCACAAATACCTTCGAGTATAAAGGATTTGAATTAATGATATTCTTTAACTTCTCTTATGGAAATGACATTTATAATAACTCTAAGAGATATTTATTACACGATGGACAACAAGGTACTGGAAATGCCAGTGTAGAAATATTAGACCGTTGGCAACAACCAGGTGACGTAACTGATGTTCCTCAAATTATTGAAGGAGGAAACAATCGTTCCAATGCGGCTTCAAGTCGTTATATTGAAGATGGATCATATTTAAGATTAAAAACTGTAAATTTAGGTTATACCATTCCATCTAAATATACTGATAAGATCAAACTTGAAAAAGTAAGATTATTTGCACAAGGAGAAAACCTTTTAACCTGGACTGAGTTTTCCGGATTAGATCCTGAACAAGGAGTAAACGGACAGGCATGGTTTACTTACCCAACGGCACGTACTATTACTTTTGGTATAGACATTGGATTTTAACAGTTTGTTAAGAATAATTAAAAATAAACAAATATGAAAAGTATTTATAAAATATTAATGTTAATTGCAGTTGTTTTATCAATTACTGCATGTGGTGATGAGTTTCTGGATCAAACTCCTCAACAATCAGTAGCCAACGAACTGGCTATTAGTACATTGGCGGATGCTAACATCGCTTTAAATGGATGTTATGACGCCTTACAGGAAGAAACTGTTTTGGCTCGTGATTATTATGTTGTATGCGATATAGCATCAGATAATTCAAAACTAAGACCAGAAAATTCTGGACGTTTCCTTAGCCCTTATTACTGGTCTATGAGTCCAACAGATGGTTATGTATCTGACTTCTGGACTGATACATATGATGCAATCAATCGTGTAAACAATATCTTGGTTAAGATTGATGATTTAGAAGGAGACGATGCTGAAAGAGCTCGAATTAAAGGAGAAGCTTCTGGTTTACGTGCTTTAGGTCATCTGATTCTTGTAAATTATTTTGCTCAGGCATATAATGAGAACCCTGCAGGCCCTGGTATTCCAATTTTAACTGAACCAGCTGGTGTTGATTATGAACCTTCAAGAAATACAATAGCTGAAGTTTATACCCAAATCTTAGCTGACTTGGACATTGCCGATAATAACCTAAATTATACTTCAAGTAATTTGTATTTTTCAAAAGGAGCGGCCAAAGTTTTGAAATCAAGAGTTTATCTTTATATGAACGATTGGGCTAATGCAAAAGCAGAAGCTGAAGAATTAATTAATAGCGGAGCATATTCATTAGCTCCTTATGAATTAAATCCAGACGAAAAAACTATTGCTGCTGATTATTATATTAATGCATGGGCATTGGATAATAATGATGAATCAATTTTTAGTATTGGTTTTACAACAGTTGATAACCAATCCGTTGACATGTTAGGCTATATGTATCTTAAATCAGGATATGGCGATGCAATACCAACTACAGACCTTATGGATTTATATTCGGATACAGATATGAGAAATTACTGGTTTTATGTTGATGGCGATTATACTTATACAAATAAGTATCCTGGTCTAAAAAGCGCAAGACCTGGTGTTGATAATATACCTGTTGCCCGACTTTCTGAAGCCTATTTAAATGCGGCAGAAGCTAATTTTGAATTGGGAGACGAAGCTTTGGCTATAACATATTTAGATGCAATTATTTCTCGTGCCGATGCTGCTGCTGCAGCTTCTATTGAATCGGGTTCAGCACTTCGCACAAAGATTCTTACTGAAAGAAGAAAAGAATTGGCTTTTGAAGGACACAGATTCTGGGACTTGAAAAGAAGAGGTATGGATATCGTAAGAGTTGATAGAACTGTTCCAAATGCAGCTGCACTTATTGTTGCTGGATCAGATG
>KB224134.1_pt6 | contig 13762 bp, 9 predicted proteins | sample 524768 | NCBI WGS metagenome assembly AMQJ01 (sample SAMN00998488, study PRJNA167727) | sediment metagenome | isolation source: subsurface aquifer sediment | place: USA: Rifle, Colorado | collected Aug-2009
TAGGCTTATCAGCTTCCTTTTTTTCCTTTAATGTATGAAGTTTTTTAAATTCATCATTCATTAATCTTTCGTTTTTGTAATAATTCGTGCTGATAAGGTTTTTAGAAAAATCTTTGATTTGATTATTATATTGAATATATAAAGAATCTTCAGCATACTCAAGTTGCTTTAGATTTAGCATTTGAAAATTGTTTTTAAACAACTCTTCATCGGTGCGATTAAAATCTAAACCTGTAAGTTTAAAAATGACTTCCTGTTTTTCAAAACTTTGCCGGGTATGAGGGTATGTTTTGTCTTTTTGTCTTTTTTTTCTCGATTCTTCAACTTCCTCAAAAGTATATCCATTGTATAAGGTTAAAATTAAATTAAGCTCATCGGCTGTCATTCTCATGTAACCAGAATCGGCAATGGTAACTTTTACATTGTCTTTATTATCACTATGGTCATAAACCATAATATTTTGCAAAAGATTTGTTTTATAATTTTTCTTTGCAATCTTAATACTATAACCATCAATACCATTATAAAACATTCCCTCTTTGATTTGAAGTTCGGGTCGTTGGTTTTTTACATCGTATATTAATGCACCGGTTTTAAGATTAGTATAAGGTATAATATAATCGGAATAATAAAATGCCCCTATACTTATAGCAATAGTTAGTATGATTAGAGGGGTCATGAATCGTTGTAAAGAAACACCTGCGGATTTTACTGCTGTTAACTCAAAGTTTTCTCCTAAATCTCCAAAGGTCATGATTGAAGATAACAATATTGCCAAAGGAAGAGCCATGGGAACTAGACGAGCCGAGGCATACACGATTAATTCAGCGATTACTGTCCATTCAAGTCCCTTTCCTGCTAAATCATCAATGTATTTCCACAGGAATTGCATTAAAAGGATAAATAAAGAAACAAAGAATGTTGCGACTAGAGGTCCAAAATATGATTTTAAAATAAATTTATGTAATCGCTTCACATCAATCAATTTTTATTAAAACGATTACAAAAATAAATTATTTTATCGTAAGAATAAATGGTTTAAGGAAATTAAAGCCCAAGTGCACGTTTTAATTCAGCAATTTGTGAATCCCATAGATCAATAATGTCAGATTTTTCATTGTCCTCGGCAAAATCAGTAATTATGAGCGCTACTTCTCCTGTCAATTCATCTTTATGAATTTTAAATTCAAAATATGCATCATCTTCGTCATCAATCCATTTAAATCGAACAAGCTGATTTTCTTTTTTAATGGTAAGTTCCGCTTCCTGTTCAACACCTTCCCAAATAAAAGTATAAATACTCCCTTGTATATTTATGTCATTGGCAAACCATTCAGATAATCCTCCCGGAGTGCTTAATCTGGTATATAAAATTTTAGGAGATGAGTTTATTGTGTATTCTAATTCAAATTTATTTTTCATAGGTCAATTTATTAGCAATTTTTCCCTGTAACGCAATATATCATTTTTTTTTTAGAAATTGTACATTGAAATTATAAAAGATAAAATAAAATATTATATTTGCACCCCATAAACAAATGGCGAGCTAGCTCGGATGCCTGCCTGTTGCAGACAGGGTTAGAGCGCTTGAATGCTGAAGTTCTTAAGATTATAATAGTTGGCGAGGTAGCTCAGATGGTTAGAGCGCATGATTCATAATCATGAGGTCGGCGGTTCAATTCCGCCTCTCGCTACACAAGCGATAAAGTTAATTCTTTGTCGCTTTTTTTGTATATTAGATCTATGTATTTTATTTATATTCTATATAGTCAAAAAAGAGATCGTTATTATGTTGGATATACTTCAGATGTAAATTCCAGAATCGTTAAACATAATTCTGGTGCGACAACTTCTACAAAGTCTGGAATTCCTTGGAGTCTAGTTTATATTGAGGAATATCAAGAAAAGAGTGAAGCCATAAGAAGGGAAAAAGCTATAAAGAAAAAGAAGAGTAGAAAATATATTGAAGACTTAATTAGGAACGGTTAGAGCGTCCCGATTTTTAATCGGGAAGGTCGGCAGTTTCCCGACACAAGTCGGGACCTATCGCTACACAAGCGATAAAGTTAATTCTTTGTCGCTTTTTTTGTGTCTTACATTTTTTGTTTTTTATTTATATCATATACAGTTAAAAAAGAGATACCTATTACGTTGGATATAGAATTGCCGTGCTTAATTCTGGAGCAAATTTTCAACAAAATCAGGAATTGCTCTGGGTTTAGTATTGATTGAAGAATATCACGAAAAGTGTAAAGCCATCCAAAGATAAAAGGAAATAAAAAAAGAGTGTTGCTTAATAAGCAACGCTCTTTTCCAATTTAGATTATAAATGTTAATCTTTTAATTATTTACACACTTTACTTTTTGCATCAATGTGTACTCCATAGAAGCTATTTACTGGAACAACCATTTCAAATGTTGAACCTGAAGCATCTGCTTTGTAATCAAATCTTCCTGGTTTTGGATTCTTTGAAGGAGCCGTGCTATAATCCTGAATCTTAACGTTCTCGCTAATATTCTGGAATTCTCCAAACTCATTAAGCTCAATTGTAATTGTTATATTACCTTCAATTGGAGCAGAAAATATTACATTACCTATATTGATGTGTTGACCCGCATATAAAATTACAGTTTTTTCTACGCCATTATAAGAAGTATAAGTAGCCCAATTGCCTTTTTTTACATAACGTGTTCCTGCAGACCAAGCTGTTTCATTATTCCATGTACAATTTGGTTCTGGATCTGGTGTTATAATAGTTCCAGTACCACAAGTCGTAATTATACTATTAACCATGGTAACTTCACCACCTAAAGCTAACATTCTACCTGATACATTAGTCGTTCCAGATTCATTTCCGGTATTTGTCATTGAAATACTTGTAAAAGCAATAACAGTTCCTATAAATGAATTACCATCAACAGTTGCAGAAGAACCAACTGTCCAAAATATGTTTGAACCAAGACATTCAGTTTCGTTACCATTGTTAATGGCAATTATATTTGAATTAGTCATTGTTACAAGTGTACTACCTAATTGAAAAATAAACAGAGCATCGTTGTTTCCCTGGAAATCAAGAGTAAGTGTTCCGTTTACTTGCAAATTAGCAGATGATGGAAAATTATAAATTCCGGGTGTGAATGTCTGTCCATCAAGTTGATAAACATCTCCTAAGATTGTATTAGGTTCTTGTCCAACAAGATAATTATAAGCTATTGTAGCATCCACTTGTGCTTGAACTGCTTCAGGACCACTTGCATAAATGATACCATCTACTATTCCCAAGCCTGAAGTTACTGTTCCTGGACCTTCAATTGAGTTAATAGGTTCTGGTTGGAATCCCGTAATTGCTGTGCCAGGACTAACACCTAAATCACCTGTTATTACTGAAGCCTCAGCATTGGTAACTGTTGTACCAGCCAATACTGCAAATGATGATGCGCTACCTAGCAGCAAATCACTTGATTCAAAAGTACTTTTAGATGTTTTTATTGAGTTAACAGTAATTGCATCTAATTTTGAAGATTTCATGTTGTCAGTGCTTTTTGTTAAAGGTTCATCCTGACTACATCCCGCCATTATTGTTAAAGCAAGAACTGCAAAGCTTGATAATTTTTTAATTGTTTTCATATGTTTTGAAATTAATTTTTTGAAAAAATATTCAGGTACAAAGGTGAGCTCTTTAAATTGTTAAGCTATTACATAATAAAAAGTAAGAATTGCAAAATTCACATATTCTATATGTTATGTCAATTGGTTTTGCTAATGAGTTATTACGATACAGGTGTTTTTTCATTTAATAATAAACTCAATATCTTTAAAAGAAGAACTGATTTCTTATTTAAAAACCAATGTTTATAATTGAAAGAAAGGTGCTCTTAGCGTCTCAGCACCCCTGTCTGCCAACAGGTTTGCGGTTAAAAAAGGAGCAAGATGCAGTTTGCAGTTTGCATTAAAGGAAATTTTAGTGAGACTTAGTGTATACCTTAGTGGAAAAGGAAAGATAAAAGATAAAAGCCCTCCTGCAATGCCATTCGGCATGTAAACTGGATGGGCAGATAAAAAAAGCAAACAAGCTAATTCAATTTTCGCTTCAAACTAGATTTTCGAATAATTAAATCGGTATTTAGAATTGTAGTAACGGGGCCATAATTTTCATCACTATGAATCCTTTTAAGGATCATCCTTGCGGCATGTTGTCCCATTTCAAAGCCTTTTTGATCGACGGTTGTTAATTCAGGGTCAGCAATATATGAGATATGCGAATTTGTAAATCCTGAAATGGCAATGTCATCGGGAACTTTTTTATTCATCGACTTTACTGCTTTCATTGCACCTATAGCAGTTAAATCATTTACCGCAAATATTCCGTCAATATTATTATGCCTGCTTAACAATTCAGGAATTAATTTTAAAGCATGGTCATGTGTATCGCAAATTTGAACTGAGTAACTATTAATTGGAATATTTGAATTATTTAATGCAGATAAAAAGCCTTCTTTACGTTGAATTCCAATATCTAAGTTTTGAGGGCCTGCCAGGTGAATAATATTTTTACATCCATTTTCGATTAAATGTTTAGTTGCCTTGTATGCACCGTCAAAATCATCAACCAAAACTTTGTCTGCTGTAACTGCATCGCACGATCGGTCAACAAAAACCATTGGGACACCAATTTCTTCAACATTTTTAAAATGATCAAAATTTAAAGTTGTCTTTGCCATGGTAATAATAAAACCATCAATATTACTTGATAAAAGTGCCTGAATATTTTCTACTTCCTTGTGATAAGATTCGTTTGATTGTGTGATTATAATATGGTAACCTGACTCATTGGCTATCTTTTCAATTCCACTAATTACGGTTGAAAAGAAATAGTGAATTATTTCGGGTATAATTACTCCGATTAATTTACTTTCTTGTTGCAATAAGTTAAGGGCTATTTGGTTAGGTTTATAATTGAGTTTTTTGGCTAAATCCTGAACATTCTTTTTTGTTTGGGGGTTAATATCAGGATGATCCTTCAACGCCCTGGAAACTGTCGAAGGAGAAATATGTAGAATTTTTGCAATATCTTTTATGGTAACCTGATGACCTCTCATACTAAACTAAATGGTTAAAATTTTGTTATGAAGAAAGGAAAACTATTTCAATTCTCAAACAATTTAACAAAAAATAAAGAAATTGTTTAGATAAACTTAAATTATTAATAAAATAAGTTCTTGTTTAAACTCCTTTCGCAAACGTTTGAAATAGTTCCTGTAGTTAATTGACGTGTTTGTAAATGTCTGATATATATATTCTTGTATTTGACAATTGATAACGGTTTTTATAACTTTAGGGGAAAATTTAACCCTAAAAATAAAAATTGCAAGATGGAAAAAATTCGATTAACATTAATTTTAATTTTCTTTCAAATTCTCATTCCAGGAATTTTGTTAGCACAATTAAAAGTAACGGGTAATGTTACCGATGCCGAAGAAGGCATTTCATTACCTGGTGTTACTATTTTAGAAAAAAATTCGGGGATAGGTGCAATTACAAACATTGACGGGAACTATGAAATAACAGTCCCTAAAGATGCAATTCTGGTGTTCTCCTACGTAGGATATGCAGCACAGGAAGTAGTTGTTAATGAAAGAACAGAAATAAATATTGCACTTGAAAAGCAAGTGGAATATTTAGATGAGGTTGTGGTTATTGGTTATGGTCAGGTTAGAAAAGGTGATGCAACTGGTGCTATAACAACAGTTTCTACAAAAGATTTTAATCAGGGAGCAATAACTTCGGCTCAGGAATTAATATCTGGTAAAATAGCCGGTGTTTCAATTACCTCAGAAGGAGGTGCACCTGGAAGTAAATCAACGGTACGAATCCGTGGAGGTTCTTCGTTAACAGCAAGTAACGACCCATTGTATGTAATTGATGGAATACCAGTTGGTAACTCTGATATTGCTGGTATGAGTAACGTTTTAAATACCATTAATCCTGATGATATTGAGACTTTTACAGTTTTAAAGGATGCTTCAGCTACTGCTATTTATGGTTCCAGAGCATCAAATGGGGTAATTCTTATTACTACAAAAACGGGTAAGCTTGGTAAGGAAATGACAATAGATTATTCATCTAAATTTTCGTTAAGCGAAAACATTAAAACTGTTGATGTCCTCTCTGCTGCTGAATATACTCAGTTAGTAACTGATTTGGAAACTGCCGGCACAATTTCAACTGGTGCGGTTGCTAAACTTGGATCTTCCAATACAAATTGGCAGGATGAGATTTTTAAAACGGCATTTGGACAAGAACATAATCTTGGTATATCCGGCTCATTATATAATATCCCTTACAGAGCTTCAGGAAGTTATTCAAATAAAGATGGTATATTAAAAACCAGCAATAATGAAAGGGCTACCGGAAATATTAGATTAAGTCCTTCTTTATTAGATGATCATTTAAAGATTGATGTTGGTGTAAAATATTCTTATATTGAAAACAGATTTGCCGATAAAGGAGCGATAGGAAGTGCAGTAAGAATGGACCCAACTCAATCTGTATATAATCAAACAGGTTTGTATGGAGGTTATTATGCATGGCTAAATAGCAGTAATACACCCAACCCACTAGCTACAAGTAATCCAGTAGCCCTTTTAGATTATACTTATGATGAATCAATAGTTAATAGATTTATTGGTGATTTACAACTTGAGTATAAATTCCATTTTTTACCTGAACTTAAAGCTAATGTGAAATTGGGATATGATTATTCAGATTCTCAGGGAGATAAAGATATTGATCCTAAAGCTTCATGGTATACCTACGGAAGAACCGAGATAAAAAAGCATTATACACAAGAAAAAAAGAATTCCCTTTTAGACTTTTTCCTAAATTACAAAAAAGATCTTGATAATATCAATAGCAAGATTGATGTAATGGGAGGATATTCATGGCAACATTTCTGGGATACCAACGAAGACAATATCTTGTTTAAAGATGGTGAAGCTAAATTGGTTTCTGGTGAAAAAGAACTGTATTTAATATCTTTCTTTGGTAGGTTAAATTATACTTTTATGGATAAGTATCTATTAACAGCTACTGTTAGAGAAGATGGTTCTTCAAGATTTTCAGAAGATAACAGATGGGGTTTATTCCCTTCATTAGCTTTAGCATGGAGAATTTCAGATGAAGATTTCATGAAAAATATTAACGCAATAAGTAACTTAAAACTTAGATTAGGTTATGGACAAACAGGGCAGCAGGATATTGGTGACGATTATTATTCATACATGCCTCTTTTTGTTGTAAGCGATCAAAATGCAATGTATTCATTTGGTGATCATGCATTTTATACTATTAAACCTAGTGCTTATGATGTTAATATTAAATGGGAAACTACAACAACCTATAATATTGGTTTGGATTTTGGCTTTTTTAAAGACAGACTTAATGGGTCATTAGAGTTTTATAAAAGAGAAACAAAGGATTTATTGAACGAAATTCCTATTGCAATAGGAAGCAATTTCGCCGACAAACTTAAAACGAATGTAGGTAATCTGGAAAATACCGGATTCGAAATAGAATTAACCGGAATAGCTTATAATAAGAAAGATTTGTTCTGGGAAATAGGAGCAAATTTCAGCTATAACGATAATGAAATTACAAAACTTACATTGTTTGATGATCCCAACTACAAAGGTGTAGATGTTGGAAGCATTTCTGGAGCTACGGGAAACACAATTCAGAAACATGTTGTTGGTTACCCGATTAATACTTTCTTTGTATACGAACAAGTTTATGATATCAATGGGAAACCTATTGAGGGTGCTTATGTTGACAGGAACAATGACGGTATTATAAATGAAGATGATAAGTATTTTGCAGAAAGTCCTGCAGCAAATATGATATTTGGTTTTTCTACCAGGTTAGAATACAAAAACTTTGATTTTAACCTATCGGCCAGGGCAAATCTGAATAATTATATTTATGATAATATCAGCTCGGATAATGCACGATACGATAATATTTTTACAAATGATTATCTTGGCAACCTATCTACAGATATATATAATACAGAGTTTAATGCAGCGCAACCGAATTCAGATTATTATATTCATGATGCTTCATTCCTAAAAGTTGATAATATCACCCTTGGTTATTCCTTTGATGATTTATTAAAACCAATGTTAAATAATGTTGATTTAGGTGTAAGATTATATGCCACCGTTCAAAATGCATTTACAATAACAGGATATGATGGATTAGATCCTGAAATATACGGAGGAATAGATAACAATATTTATCCAAGACCAAGAACTTATCTTTTTGGATTAAGTGTAAGATTTTAAACTATATTAAAAACAAGAATCATGAAAATAAAATATAATAAAATAACTTATTTCGGATTAATGTTAATAATATCTTTCTTTGTTTCTTGTATTAATGATCTTGATACAGAACCCTTAGATAAAGATGTATTAACTCCAAATAATGTTTTTTCAAGCGACTCGGCATATCTTCAGTTGTTAGCAAAATGCTATGCTGGTTTGTCAGTTACAGGACAACAAGGTCCCAGTGGTGCTCAGGATATTTTAACCGGAGACGAAGGTGAATCTCACTATTTACGCCAATTATGGATGGCTCAGGAACTTACCACAGATGAAGCTGTTGTTGGATGGAATGATAAAACGATTAAAGATTTTCATTATCATACATGGTCTTCTGCCGATTTATTTATTGCCGGACTTTATAACAGATTAATGTTCGAAGTAACGATTTGTAACGAATTTGTGCGAAGAACTGAAGGGATGGAACAATATCAGGTTCATTCTGCAGAAGCCAGATTTTTAAGAGCATTATCTTATTGGTATGCAATGGATTTCTTTGCAAATCCTCCTTTTGTTACCGAAGATGATCTTCCGGGCGCATTTTTCCCAATTCAAACAAATAGAGCGGATCTTTTCTCATATATCGAATCGGAATTATTAGCTATTGAAACCATAATGTCTGAACCAAGAACAAGTGATTATGGGAGAGCAGACAGAGCTGCTGCATGGATGCTGTTGGCTAAATTATATCTAAATGCTGAGGTTTACATAGGTGAAAGTAAATACACTGAATGTATAACTTATTGTAATAAAATTATTGATGCCGGTTATTCTTTAGCAGGTAACTATGCCGATCTTTTTTTAGCTGATAATCATACTTTAACTAACGAACTTATTTTTGCTGTTCGTCATGATGGTGCTTTTACAAAATCATGGGGTGGTACAAATTATCTGGTTCATGCTGCAATTGGAGGCACAATGACAAACCTTCTTGAGAATTATGGTGTAGCCGGTGGTTGGGGAGGTATTCGAACTACAAGAAGCTTAATCGAGAAATTTACATTAAATACTGATCAAAGAGCAAGAACATTCCAAGATGCCAGCGATAATAATGAAACATGGAGGGCAATGGTATATATTCAGGATCATACTTTAGATATTGAAGATATTGGTGTGTTTGAAGAAGGTTATTCTCTGGTAAAATTTAAAAATGTTACTTCTACTGGCGATATGGCTTCAAGCGATGAATGGACTGATACAGATTACCCACTATTTAGATTTGCGGATGTATATTTAATGTATGCTGAAGCTGTTTTAAGAGGTGGTGTTGGAGGTGATATAGGTACAGCTCGTGATTATATCAATTTAATAAGAGGAAGAGCCTACGGTGATGACTCTGGAGATATTACCACTGGTCAGCTTACCTTAGATTTTATTCTTGATGAACGTGCAAGAGAATTGTACTGGGAAGGTCACCGAAGAACCGATTTAATTAGATTCGGAAAATTTACTGGTGATAGTTATTTATGGCCCTGGAAAGGGAAAATCAAAGAAGGTAGATCAACAGATTCCAAATATAATTTGTTCCCAATTCCTTCATCTGATATTAGTGCAAATCCTAACTTGGTTCAAAACCCCGGATATTAATATTAAAAAAAATATAAAATGAAAAAATATAATATAATTATTACGTTTATACTAATTCTGTTTTCGTTTATTGCTTGCGAAGATGAAGATCCTACTGCGGTTCTAAATAAAGATATTGCAGGAAGTACTTTACAAGTTTTTACGAACGATGAATATGTATTGTTAGAAGAAAATGAAACTGACACGTTTTGTGTATTTGCCTGGACAGAAGTAGATTATGGAGTTGTTACCCCAGTGACTTATACACTTGAAATGGATACTGCCACAAATAATTTTGCTGACGCAAAAGAATTCTATACAATAATTAATGAATTTACAGATACCGTTACTGTGAAAACTTTTAATTCAGCTTTTTTAAATTATGGATTTAAGCCTGAGATTTCTACATCAATTGAAATTCGAGTGTCTGCTTCTATTGGAACTAGTTATGAACCTGTTTATTCAAATGTTCTTAGCTTCACTATAACAGCTTATAACGCTTATGACCCAATTTATATGATAGGTACGGCTGTTAGTGACTGGAATACGGATTTGGCTGTCGAAGTAACAGGTGTTGCAGCAAATAAATATGAAACAACAACTCAGTTTACTAATGGAGGACACTTCCGGTTCTTTAAGGAACCTTCTTGGGATGCTGACCAATGGGGATACGATTACTTTACAGGAGAAGTGTCTGAACTTTTAGCTGATGAAACTACTCATTCTGATCCTAACTATAGGTTCGATGGAGAAACTGGTAATTATAAAATAACGGTAGATTTAGATGCAAAATCTATTGCTATGGCATTAGTTGAGTAAATAATTTAAAAATTAATCAATATGAATAAAATAAAATATTTATTGATAGTCTTGGTTGCTGTATCTATCTATTCTTGTGATGTAGATGATTTTGATAATCCACCGGCACCACCAAGTTATAACAATGTAGCTCAGGCCATAACTAATGGTATTGACAACCCCGTAGTTACTTTACTTAAGGAAAATGAAGATTTAGCCTGGGATACATTAGTATGGACTGCTGCTCAATTATACGAGGGACAAGGTTTAATTACACATTATTCTGTTCAAGTTGCAGATTCAGGTAGCAACTTTAGCTCTTATTTTGTAATTGAGGCTAGTACAACTTCTGAAACTTCAATAATAATTACTGAAGGTAACCTAAACACTAAACTTCTTGCAAATGGATATAGTCCTGTTCAAACATATGACTTACAATTAAGGATTAAAGCATTTGTTCATGAAGATTTAGATTCATTATTTACGGATCCCCTTTCATTCACGGTTACAACATATAAGGATGTACCCGTTCCTGATGAATTATACATATTTGGAAGTGCAACAACAGTTGGTTACGATGCTGGTAGTGCTTTAGCTACATATAAAGAAGATGGTAAGTTTACGGTATTTACATATCTTGAAAATAATAAAATGTTCAGATTCTTAATGGAACAAGATACAGTAGATAATACATACAACTATGAAAGTTTAGTTAATTTACCAGATAATGTTGCAAGTGCAGGAGATGAAATGAAAAACTTCACTTTTACAGGAGCAACAGGTTGGTATAAAATCGAAGCTGATTATTTAACAAGTACTCTTATTATAGAAACATATGAGCATAATGGACATACATATGTTGAAGACTATGATCAATTATACTTAGTAGGTAGTATAAGTGGCTGGGATGCTCAGGCTAATCCACCCCAATTTGAAATGACCAAGCTTTCAGAAGGTGTTTTTACTTATGAAATTGTTTTACCTGATGAAGCTCAATTTAAATTTGTTATTGGAAATGGTGAATGGTCGCCAAATTGGGCTAATATTGGAGGAATGGGAAATTCAGGTATTTTAGGCCCAGAAGGTAAAAATGATAATATTACATTCGATGGAGGAGGTGATACTTATAAAATTGTGGTAAATATCAAACAAGGAACATATACTATTAAAGCGGCTAACATTTGGTTAGTTGGATCTATTAATGGTTGGAATAATCATGGACAATACCTAGCTGCTCTTGGTAATAATATACATGTTGGATATCAATATTTAGATGATGCATCTGAGATTAAAATATTAGTTGAAAGAGATAGTTGGGATGGACTTTGGGGAGCAGGAGCCTCGCCTGGTGAAATTGCTGATGGAGGAGGTAATATAATTGTATCTGGCCTACCGACATATTCTACACCTGGATTTTATGAAATCAAATTTGATATGTTTAATAAAACAGTAGTTTTAACAAAAACGGATTGGGGAGTTATTGGTGATGCTCAAGCTGGTAGTTGGGACACAGATGTTAATTTAACTTATAACTCAACAAATAAAGTTTGGGAAGGTCAAGTTGATTTCTTGGCATCTGGTTCGTATAAGTTTAGGGCAAATGATGGCTGGGATATTAATTTAGGTGGATCATTAGATAATTTAATTAATGGGTCCCCTGATAATCTTGCAACTCCAGGTGCAGGAACATATGACGTTACTTTAGATTTGAGTGGAACAGACAAGTTTTTTGCCACTGTTACTGCAGTAAAATAAGCAAATTGTGATATTTAAAAGCCCGCAACTGCGGGCTTTTTTTACCCCAAAATTAAAACCGATGAAAGTAAAGACAAGTATTTTAATCCTTTTTGTAATAAGTATTAGCTTTTCATGTAATCAAAAAAGCAAAACAGAGCAAATATCAAATACTGATCTTAGCTATGCTCCCGAATGGAGCAAACAAGCAATCTGGTATCAAATATTTGTTGAGCGATTTCGAAATGGAGATTCTTCAAATGATCCAACTGCAAAAGACATTGTAGGAACATATCCTGATAGCATTCCCGGAAACTGGCACATAACTGAATGGGGACACGATTGGTATAAACCTGATGATTATTTCAGCAATTCCCCGTTGCCAAATAAATGGGACAACTTGCAGCTTAGAAGATTTGGTGGTGATCTGCAAGGAGTGCTTGATGAGCTCGATTATTTGCAATCTTTAGGTATTACAGCTATTTATTTTAATCCATTAAATGATTCTCCTTCATTACATAAATATGATCCCAGGTACTGGAGACATATTGACAGAAATTTTGGACCCGATCCAGAAAATGACATTGAATTAATTAAAACTGAAAATCCGGTTAATCCTGAAACATGGAAATGGACAAGTGCCGATCAGCTGTTTCTTAAAGTTATTGATGAGTGTCATAAAAGAAATATTAAAGTAATTTTGGATTATTCATGGAATCATACTGGCAAAGAATTTTGGGCCTTTAAGGATGTAAAAGAAAAAGGAAAAGATTCAGAATTTGCTGATTGGTATGAAATTGAAAGTTTTGACGATCCTACTACCGAAGAAAACGAATTTAAATATAATGGATGGGCTGGTGTTCAGACCATGCCAGAAATTAAAAAAGATATTATTGGTTCACTCGAAGATGTTCCATTAAAAGGTAACTTACATAACGAAGCAGCAAAACAACACATCTTTAATGTAACCAAACGTTGGTTAGATCCAAATATGGATGGAGATCCATCCGAAGGTGTTGATGGATTTAGACTTGATGTTGCAGAAAAAGTTCCAGTTGGATTTTGGCAAGATTACAGAAAAGTAGTTAAAAGCATCAACCCCGAAGCCTATCTTGTTGGTGAGATTTGGTGGAAATCATGGCCCGACGAATTCGTTATGCCACAGTTTTACTTGCAGGGCGATATATTTGATGCAATTATGCATTATCATTGGTACAGACCTGCCAGAAACTTTTTTGCAGATGCTCCCGAGCCAATGAACCCAAGTGATTTTGTAAACGGCCTT
>KB225009.1_pt110 | contig 13685 bp, 12 predicted proteins | sample 524768 | NCBI WGS metagenome assembly AMQJ01 (sample SAMN00998488, study PRJNA167727) | sediment metagenome | isolation source: subsurface aquifer sediment | place: USA: Rifle, Colorado | collected Aug-2009
TAACATAAGAATTATCATGTTATACAATTAGATAATCACTCTTGAATGATATACAGATCTGCTGAACATATTGTTAGCGGGCAACAATCAAACCGGCCACCCACAAAACTTCAAGAAGGAGATATGAATGAGAACTAAACACAAGATGGCAATATTCGCCGGTGCGCTCGCTTGCGCACTGACCATCAGCACCGCGCAGGCACAAACTCCGCCAAAGATGAAAATGACTACTGAAGTCCCGGCAGGGATCGCAATGCCGGACAAGGTGGAAACCCGTTTGGGCACTCTAAAGTTCTTCGACGGTTTTCCTGACGATGCCTCAGTCGAAAAGCTTTACGACAATCTTGACTTCCAGCGCGCCGTGCAGGCCTATCTGCTCGGGCTGGCGCCGGTGAGCCAGTATGCGAACCGCAAGGGAATCCTCGAGGTGGGGCCGGCAAATACTACTGTGCCGATCTTCGAGACTATGATGAACGCACGATCACTCTTCCTCACCCCCAACAACAACACGCCATACACCTGGTTCTGGCTGGACCTGCGCGATGGTCCGCTGGTCGTTGAGGTTCCGCCAAAGGTGCTCGGTCTGCTCGACGATATGTGGTACCACTTTGTCACCGATATCGGCATGGTGGGGCCGGACAAAGGTGAGGGCGGCAAGTACTTGATCCTTCCTCCGGGTTACAAGGGTGAAGTTCCTCAGGGGTACTTCGTGGTCCGGTCTGAGACGTACAGCAACTGGATAGCCTGGCGAACCTTCCTTGAGAACGGCGATCCGAAGCCGGGTGTGGATCGAGTGAAACAGTTCACGAAGATTTACCCTTTATCCCAAGCGGCCAATCCACCGAAATTGAATTTCGTCAACGTATCCGGACGGGACTTCAATACGGTCGGCCCAGCCGATTATCCGTTCTGGGAATATCTCAACGAGGTGGTTCAGGAGGAGCCGACGCAGTCAGTCGACCCCACCACGCTTGGCCTCTGGGCATCTATCGGCATCCAGAAGGGAAAGCCCTTCAATCCTGATGCGCGGATGAAGAAGATACTCACCGAGGCGGCGTTGGTAGGCGATGCAACAGCACGCGCCATAATGTACCGCTGGCGCTCGCCCGAGGGCTACTATTATCCGGATACGAAGAGCGCATGGCGTACAGGATTTGTTGGCGGCTACAAGTTCGAGGAAAACGGCGCGCGCCATCTGGATGGTTATGCAGGGTTCTTCTTCTATGCAACCGGCGTAACACCCGCCATGGACTCCAAGATGGTAGGCCAAGGGTCGCAATATATGGCCGCATTCGTCGACTCCGAAGGCAAGCCACTCGACGGCAGCAAGAACTACAAGCTCCACCTGCCGCCCAAGATCCCCGTTGCCAATTTTTGGTCAGTAATCCTCTACGACAACCAGACCCGCTCAATGCTCCAGACCGACCAGCAATGGCCGGCGGTCAGCAGCCAGACCAAGGGACTGGTGGTGAATCCGGACAGTTCAGTCGATGTCTACTTCGGGCCCAAGCCACCGAAGGGCAAGGAAAACAACTGGGTACAAACCGTCCCCGGCAAGGGCTGGAACACGCTGCTGCGGCTCTATGGCCCCTTGCAGCCCTGGTTCGACAAGACATGGCGGCCAGGCGAGATTGAGTTGATCAAGTAGAATTAGCCACGTTGCCAGCTAACAACCGGTTGCAGCGGACGGCGCTGACGCGCCGCCGCTGAACCGGAGCGTTGGGCAATTTTCCGCATATTCTAAACGTTGGGCAATTTTCCGCATATTCTAAACGTTATCTCCACAAGGAAAAATAAATGATTGCTTATTGCGGAATAGATTGTTTAAAATAGACATTTTCTGAAATAAGGGGTCAGTTCCATACTGGTTGTCTGGCTTTTGGGGTACGATCAGGAGCTCTGAATGTTTCTCTTAAATTATGCAGACCGCAGGCGATTTCCATAACAAGATCACTGAAACCGTTTTTAGTGTTCCGGAACACATCTTTAACGATGCGCATACGTTTTATACCTGAAATGACGTGTTCTACAATAATGCGGACTCCAGAAATCATCTTGTTAAAAAATCTGTCTTCCAAAGACAGGTTTTTGCCTCGGGGCTTCTTTGCCGGCTGATAACAGGTTGTGTTTTCAGGTTCATATCCCTGAAAGCCTGTGTCTTTGAAAAGTATGCTGCCTTTTGGAAAAATCGGATTTTCCTCATCCGCTATCTTTTTGTCATGTTTTTTCCCTTCATAAGTACCGCTAAGGTATACTGCTTTTCTGGAGACAACATTGGCAATGATGTTATTTTTTACCGTATGGCCCTTTTTTTTACCACTGTAATAGCGTTTCTGATTTTCCTGTTGCTTTGGACGTTGGATTTTTCTTTCGGTACCGTCGATTATGAAGGAAAGCTCAAGGCATTTTTTCAAAGCTCCCTCCAAGGTGGCTGGATCTCTTTCAGACAGGTATGATCCTTTACCCAGAGCCCTTTTCAAAATATCCGAAAGCCTGTGAATCCAATAATTCGACTGACTCAAACTCAGACCAAAACAGACGGCGATTACCTGTTGAAGAGGGTAGGTCTTCAGATAAAAGAGGATAAAAAACAACCGTTCTCCGACCGACTGGAGTTTCGGTTTACGTCCTCCTCCGGGCATCCGTTTTCGTGCTTTGTTCTTGTCATGGACTTCCATTACATAATCCTTTTCTTCTTTTTCAAAAACGGGCAGTAGAGAGTCGAATTCGGATTTTGTGAGACCCGTCATAGATATCATTGCAGAAGGATTTTTTATTGTAGTTTCATAAAAAATCATGAGGGAGGCTCCATTATAGAATTAAAAAACAATCAAACTGCCAGCATGTTTGCTGACAATGAAAGATAATTATTATTTCAGAAAATGTCTAATATACTTGAGCATTTTGGGTCCTTTTTTGTTTGAATTTGGTTGTTCAAGGCGTTAAAAGGCCTAAAATGCTCTTCCCATTTTTAAATGTCACGTTTTTTTTGAAAAAACTTACGACTATCGAGTACCTGCTATGAAGATTGTAGTAATCACACGATTCAAACATTTTTTAGGTGGGGTTGAATCCATAACCAGCCTTTTAAAAAACATTTTTGAAAATGAGGGCTACAAAACGGACATCATTTCTCTGGAGGATTGTGATGCATATACAAGATGGAAAACTCTTACCAGATTCAAAACCATTGTCGAACCCTATATCCTGAGCAACCATTTCCAGGCCGTCAAAAACAACTATGATATTGTGATTTGTAATGGGGAGTGTGGATTTGGCATTCGCCACCCTAAAAGTATTAATATCTTCCATGGTTCATACTATGGTTACCGCAATTATCTTCGGCCCTTTCTCAATATAAAACAATTCCTGAATCTTAGTCTGTCAAGCCTGATACAATGCAAGGCGGCAAAGGGAAAATGTGTGGTTGCCGTTTCCAGGTTTACGGCCATACAGTTGAAAAAACAGGGCATTAATGTTAACAAGGTTATCCCAAATTGCATAGATACCGATTTTTTTCAGCCGGACAAGAGTGTGCCAAAAACTGAAAAATATTTATTTGTCGGTTCCCATGACTATTTCGGAAAAGGCTTTGACGTACTTGGAAAATTGGCATCACGCGGGGTCAAAATAGACTGTGTAACAGATGTACGACCAAAGGATAGACGATTGGGATGGATTGCCAAGGTCCCATATAATCAGATGAATAAAATTTATCCACAATACCGGGCATTGATTTTTCCAAGCAGGTTTGAAGGGATGGCATTATCACCTCTGGAAGCCATGGCATGCGGCCTGCCAGTTGTCATAAGCAACGTCGGTTTAGGGCCGGAGCTTAAAAAACAGCATCCCGAATTTGTGGTAACGGGTCATGACGAAGATGCAATAAATGATTATCTTTATAAAATAGAAGAGCTTGAAAAAAATTATGAGAAATTTTCCGCTCAGGCATTGGAATACGTCCTTAAAAATCACTCGTATTCCGGGTTTAAAAAGCAATGGCTTGATTTAGTGAGGGAAATCTGACTCCATGCTTAACTGGAAAGTTGCAAATAATACGATTTCAAAATTATATTTTAATGATACGAATATTATTTACCCTTGGGGATTTGAAACCGCTGATTCTTCTGCTTTTTATTCTTTGGAAAAAGGTATCGGATGGCGGAACCAGACTCTTTACCAAAAATTTCAATATGATGAGAACAACTTTACCGCCGATATAGTAACAAAAATGAAAGAAGGTCGCTGGCGCCTTAAAATCAATGACCATATTATCAATAACCGCACGATATCCCGCAAAGCTGAGGCTGTCTGTCTGGAAGACACCTATTTCATGGATTTTGTCATGCGGTTCAGGTTTAAAAAACAATTCATAGAATACGCCCAAATTGCCGGCCATCGATATTTTCATAATGATACCAATGTGTACAACCAATACCTGGTCAACCAGGTGATTTTAAAATGTAAAAATTGTACAGCATATATAGATATTGAGGAATCAAAAGTCCCGGAAAGAATGAAGCCATATATGTACGTCAGAGATGCCCGAAATGAATGGGTGGTACACGTGCGCATGCTGCCAGAAAGATGGGATAAAGAAGTCATTAAGGTATGCAATGGCTGGGCAGGGACAAGACCCCTGCCCATATCGATCAGCAGGCTCATCTTAAAATCCAGCGCGATTAAAACCCTTTTGTGGTACCGCAGTGAGATGAATCCAACCCGAAATATTTTTTTGAAACGTATCAATTTAAATGCCTTTCCCATGATTAGGCTGCCGAAAGGGGAGCGTCTCATGTGGAAGGTGATCTTTCATATCCGGTGAAAGAGAAAATCATCAAAAATGTTTTGTATTCGCTTTTAGAAAAAGCAGGCCTGATCGGAGGGCAGTTTATCTCCTCGATTCTGCTAATCCGGTTTTTAGAAAGATCGGATTACGGCATCATCGGCATAGTGGCAGGAACTTATACTTTTGTGAATATCTTTAATTTATCCCTGGAAGCCATTATCTTTCGTGATCATAAATTGTACAAAAAGGATCTGAATAAAATTTTTTACAATTTTTTTTTGTTCGCAATGGCCAAATCATTTGTTTTCATTAGTATCGGCCTTTTCTTATCTGCCCTGCTTTCCAAATCATATCAAAATCATAATTTCATATTTGGCATTATTTCCATCACAAGTGTTTTTATTGCAGAATCATTTGTCTCGCCATGCGTTATCTATGCAAGCTCCCAGTTTGAACAAAAAATTGTGACTCAAATAAACTTGTGCCGATCCTTGATAAATATGTTTCTGCTGCTGGGTCTGATATATATGCCTTCTATAAAATACATCGCCATAAAAGACTCCGTGATCGGCTTATTTTCTGTTATGACCTGGTATGTTGTTTTTATAAAAAAATTTAACATCGGGATTTTTAAAATTGATTTGATAAGGGACTTTGATTTAAATTTTATATTCAGAACTTTGTTTTCCTTCTCACTATGGAGTCATTTTGCAGGTTTAATTACAAACTTTATTTACAGATCAGATACCTTTTTCCTTTCATTTTTTACCAGTTTATCCGTCGTAGGAGATTACAATATTGCGCTTAACAGTGCCAATATTGCCAATATTCTGCCCATGATATTAGGTTACCAGAACAATGTGGCATTATCCAATGCAGAAAACAAGGAATCTGCCGTTGAACTTTCAAATGCTTTTATCAGGATTTCGTTCTACCTGGGTATCATTACTGTTTTATTTTTTATTATCCTTGGTAAACCCTATTTGTATCTGGTCACCGGGCAAAAAAATATCACAGATATTTATGCATATATGCTTTGCATTATGACCTCTCTTGTCATTGTAAAAACAATCACCTCCCCTTTGACTTCATACATAAATATCAGAGGAAACATAAAACTGTTTTTTTTTAATGTTCTCCTCCCGGTGGGTATATTTACGGCAATCATATATTATTTTTCAGCAAAATTATTTGGGCCTCTTGGAATTGCAGCATCAAATATTATAGTGGCAGCCATATGGATAATTTTAATACTAAGAGAAATAAAAAAATATGGCTATAAATTCGATATGTTTAAACTCAAAAGTGATTATATTTTTATAAAAGCCTTAATCCATGAGTTACAGTTTAAAAACAAATAATTCCATCAACAATTATCATAAATTGACCATTCAAGAAATTTTAACAAACTATAGCCTATACATCGGCCATTTTATAATTCAATGGGTCAAAAAAAATAATGGATTTAAAAGCCGCAGTTTTTATGGTGAAAGTTTCAGCCTGGCCTTATTGTCAAGACACAAAATTTTAAATTCAAAAACGAAAAACATACTTTTTAAAGCACTGGATGCCAAAGATAAACTTGACCCAGAATATCACTGGGAGTTCAATAATTATGCTCTATTGGACTATTTTAACTTTAGCAATGATGAACATGTAAAAAAAATTATTGAACCTTTGCGCTTTAAAAATACCAACTGTACAAACTGGACTCTTCTGCGAAGCTGTTGCCGGTTAAAAGCCGGAAAGGACATTCAAATTGCTTTAAAAGAGTCTCAACATACTTTGTGCCTCTATCAGAAACCGTCAGGTTTAATTTTAGATGAAAAAAGAGTAAAATCCTTTCAATACCATTGTTTTTCTGCTGCTATGACTTTGGAAATCTATACGCTCACAAAAAAAAAAGTGTTTAAGGATTGTTTTTTAAAAGCAGTAAATTTCATACGGCATTTTATCTGTGACAGTGGAGAAACGCTATATATAGGAAGAGGACAGAATCAAAGTTTTGGTTATGGGGCTCTACTTTATATTTTATGTGCTGCCCATGAGTTTGAGAAAGATGAAAATCTCATCCGACAAATATCCCAGGTTTTATTATACTTAAAATCATTTCAACGAGAAAACGGCTCCTTCCCTTTAATGTTGAATCACCTTGAGCCGGATATGGCCCATACCCCCCATTCTGAAGATCCTGCTTTTGCAGGTTGGTATCCTTATAATAATTATTTTGATTATTTGCCTTTTCTTGGATATTTTCTTCATAAAGCATCCCAGCACATTGGAAAAACCCACATTCTTGAAAAAATGGATATTGTCCAAGAACCTTATCGAGACAGGGATTTCATTAAAGTTGTTAAACAAAACTACCAAGCAGTTCTTTCACGGCCAGGAGGGTATTGGACCAATGACATACCCATACCATTGATTAATTGCCGGGGAAGGCGTCTGACCCCCTGCTATGGTGGAGAGCAGTTCCAAAACTCTATTTATGGTCTAAAAGGGCTTCCCCTGCCGTATTGCATGCCCTTGAAAAAGAGTCTCCGATGGAAATCCCTGTCTTTTTTTAACAACAATACGCTTTGGGTGATTTCCCCTTTAGGTATTCTGGTCAGGAAATATTGGTTTCTGGAGGACAAAATTAAGATACAAAGCCGGATTTACTCTGTCTTCCCTTTTAAACATCTGTACTTGTTTCATGAAGGTGTTCAACAGATATCCCCCAGCATGCTTGAACACGATTTATTTTATGTCAGGAGTAATGCCGTTTTAACCAATGAGGAAGACCAATTCTCTGCTGACGGCAGACTCAAATTGTTCACATCTGAAAAAAGAAACCACAACCTGATATTAGAGATAAAAAAAACATGGTAACTATCGTTATCCCGACATACAACCGCCCCCACATGCTGAAAGACCTTTTAGAAAGTATTGTTGATCAAACCATCAAAAAATATGAAGTGATTATTGTGGATGACAACTCCACAACAGGCCATGATTATCAAAATCTCATCCAAAGCTATAAAACAAAAATTAAGGATATAACATATTTAAAAAACAAAACGAACAGAGGGGCGCCTTATAGCCGTAACAAAGGGATAAAGAATGCCAAATATGATCTTATCGCCCTTGTGGATGATGATGACACCTGGTGCTCCACCAAATTGCAGCGGCAAATAGACAGGTTTAACAATGCGGATCAAAAGGTCGGCATCGTCTATACCTGGGCCGATGCAGTAGATGACAAAGGCAATATTATACATGAATACAGGTCCACCATTGAGGGAGGAAGAGCAGCCCAAAAACAAATCCTGGAGCAGGATTTTATACCGTCTCCAAGCGTTATGCTCAGGAAACAGGCCTTGCTGGAAGCCGGTTTATTTGATGAAGCGTTTACCAGTTGCCAGGACTGGGACATGTGGACAAGAATCTTGTTCAAGGGCTATGAGTGCCGTGTCATTAAAAGCGTTGAAGCCATCTACCGCAAGCATTCAGGTGATGCCATCGGCAACTCCTCAAAAGCCTTATTGGGATATGCCCGGTTTTACCGAAATCACATTGGAAAGGCTTTGAACTCCAACCCAGTATTGGCAATAAAGTATCTATACCGGTACCTTAAAATTTCCTTACAAGGATTGATCTAATGTCTAACCTCAAAGAAGGAATAACTGTTATAATTGCATCCTATAACAGGCCGGAAATTTTTCAAAGTGTCTTCAAGTCCTTTCTGTCCGACGATAATGTACATGAATTCATTTTCATCAATGATGGCAGTACAAAGGATTATAAGGAGTTATATAAGGTCCTCTGCTCCTTTTGCGAGCGCAAGCAAATCCACTTTATTTATATTGAACACAAAAAAAGAAAAGGAGCACCAGCATGCAGAAATATCGGCCTTAAAAACGCCGGATGTAGATATGTATTTTTTTCTGATGATGATATGTATCTTGGCGAAGGCACAATGAGACACCTGCTTGTTACATTGAAAGATGGAAGGGCACAAGCTGCGGGTTGCAGGATTTATTATCTGTCAATGAAAGAGTATCAAGGTAATACTTCAAACTGGTATAAAAATGCTGATAACGTCGAAACAGTAAGTCAGTTAATTAACAAAAAGAGTTTGACAGGATTAATAACCAACAAGCTAAAAGATGAAATAGCTCCGGTCGAATTTGTTTCCCAAACCATTATATATGATCATATTTTTTTAAAAAATAATGATATCAGGTTTTACGAAAATTATCTTGGCAATGGCTTCAGAGAAGAAACAGACGCCCAGATTCAAGTAAAAGAAAAGGGAGGCAACATTTTATTCTGCTCAGAATATCTTTGCTTCCATCTCCCCTATGAAATGCTTAATAACAGCGGTCAGAGAAGAGCTGGAAGGATCTGGTATGAATTCTGGATTTTTATAAACAACCTGATTTTTTATCGTAGACATTCAAAATACTTTAAACAAAAATGGGGGATTTCGCTTGCTAAATTTCTTTATCACTTCAATAGGGAGCGGTTTACAATCTTTTTCAAAAAATATTGATCTAATTCATTCTAAGCCGGAATTCTATTCATACTATTTTCAGCTTTCCAATTAATATAATTCTAATGAGGAGTTTTGATGATTTATTCATATGGACTGAGCATTGGATTAAAATTATTAATGCATGGAAAATTAAGGCAAGCCTTATCTTTTTTGATCAGGCCTGTTAATTACTGGCGGAATATAGAATTCGATTTTGCCCTTCGCTATCTTGAGATGCAGTCTCATGAAAAAGTTCTTGATATCGGCAGTCCAAAACTTTTATCAATTTATCTTGCTAAACACCATAATATAAACATCTATGCCACAGATATTAACGATTATTTTATTCTGCCGTTTTGTTACTTAAGAGATGTAGAAAATATCAACCCTGATAAATATCACTTAAAAGTTGAAGACGGACGCTACCTTAGTTTTGAGGATGATTCATTTGACAAAGTATATTCAATTTCAGTCATTGAGCACATTCCGGATCAAGGTGACATTGAGTGTGTCAAAGAGATTTATCGAATTTTGAGACCAGGAGGTCGGTGTGTGATAACGGTACCCTTTGCGCAACACTCCAAACTTGAATTTCGCAAACCAGATTTTTATTGGGTTGATAATTCACCGAGAACTTTAGAAAATAAAATTTTTTTTCAGCGAAGATATAGTGAAAAAGACATAGCTAACAGACTTATTCAACCTTCCAAACTCAAATGTAAAAAAATTGAATACGTGGGGGAAAAGATATTTACCCGATCTGAAAAAGAACTTTGCAACTACCTCCCGGCCTTTACCGGTCCAATCCAACCATTACTATCAAAATTATTCTTAAGCAAAAGATATGATGATTGGCATAAATTGAAAAAACCATTATGCGCACTAATTGTCTTGGAAAAATGAATCGGTTTCCATGGGGTCAAAGTTTGCACACCTCCATTTGCACACCTCCACTTGAAGACTTTGGCAAAAAAATTATGATTTTGGTCATTCTAATACTCTGAATTTCCATGAAAAACAGCGGGTGAGCACCTAAAAATAGATGAGTACAAATTTAAAAATTTTTGTTTCAAGCATTTTTTTGGGAATTTTGTTTTATATTCCCAATGATATCTCCTATTACCTTCCAATACTTTTGTCACTTATACTGATTTTTTTCTATAAATTTAATCTAAGAAAAAAACCAACCCATACCTACAATCCTTTTTTTTTGCTTTTTTTGCTTTTATTTTATGCGGTTATTATTGTCCTTTACCAATCGCAAACAGATATATTCTTCCTAAAAACTCTGGGAAAAATCATAATTATTGCCACTGGAATTAAAGTGACCATTGACCTGTTCAATTTATCTTTATCCCAAAATCTAATGAGCCTTTTCTGGGTGCTCTTTATGAATGTCTTGGTTACATTAACGCAATATTTTGATCCATTGGGTCTGTCTGAATGGGCGTTTAGTTTAAACACAACTTTCATTAAACATGAAATTTATTTCAGGGATTTCCGGGCTATGGGCCTTTCTGCTGGCTATGATTCGAATGGAATATTGTTGGCTCTTTCCTTTCATATTCTCATTTTATTAATTTATAATGAAAAAAATACATTAAAAAGACGCATATTTTTAGGTTGCAGCATTTTAAATTTTATTGCTGTTTTCATAACAGCACGTGTGGGGGTATTGGCGTTACTCTTGGGATTATTGTTACTTGCTATACAAAAAAAAGAAAAAATATCCGACAAACTTTCTCCATACCTAAAATTAGCGCTTCCAACATTTTTATTAATAGTTATTATATTCTCAATCAATCCAAAGGGTCCGGTATCTAGTACATTGGACTTTATTTTCGAGCCGTTTATAAATTACGCAAAATACAATGAATTCAGAACTCAGAGTACGGATGCATTGATTAAAGATCATTATAAACTTCCGCATACAAAGCGTGTGCTGTTTTTTGGTAATGGTTATGATAATGCCCACCCCTTCTACGGAGCAAATACGGATGTAGGATATTTACAGATAATATTTGGCTTAGGAATAGTTGGGCTTTGCATACTTTTATCGACATATTTATTTTGGTTCATATTAATATTTAAGAATTTAAAAAGAAGCGTTTCAGGCTTATTCAGGGATATCAACCTATTTACCATTAACTATATTATCATCATTTTTGTGAATTCTTTTAAAGGACCATATTTGCTCAGCTATTCCTTAATATTTTTATTCAGCTTTACCTTTTTTCTTTCAGAAAAATTTAAACCTTAATCAAAACAAACAATCGACACTTCAAACAAATGATATTTATAACAACAGAATTCTTCCTGCCCAAAAACAGCGGAGGTTCAATAGCGTCTTTTAATTATTTTAAAAAATACCATAACCAGGAAACCATTCTTATTGCATATTTTGATAAGAATAAATATAGGCAGGAGGACTTAAAAAATCGGTTCAAAAAAGAATTTAGCATTAAAAGGCTTGAGTTGATTCCTTTCAATATTCGGATCAGAAAAAATCCCTTAGCCCTGATCCGTACTGTTGCGCTAATGCTTGGCAAACAATACCCCTATCTGGCGGCAAAATTCTATTCAAAAAGACTTGTTTCAAAAGTGCTGGGTTACATGGAAAAAGACTCGATAGATACAGTGTTTATCGACCACTTAAATCTGGCTTTTCTGGCACCTCTGATCAAAAAGATTAAACCCGGGATAAGACTTATGAAAATAAGTCACAATAATGAATCGGAAATCGTCCAAAATTTTGCCAACACCCGGAAAGGACTTATAAAAAAAATAGCAGATATAGATGAAAAACTTATTCACAGGTTTCAAAAGCATCATCATGTGTTTTTCGACCAAATAAAATGTATCTCAGCAGTCGATGCCCAAAATTTAAATACCAGATTACGCACCAAAAAATTTAAATACGATCCCATGCCGTTTTATTTTGATCGCCCCTATGCATATAGAGCCCTTATCAAAGATACCGTCGGTGTATGCGGATCGTTATCCTGGCTGCCCAACATTCAGGGTATTGAATGGTATCTTGACTATATTCATCCCAGGTTGGTCAAGGAAAGAAAATCCTATCAATTTATCATTGCCGGTTCCGGGGCGGGGGATAACTTAATGAAAAAATGGAATGGATTAAAAAGGGTGAAATATCTTGGGTATGTAAAGAATTTAAAGACTTTCTATGAACAATGCAAAGTCATTGTTGTTCCCTTATTATCCGGCAGCGGGATCCGCATTAAAATTCTTGATGCATTTTCCTATAGCGTTCCAATCGTCGCCACTTTAAAAGCTGCCCAGGGATTAAATATAACCCACGAACAGGAAGCGCTTTTAAGCAATGATCCACAAAATTTCACATATTATGTAAACGCGCTGCTGGACAATCCTGAGAAACGGAAAGTTCAATCCCGAAAAGCCTATGATTTTCTGAAAACCAATCATGGTTAATATGAATTATCTTCGATCAAATATCTGCAATATTGAAATCGATAACATTCAAATGGTTGATGTATTCAAAGCATCAGAGCGTTTTTTGACAGATGGAAATAACCATTATATCGTCACACCCAATGTAGACCACATCGTTAAATTACAGACAGATGTCGAATTCCGGGCCATATATAAAAATGCTGACCTGGTATTGGCAGATGGAATGCCATTAATCTGGGCATCTATATTCTTAGGTGCCCCTTTGAAAGAAAAAATTAGCGGATCAGACCTTTTCCCGGAACTGTGTGCATGGTGCGCCCGGAAAGGATACAGGCCGTTCTTTTTGGGTGGACGGCCGGGGGCTGCTCAAAGATCCGCTGAAATTCTAAAGGCTGAAATACCAGATCTTGAGGTCGCAGGCTGCTATGCCCCGCCATATGGTTTTCACAAGATACCCCGACAGAATGATAGAACTATCAATATTATCAGGCGTGCCGAGCCTGATATCCTCTTTGTTGGACTTGGTACTCCGAAACAGGAAAAATGGATGGTAAGCCAGATAAAAGAACTCAATGTTCCCCTCTCCATCGGAATTGGGGCAAGCTTTGACTTCAAGGCCGGAATGGTAAAACGTGCCCCTTTATGGATGCAGAAAAACGGTCTGGAATGGTTTTGGCGTCTTCTGATGGAGCCTGGGAGAATGTGGCGGAGATATTTGGTGGATGACATGAATTTTTTTAGCCTAGTGCTCAAACAAAAATTCAAAAAAAATTGATTTACCCCCATGTGCAACTTTTTGACTACACGAGAAAAGCTACCTACCTACCTACCTACCTACCTACCTACCTACCTACCTACCTACCTACCTACCTACCTACCTTTCTTGAATAAAGAAGTTTAGCCTATCCCAAAAATCCCGTAAGACAATTAGCCCAGAGGAGACAG
>KB225297.1_pt15 | contig 13614 bp, 25 predicted proteins | sample 524768 | NCBI WGS metagenome assembly AMQJ01 (sample SAMN00998488, study PRJNA167727) | sediment metagenome | isolation source: subsurface aquifer sediment | place: USA: Rifle, Colorado | collected Aug-2009
ATTTCAGCCGTTTGACAGACTTTTCATAGTACGTTTTATCAAGTTCAGAGCCGACAAATTTACGGCCTTCGACAAGACAAGCGTGTGCGGTTGTTCCGCTTCCAGAGTAGCCGTCAAAAACGGTGTCACCTTTATTTGAGTAAGTCAAAATCAGGTAACGCATAAGATCAACAGGCTTTTGTGTTGGGTGTATTCCAACTTCTGTATTAAATTCCTGTACACTTGATGGATGTCTTTCGTCCTGTAATGTTCTGCGTTCATCTTGGTTGTAGAATGTTCCACCACCGCCATTTATCGAAGAAGTTACTTTACTTGAAAAATCATATCGCACTCTTGATAATCCACTTTCAGCCCTTTGTTCTTTAATTGGGTTAAACGTTAATTTTCCCCTGCAAAAAACCACAACGCTTTCATGTTCTTTAAACGGCATTGTTTTTAGTCCGGCAAAATTACTGCCTCTGTTTTTCTTCCAAATCCATTCGCATTTAAAAAATCCCCTTCTTGAAATAACCAAGTCGGAGGTAAACGGCTGAGAAGCTGTAAATACAAATACTCCATCGGGTTTTAAAATTCGTTCCCATTCAGGCCACATTTCGGCAAAATTTACAGTTGTATCCCAATCACAAGCGGTCATTGCATACGGAGGATCTGTGACCATTAGATCGACACTTCCATCAGGAATCCGCTTCATAGTTTCCCGACAATCCTCATTGTACAGCGAAATCAAAGGCTGCAAATAACTTTCGTTACCCGTCAAGTCAGGCAGTATCGCTGTGTTGTTGTTCATCTTTTCGTTCATACATTATTTGTTTTCGTTGGAAATTTACTCGTAATCCTGCCCTGCGTGTAACTAATCCGTTATAAACCATATTAAAAAAGCTCGATAGGTCTCCATCGTGTAATTTTGGAACCCTTATAATCAATATTCCACAAAAACCCAATTCTTTCGCTTGGTCGAAATCTACAATTAACTTCTATTGCAATTTCTCCGTTATCATCCCATGTTCTTTCGACTAATACATTTTCAGATTTAATGTTATTGCCAATAAGTTCTTCTACATTTTCAGGCATTTCTTCTTCTACCGGAATCCAACGTTGAGCAAATTCAACACCTTTATTAAACGACTCTCTTGGGTCAGCTTGTGTTACGAATTGTCCAGTAAAATGAGTTTTTACATGTTCCGTTGCAGCTTCTTCTATTGTTTTCATTTTGACTATTTTGAGATTAATAAATATGGTTAATAACTACGGCTACCAAAAAGTCCGGCAGCATCGGTAATCAATCGGCATGGTTACTTGTAACGTCACAGCTACTTGACAGAGAATCTGGGTTTATCCGTCCCTTCTTGTAGCCTACACCGTTAGCGGTAAGTGTAGTCGCATCTTGACAGACATTACATTAATTTGACATCAATAAAATAACCTTTAAAACGAAAAACTATGACAAAAATTAAAAACATCAATGGAACATCTGACAATGAATGTAAATGTGGAACATGGTTAGCACATTGGAAAAAATTTAGTGGACAAGTTGCGCCAATTTATTGTCCTGTTGTAAATTGTTTAGACAAAGACTTGGTTGGAGCACACGTTCAAAAAGCTAATTCTAATGATAATAATTGGTACATCGTTCCTTTATGTAGAAAGCACAATGGATCAAGTAGTAAAGATGAATTTGAAATATCTGATAACATTAAATTCGTCAGTGCTAATAGACAAGAAACATGTGAAAAACCTAATCCGTGGAAATCACTTTGATTTTAATCGTACTCATTTTAGACAATAATTCATAACGTTTTTCTATTTCGCTTTTTATATTATCTATCTGAGATAAAATAAGACTGTTCAGTTGATCCAAAATTTCAGGATCATGACTATCTGGATTCCATTTCTTTAAAGTTGAGACAAACTCATCTCTTCCACCAAGCAGCGATATGTATTCGCTAACTGAAACAATAATTTTTTCATTTATATTTGACATGATTTTAAATTTTAAGTTATTGACAAATAAACACCTAACCGCTAACTTCAGCTACCCGCAAGTCGGGGAGCAGTGCTTCGTGGACAGGCAATTGGTATTCTAAATGCAGTGCTTTTATGATGGTTCTTCGGATAACCCCGCCCTGCGTGTAGCTTCCTACGTTAACGCCAAATTAACAACGGATGCTAATGTCGAGTTTTTCAAGAAGTAATTCAAAATCTTCCTGACTGACACTTTTAGGTTTTGAGATATAAAGCATCGGAAATGAGCCATTTGTTTTATTTGAGTGTCCCCAAACAATCCCGGACTTTATTCCAAATATTTTCTTCCTGTTTTTATCAAACTCAAAAGAGCGAATTGAATCTAATATGTTCATATTTCATCATTTAATAATTCATTTACATCAATATTTGGGTCGCATAAGTAACAATATCCTTCCGTTCTCATACAAAATGCTGTTGGCAGTTCATGTTTGCAACCTTGACAGACAAAGAAATCTGGCGTTAACACAGTATTAGCGTCAATTGCCGTCTCGGTGGTGTGCGTAATTTCTTCCATTTTTTTAGTTTTAATGTAATTCGACAAATTTGTTTTTCAAAATCGGCAACTGCGCCAATACTCGACCGTTATTTTCAAGCGTAGGACAGCTCCGTAGAACTGTCCTACGCTGAATAAATTACTCCGCAGCTTCGAAAGTTAGATAGTAATCTTTGTTCTGTTCGAAAAACGTAGCTGCCGGAACATCTTTGTCAATTACAATAGAAATGTTACCGGAAGGAGTTGCCTGTGAATAATCGGCATTTTCGCCATTTTCACCATAAACGGCATGAAAATGAGCCGTTGTAGAACCATTACCCCAACTGTTCGGAATTACTGCGTTGCAGGTAAATTTTGCTTTTACTTTGTTCATATTGTTTAGGGTTTTACAAAGCCCTCCCAGAGCTATATTTTGCGTTTTTTCTTATAATTAAGTCCGTTCTGTTTAACTTTTGCTTTCATTCCCGACATTTCAAATAATGTTCGCATACGGTCAAGTTCTGAAAGCAATATTTTACCGCGTTCCCTTTCAGCAATAAGAGTTTTTTCACTTTGAAGTAGTTTCGTTTTTAGCTTGTTTACTTCCTTGCTGTATAAATTTGCCGGGATAACATTTGTATATTGCTCCAGCATCGTTGTAATTCGATTTTGAAGATGTTCATTTTCTTGCTTTAGCTCTTTGACCTCATGTTTAAGAAATAGATTCTCTTCAAAGTCGGTCATTCTTCCGGGAACAAATATCCTTGATTCATCAGGTAACGCCTGAAAAATAACTTCGGCTATCCGCAAGTCTGGCAGTATCGGTTCTTTATCTTTCATGTTTCGCATTTGTTTTATTTAAGTTTGACAATTTTACGCCCGTAATCCAGCCCTGACGTATAGCCTACACCGTTATCGTCAAGGCTAATTGGCGTTCTCTGGTTGAAAAGAATACTCAATAATAGTTGACTTCTCATTTGAAATTTTTGAAGCGATTAGAGTAAACATATCGCCGATTTTGAGAAATATTTGATATTTGTTTGAGAAAACAACGGTAACAATAACATCTTCGATAATTGAGCATATTTTATAAAGATCATACGCCAGGCGATTGTTAATTGTAGTGTTTTCAATCTTAATCAAATAGTCAGGATCTTTTATTTTGTTTTTTGATTTATGCTCACCTTTTCCATCGCACATTTCACAATCATAAGTAAATCCGTAATGTTCAAATGTGCCATTCCCGTCACACGATTCACATTCAACCATTTCGTCAACTTCGGGAATTGGTTTGTATAGTTCAACTATTTTTGTCGTATCAATTGGAGTTGATAGGTTATGCCTTTTGGTAGGCACTAAGACGCTTGCAATTTTCACAGCCTTTTCGTGCGTGTTGCAATCAAGCACAATATCTGTTTTGGGGATTAAAATCAAACGATGTGCATCAGTGGCCGAATAGTATTGTTTGCCTTCAAATTCAACAAGATGATAACCGGCCATACTTGGTTTATCTTGTTCGGTCTGGTAATCTCGATGTAAGTCTAAAATACTTACTGTTTCATGCAGATTTAATTTTTTCATTGTTTTGATATTTAAGTGTTTATTTCAATTGTGGACTTCGAAGCCCTGAACGATAACATCAGCTACCCAGCAATACGGGTTTGGTTGCTTCGTGGACAGGAAATCGGTGTTCGTAGTGTTCATTTTCAATTGAGTTTTTAGGGTTAAATCCCGTACTGCGTGTAGCTTAGTCCGTTATCGTCCAGTTTAGGACGGCAGAGCATTTATCAGTTTTTGAATTTCTTCAATCTGACTTTGATAGTTTTTGCGTAGAATTTTTGGATCGTTATTCCGATTCCAAATCTTAACTATTTCTTCGGTTGAAATATCCCAACTACATGGATTTATTTTAACCTCGTTCTTGCAATCCTTACATTTTCCCCAGGCGACATTGAAAGAACTGTATCCACAGTCGCCAAAGTCAATATTTTCACTTCCACATTTTACGCACGGCAGATATTTGATTTTCTTTTCCTGTTGTTGATTTACTAAAATTGTTCCCATAATTTGATAGATTTTAAGTATTTATATGATTCTGAAAACCGGAACGATAACACCAACTACCCGTCAATTGGGGCAGCAATGGTTTTCGAGCTGTTAAGGCACTTGGTTGTTTTGCGCTGACAGTTGGGAAAGTGCCGTTAATACCCAACTACGTGTAGCCTTTAATGTTATGGGTAAGGCTAAATTGCCATTACTGACAATGTTGCTGCAATGAAATATTGTCTTATGTGTTTAAATTCAGTATATCCAGTTTGATTTAGAGTTATATCAGATCCATTGACTTTTATCAGAATCCACCATTTACCACCATCTTTTATGACGTAGTAAGTTCGACCTTGAAAATTAATGAACCATCTTTCAAGCCCATCGACTTTAATAAATCCATTTTGCACTAATTTGTCTTTCATTTTGACTGATTATTAAGCCCTAACCCATAACAGCCAAATACCCGGCAAGCTGGGCGGCTGAAGTGTTTCTGGCGTTTGAGTTTCGCATGTGCAGTATCGCAATTCGGACAGGATTTTGCACGTAATCCCATCCTGCGTGTATTGGCGGGAGCGTTATCTTTTTAGTTCAACAAGGTCTGAAGTTGTGTTACTTTCGCTTGCTTGGATTGTTTATCTCTATACAGAAACAAAATTTACTTAAATGATTTCTTATTTGAAAGCTGAGTGATTTGCTTAAATGATTCTGTTCTTAAATCTTTTTTGAACTTATCGGCTTCTCTCATTGATATGTTTGCCGCAGAAGCACAACGATCATTAAAATGAGTTTCAAACCATCCAAGTATCATCTGTCCGTCCATACGATCATAAAAAATACCATACTTGCCTTTCTTGGCTGATTTGAAGATGTAATTTATGTCGGCTATTGTAATAGCCTTGTATTCGTCTAAAATCAACTGAGCGGTTTCCATCGTTTGCTGATCGGTCATTTTCTTCCCCACGTTGATAAAATCTCTAAGGTTTACAATCCAACCTTCGATGTATGCTTGAGTGAAGTCAAATCCAAATCGTTTTACTATTGATCCTAAAGTCGGAAGTCCTGAATTTAATATTGCAGGAAAATCATTTATTGTTCTGCAAAGTTTATTAACTTCCGGTAGACTGAAGTCTTTTAAGAATTGACTGTTTGTAATCGTCGCTAACCCCTGAGTTTGAATTATTGCCAAACTGTTGTTTTTGGTTTCCTGTTCCATTTGATTTTTGTTTCCAATTTAAATATTCAGTTTCCGTATTTGAGAACACAACACCTTGGTAATTCCCAGCAATAGCCTTTTCAACTAATCCGATAGCGAACCGTTCATCAAATACCTCTAATTGTTTTAGTGATTTTTTAACTGCCGAAAATGGTTTATTTCTCCATTTTGGCATTTGAAGTAATTCATTCCAGACTTCCTGAAATTGAAAAGAAAAAATTGTACTTATAACTTCAATTTTAACTTCATTTTCATTTTCATTTATATCTTCAGGTAGGTTTTGTTTAGGTTTGCCATTAGGTTTAGCTAGTGGTTTTTCTTCATTTTTAGGTCTACCACCTAAACGCCCATTGTTTCTGCGGCTTTCAATAAAATCGGTACGTTTTTTAATTTCTTCTTCAAGCCGATGATTATAAAAAAGCCCATTTTCATCACACGAAAACTTTAACCTAAGCATATCCGAAAACGAACCTACCAAAAACCTAATGGTTTCTTCTGACATTCTGCCGGATTGGTGCTGAAAACAAAGAAGAGTGATATACTTTCCGCGTTCTTCAAAAGGCATGGCCATTGTTCCGGTCAAAAAATCTGAAGGATAAAATAAGAATGCTGGATCTTTCATTGTATCTTATTTTTTATTTCAGACTGTAATTCTTTCAATAAATATTCCTTTTCAAACTCATGTAGGTTTGATTGGGTATGAGCCATTAGTTTAAGACCATCCATAAATTCGGGTCCTAAGTGAGAATAAAGCCAGTCGTTAAAATCAACAGGAGTCTTATGTGCTGAAAATTTAACCCCAATATGACAATTAACACAGAGACAAATTCCGTTTTCGGTTGACCACCGTAGTGACATTTTCGCCCGACTGTAAATGTGATGTGAGTTAAGAGTCTTTTCAGAACTACAAACAGCACATTTATTCCCTGATTTGAGTTTTACTAACTTTGACCAAGCCGTGTCTAATCGCTTATCAAGACTTGACTTTGTTTTCTTGCGTTTTTCAGGCTTATTTCGCTTAATTACCATTTCTGAGGCGAATTGTACACCAGAAGGCTTAAACTCTTTGTGAAGCGATTTAAGCTGACAGTTTGGGCATTTTTTCGACACAAGTATTCCGTTACGGTAATGAGGTTTGAATTTATTACCGCAAGAGCATTTCATTTCAGTCTTTTGCCAGGTTGGAGTTTCCATTATTTAATAAGAATTGGATATTTTTCGAAGATTTCAGCAAACATTTTTCTGTATGGTTCACTTGTATGGTAGTCGTTTTTGATAACCTTTATTGCGTTTATTGTAGAGGCGTGATCCATTTTAAAAACAGAAGCCGACCTAGCAAGAGATAATCCTTCAATCTTTCTCCGGTATGCCATTATTAAATATCTTGCCCTAACAAATTCTTGTTTGTGAATTTTGCAGTCCAGATACTTTTCTTCGCATTCAGAAAGCTCACAAACACGACTGACAAATTCTTTGTATTCAGGCGTGTGTTTAAATGTTCCTTGTTTCATGGCTCAAAAATTACATTTACACTTTTATCTCCTACCCAACATCCTTCATCAGCTTTCTTTTTAATGAACCTGATTGAATCAGAAAATCGTTTAGTAAGTGATTCGGAAGTGGGATTAACTAAAAATTCAACTTCTTCAAATCCGAACATTTCATATTCTTCATCTTCGGGAAGTCCGGTTAAGTTTCTTCGAGCCATTACACCCTTAGAATAGAAACCATCTAATTTATAAGGTCCGTGAATATTGTGCTGAATTACTTCTTTACCGATGTAAAAGCCAAGTAGGTAAAGGTTATTTGGTTTGTTCATTTTCTTGTGTTTTGGGGATTAAATATTTATCGGTTAAAGTGACCATAACCGAATCTTCAAAGTAATCGTAGCGAAAAGAATAAAGGTCTGGTTGAGAGTTACAGTATTTCCAAAGTTCAGGTAGTTGATCAGTTTTAATAGTGAAAGAACTGTTTACGGGTAGTTGTGAGAGTATTTCGTCCATTATTGACTTGATTTAGGTTTCAGAATATTAACAGGAGGTAATCCAAATTCAATACACATTAAATCGTAGCCAATAGCAGCATCTCGCTCTGTGTGAAAACACTTCGATTTTTTAATATAGTTATGTGTTTTCATTGCCTGAAAATATTCAATACCGCTAAATTCAAAGTGATCTACGCCTTTATACATAGATTTGGCTAATGGCCTTCTCTTACCACGAGATTTTAGATTCATAAATAAAGCTTTAGTGATTGTTTGTTCCGTTCCCCGAATCGAACAGGGAAAGATACCACCGACTGATAACGGATTTACTTCATGTTTTTAACCTCAGAAACATCTTTACGAATATCCTGAGCCAGATTTTTAACTTCCTGCATTTTTGCCCTTAATCGGGTTCCGGCAGCAGAATTACCTTTTTCAAACTTTTCAGCATCTACTTGTGCTGAATGAATAACGTCAACTAAATCTTGAAACTTTTTCATTTTGTAAAAATTAAAGTGTTTAAAAACTGTGTTTATTTTATTGACTACCCAAATTCAAGATAATCTTCTTCTTGTTCAGGAATAGCAGGGTTTGGGGTAGCGGCCAATTCAAGCATCTGAAAAATAAAACCATCTTCAGGAAGTTCAATTCCTATTATGGCTGCATTGTCTCTGATTTGTCTTTTAGCCTTCTCTAAATTTGTTTCCATGCTTATTGTTTGTAGAATGCCTGACCTCTAACTATTGATAGGTATTGAGGAGACTTAAACAGAAAATCTCCATTGCCCTGCAACCCTTCTGCTCCTCCTTCGTCAAGAACAACTTTTGAATCGACCTCTTTAGGAACCAAGAAGCACAGTTGAACAGGAAAATTAGCCTTAGTATCTCCATTAATTACTTCAACAGAGGCTCTTTGAGTTGCTGCAACAATCCTGACACCACACGAACGGCCTTTTTGTGCTAAAATCTGAAGGTTTTTTGCAAGACTTTTTTCTGTATCGACGTGTTCTCTCTTCATTTTAGGAACTCCGTTTTTGTTTACTCCAACGACCACGTTTTTATAAACCTTAAGTTCGTTTCCGCTTCTTGACTGCGCCTGGGCATCTGCAAATTCATCAAAAATTATGAAAGTTATCCCATTTGAAATTCCAGACTTTATCCTGTTGTTCATTTGCTCAACTTGGACTGCCATTTCAAGCTCAATGTCTTCAATATCATTAAATACTGAAACATTTGGATATGAAGCATAGTGCCTAAACTCATATTTTGGATCCAAAATAATAATCCTATCTACTTTTGCCAATAAAGCATATTCGATGGTTGAAATTATAGAAACCGATTTTCCCGATCCTGTTGCACCGCAAATAATCATGTGGGGTGTTGACTGATTTTCAAGATCCCAAACTACCGGCCTTTGAAAATTATCAAGTCCAATAGGTATTTTCAGACCTGAAATATACATCGGGTCAAACATCAGATTACGATCTCTTTTTCTTGCACACTCAACGGCCAGATAGGATTTTCCTTCATACACGAGAAGGTCTTTTAGTATTCTTACATTTGCAACATCAAGAGCATTTGCAACATCAAGTTTTCTTGCCTGAACCCTTGTTATCGGTATTCCAGCACCTATTGACAAAAGAAAAGTTGAGCTTGAATATCCATTGAAAATATGCTGTACTTCAACGGGTATTCCAAATGTCCTAAGTACGTGTTCAATTTTTTGTTCGTTAGTCATATCTTTATTACTTAGATCGTATTGAATAAATTCGTTTGCATACTTCTTGAAGTTTTTGATAATGCTTGGACTAATTGATGATAGCTTTGCATCACGTATCTTCCTAAGTCTTTTAGAAACAAGGTCTTTTTTGTTGTCTGGAATATTTACAAACTCATCAACTTCAGCAATCATTGTCTGAGCCCAAAAAGCGTGAAGTTCTGCCGAATCAACAAAATTGTCATTTTCGTTTATCAGATAAACGTAGTCTGGATTACTTATCGCCTCTAAAACTCTTTTGGTTGGCTCATAAAGCATGGCCTCATAAAGCTTTCTGGTATTTTCATCCAACTTTATTTTTGTTGGTCTAAGCTGTGGCGACTTATCGGTGTTTTTCGAAGGTTTATTTTCAATAATCCATACTTCATCAATGGTTTCTCCCGTTGCCATTTCATACCCAAGAGCGTAAGTTATTGCCTGTTTCCCAGAAGAGAATGCCAATTCTTTTTCGTCGGTATATGCTGTTTTTGACTTATGGTCAGCCAACACCCTCTTGCCCTCATTTGTGATAAACCTAAGGTCTAACTTCATGTGAAATGGAAGAGGAATATCAACACCATTTATTGTCAACCATTCATCTAAATATTCTTCAACACCAAGAATCTCTTTAATTTCAGAAGTATATACGCTAACCTCGCTTAGAAAATTTATCAAAAGTGAAGAACTTACCTTGCAAGCCTTGCTTACTGAATCCTCAATTGTCGGACATGTTTTTTGTAGTTTCCAAAGATTAGCAGGAACTTCTTCTATGACCTGAAATGCTCTTGTTTCCAAGGCAGCAATATCAAGCAAAATTCCTTCATTATAACATTGAAAGTATAACCTTAATGCTTCATGATAGGCCGTTCCGGCTACTGTTGTTGCAGAACTTTTGCTTTTAATACAATAGACATACTCCATCTCAAACGCCTTTTCATTTCTGCAAAAGGTGGTTAGTTTTGAATAGGATAAACTATCGATCAGGTAATTACTGAAAAGTTCCTCAATCCGGTCGTTTGGTTGGTCGCGGAACTTGTGATAAGGTTTAGTGTATGACATTTAAAGAAGTGTTGGGGCTTGATTGTTTCTTAAATTAGCCTTGTTTTGCTGTGCTTCGGAAACTTTATTTGAAGAAATTCCGGCAATACATAAATCAAATCCTTTTTCTTTTGCCAGATCGTAAAGCTTCTTTCCTTCGACTGATTCCGGCGTGAAGCCTTGATCGGTTACAAAGAATGTCCGGGCTTCGGCTTCGGTTTTGAAATTCAATTTCTGAAGCTGATTAGTTACATCAACAAAAGGCACATCCGAAATGCCCGATGTTTCGTCAGCATCCCCGAAGTCACACCCGGTAATGTATTCGTAAAGCTTCTTTTTTGCGTTTCTTTCGGCCTTGCCGCGCAATTGGTCGTGTGAGCTATACGAATCTTTCTTAACGGTTGCAATCGGCGTAAATGAGTTCTTTTCGCCGTCATGTTCGTAACTGATTTTTACTGGAATCTCAGCAAAATTAGCATTAGTTCCTTTGTCGTACGAAACATCAAGAATGTATTTAACTCCAATCTTTTTGAGTAGGGCTGTATAACCCTCTTTTGTGGGGTACATTTTTTCAGCAATGATGTTGAATTGATTTCCGGTTGGAAGCAAGCCAATAGTGATTGCATCAATAATCACATCCCTAACCACTGCAATTGAATACAGTTCTTTTTTATTCCCCTGTCTATCGGGCTTTCCATTTCTATCGGTCAGAAAACCTACCTTCGTGTTCATTAAAGGCATGAAAACCTGTTTCATTACATCATCCGTCAAAATCTCGCGGAGAGTTAAGACGATTTGAACCGCTTCAAATGCCGTCCCAAAATTATTTGCAATTTGAAGTGATTTTGCACTCTGACAAACCGTTTCAAATTTTTGTTTTACATCAACTAATACTATTGAATTTTCCATAAAAATATTTGATTTTAAAGTTCTGCGAATTGTTCTTCTTTTCGGTATAAATCAACCTTTCGGTCATGTAGTATAATCTTTGCTTGTTCTGATTCGGCCTGATCTTCAAGTTCTTTGATCATGTTCCAATCAGACCCATCAAAGTATTCAAAAGCCCGTTTTATGAGGCGTAAGTCAAGTTCTGTCATATCTTTTACCAAAGATCAAGTGTTGGCTCTTTCTGAATTTCTTCAATAATTGGTTTTAATTCAGGATTCCAATGTTTTAAATACTCCAAGTCAAGCAAATGCTTGTTTCTTGTTTCTTCCGACTTATCATTTTTTGAATAATGATACTTTGCGCTAAGAATCGGCTCTAGTTGTCCACATTGCATTCCATTTATGGATTTTCTATCTTCTTCACTATAAAGGAAGTCGATTATCATTCCATCGCTGTTTTCAAATAGCATTGAATCAACAGCAGAACGCCTTCCGTCAATGTCCACTAATTTAAACCCAACTGGAAGTATTGGAAATCCTTCTTGATTTGGCTCTTCACAAAGACAATCAACAATAATGTCAATATCTTTTGCCTCATTACGCTTGTCTATTCCCATAAATTCAAATAAAAGAGAACCCGTAAGCGCAGCGTTTAAATTCGTATTAATGTCGATTAGCTCCTTGGCTAAATTCAACATATTTTGTTCTTTTTCTGTCATACTAAATAGCGTGTGAAGTTTTTAACTCTCTTTTTTCATCCCGAAGCCGGGAATAAGTTCTTTTGAATTTAGCCGCCGTAGTAGGGTAATAAGTTGCTTTGGCTGCAATATCGAAGATCCAGTATTCGCCTGTTTTGGGTGAATTGTGAATGGTCTGAATCTTTTCTCTGGATGGCTTTCTTTGGCGACCGGGGTGTCTACCGCTCATTTTCTCCTTCTCCTTCCAATTAAATCGTGCTGGTTCCTGATTGTTGCAGAATTACCACATTTAACCTTCTTTGAAAGGATAGAATAGGCTACTTTAACCATGATTATGGTTCCGATAATAAATGCGATTTCAATTGCTACCGGGATGATTATTTTAATCGTTTCCATCTTGATTTTTGAGTAAATTTATTTCTTGATTTAGAAGATGTTTTTCGAACATACACTTATTGAGTTTCTTAAGAAGCGTCCGTATTTCTTGTTTACGGATTTCATTTTCAGTATCCTTGTTGAGAACTTTATGCATAAGACTTGCTATAATTCCGGAATCGGTTTTAGATTGCCTTTTAAGTTCCCTGTTTATATTCCAGAAGGTAAATAAGGCTACAGTAATAAAAATGAAGTAAATTACTGCAATAAAATTAAGGCAGATTTTAATTGTTTCGAGTATTTCAGATGTCATTGGTTTGATTTTTTATGTGTTTTTTTAAGTTGATAATCTTTCATTTCTTTTTCAGACGGCCAGAGCAGCCAGAATACAATTGCAACTACGGCAATCAGAATGTAGTTCGTATTAATGCTTGTTTTGGTTGGAATGAATACCGTATTGTCATTAGTATTACATGAAGTCATTCCGAATAACAACAGTAAGACAATGATAAAATCGAACAGGATCATAAATGCCCACGTATCGGTGAATAGTTTTTTCATATAATTAAGATTTAGTGTGAAAATTCAAGAAAAAGGGCTTTTATCGTAGCCCACACGTTCAACTACGCTGCTACTTTAGCTTCGTAATCGAAAAGTTGAATTGTTTTGCCTGTTATGGCTGACATTCTACGCTGCCTGTCAATTCGATCAGCCCCGAAAACCGTACTAACGCGACGGGTTAGCGACAATTGGCTTGTGTGGAGCTGCGGAATAACGAGTTCCGGTCCAGAGCAGTTTCAACGAACATCGTGGGATGCTTGGTCACGAACCAGAAGATCAGGCGCAATTGCCCTGAGTACACCCCATCAACCGTTCTCGATCAGCGATTTTTACCGTCTCATGGCTATTTTTTAGCCGCTATATCCTGTACGGTTTCGGGGAGAGCATTATCATAGTTGCCTTAGCTTCTCCGCAGGTCTAATTACACCTATTCGTTTGGTATGGGGTCGATTGGATACGTTCACCCCGAATAAGTTTCAGCAACAGCACGGTTATGTGGCCGGATAACCGATCAAGGTACACCGGCCTAAAAACTAAATGCGCTTTTCAGAAATCGC
>KB227469.1_pt38 | contig 13560 bp, 14 predicted proteins | sample 524768 | NCBI WGS metagenome assembly AMQJ01 (sample SAMN00998488, study PRJNA167727) | sediment metagenome | isolation source: subsurface aquifer sediment | place: USA: Rifle, Colorado | collected Aug-2009
GTAAAACCCAAGCGTCTGCCCAAAATCCTCATTATGTGCATTAAGATTAAAATGTTTTGAAGCAGGATCAAAAAGTCCCAAAACTCCAACCGTTGTGTTCAGGGCAAATCTCCCCGTCTCCTCATAAGCATTGCAGAACTTGCCCTGCAAGAGATTGTTTGCAAGACGCATCGGGAAATAGAGATTGTTGAAAAAGTTTGCAATACTCTCTCTTACCTCCACGTGCAACACAAATTCATATCCCTCGGCTACCGGCTTAAGCACATACTCATAAGCGCCGTCATTAAAGCTTGTCATTGCTCTGTTGTATCCGCTAAATGGATCATAAATCTCTTTAACTTCCATCTCATCGGCAAAGCCCTCAAGCTCATCATCCTCTGCAGTTGCATCGCTATTTGCAAGAACTGCCACATCTTTTGGCTCTTCAACGCTCTTTGAGCTGCATCCCGTAAAATTAAATACGATAGATAAAAATAGAGCTATAAAAGCAAACCTCATTTTATACCTTTACTCTGTCTGTCAATGCTCTGCTTAGCGATAACAAATCTATGTTTTCTAAACTAACACCCGTAGGCACACCCTGAGCAATTTTTGTGTAGTTTATATTAAATTTACTTAATTTATCTTCAATATATAACATAACCGCATCATTTGCAATAGAAGGCGTTAGAGCAAAAACAACCTCTTTTACCCCCGATGCCACAATCTTCTCAAGAGTTGCAAGATTTAACTCAGCCAATGATTCTAAAACAAAATATCTTCCCTCAAAAAGTCTATTTTCCTCCAAAAGAAGTATATCTTTGGCGTTTTCTACTATACAAAGAAGCGTCTCATCTCGTCTCTCGTCACAACATATATAGCACAACTCATCTTCGCTCATTCCACCGCATAAGCTGCACTGCTTTAGGCTTCCTAGAGCATCTTCTATTGCATGTGCTATTTTTATACCTACAAAGCTATCTTTCATAAGCATATAATAAGCCAGTCTGGTTGCCGATTTTTTTCCTATGGTAGGGAGCTCTTGCAGAGCTTCGACAAGCTTATTAAATTTTTCCAAAGAGTCTCTCATCAAGACTCTTTTTTTGGCAGAAATATCCAGAGTTTCAGAGGTGCTTTAAGCCTTCCTGCACTTTGTCCTGCTTCATCTCCATAACCAAAAAACAAATCAGCGCGAACGCTCCCTTTTATAGCTCCGCCCGTATCTTGAGCTATAACCACCCTATGCAAATCTCTCTCTTTTGTATCCGCACTCATATAAAGCATGCTTCCAAGCGGAAGATAGCTCTTATCTATTGCAACTGAGCGCTCGGGAGTTAAAACAACACCAAGTGCGCCGGTAGCAGGTTTATCTTTCTTTTTGAAAAAGACTACCGATTCGTTGTGGTGTAGTAGCTCATCTACACGAGTCGGATTGTTGTCGCACCACTTCTTAATCCCCTTCATAGAAGCCTCTGCATAGCTCATCTCGCCGGCATTTATTAGATATTTTCCAATAGAGCTGTATTTATATCCGTTTAAATTATCAAAGCCGACATAAATAGTCTCTCCGCTATCGAGTAGCACCCTTCCGGAGCCCTGCACTTCCAAAAAGAAAAGATCTATTCTTGAATCAACATAACAGACGATATCGGCATCTATCTTTCGCTTGCTCAACTCTTTTCTTGAGTAGTACGGAACCACCTTATCGCCATCAAGACGACCTCTTAGTCTATAATTTTTAAGCTCCGGATACTGCTCTGCTAAAGCAACAGTTATCAAATCTCTAGGCGTTTGATATACGGGATAGATATATGGCTCTTTTTTTGTAAGCGACCCCTTAAGGAGAGGCTCATAATATCCGGTTAAAAGCCCGTCTTCTTTAGCATTTGATTTGTCCACCTCATAGAGTGTAAAATTTTCTAAAAAAAAGTTTTTTGGATCTGCGCTCTCTTTTGCGGCACTACACAACTCTTTGTAGAGAGTTTTAGTTTTTGCAGTCTGACAACTGCTAAGAAAAGAGTTTAACGCCTCTTCATAATTCTCATTTTCCCAATTTGGAAGTTCATTGAAATTACTCGGGATAAGCAGTGTATTTGGCATCATGGGGTGTGTAACTTTTGATACTTTTTGCTCAACTTTCGTTATATTTTCTTCATACGAAACTTCAGGTACAACTACCCTTGGCTCTTTTGAACACCCAGCGAAAAACAGAATTGCAATGAAATAAGTGATATTACGCACTTTTGTAAAAAAGTGCGTAAAACCCTTGTAATTCTCGAAAAACTCTGTTTTTCGTAGCTTCAGGGGGTTGGAAGGGACTTGAGTCCCTCTCACTAAAACGGACGAGTTCGTTTGAGTGCGTAACATCAGTAAATAAAATAGATTTTTTTTCATAGGCGAGATTATACCAAATTATATGGCACCTCCAAAATGATGTATGCAAAGATTAAATTTTAAACGGTATAATTCCAAAAAATTCAACTTCTGAGGACATTAATAAATATGCAAGATTTAAGCTATTATGAAATTTTAGAAGTCTCAAGAGACGCAGACCAAACAACAATCAAACAAGCATACAGAAAAATGGCAAAAATGTATCATCCTGATAAAAATCAAGGCGATAGCGAAGCTGAGCAAAAATTCAAACTCTGTAACGAGGCATACCAATGCCTAAGTGATGAGAAACAAAGAAGCATCTACGACAGATACGGCAAAGAGGGTCTCCAAGGCATGGGAGGCAGACGCTCAGGCGGCGGGTTTGACGATTTGGGCTCCATCTTTGAAGAGATGTTTAACGGTTTTGGAGGCTCTTCACGCCGTCGCCAAAATCCTGCAGATATGGAAAAATATAACCTTGATATGAACGTCAATATGAGCATCAGCTTCAACGAGGCGGTTTTTGGGTGTGAAAAAGAGATAGAGTTCAAATATAAAAACTCTTGCAACAGCTGTAAGGGCACGGGTGCGAAGGATGGCAAACTCTCCACATGCCATCAATGCAAAGGTCAAGGTCAAGTCTTTATGAAACAAGGCTTTATGACATTCTCACAAACCTGTCCGCTATGTCAGGGGACAGGCTCAGCGCCGGCGGCTCGCTGTGAGAGCTGTGATGGCAGAGGATATCACGAAGAGAGAGGAAACGTTACCATCAAAGTACCAAAGGGTATAGATGATGAGAATCGCTTAAGAGTCTCAGGAAAGGGAAATATCGGCAAGCGCGGAACAAGAGGCGATTTATATGTTACATTTAACGTAAAACCCGATAAGCACTTCCAAAGAGAGGGCAATGATGTATATATCGCAATTCCCGTGTTTTTTACTCAAGCAGTCGCAGGCGATACCCTAACCATACCTTCACTAACAGGCGAACTGGAGCTAAAGCTCGATATCGGCACAAAAGATAAACAGCATTTTGTATTTAAAGGCGAAGGAATAGAGGATGTTCACGGGCACGGCAAGGGCAACTTGATTGCGCAGGTAAACATCACATATCCTAAAAAACTAACAGATGAACAGCGTGAGCTTATTAAGAAACTACAAGAGTCATTCGGCATAGAGTCCAAACCGCATGAGGGTGTTTTGGACTCGGCAATTGAGAAGATGAAGAGCTGGTTTAAATAGTCTTAAAATGTAAGAACTTGTTTGCTTTGAACAACCCAATCTGATAAAACCTGCATTGTTGAGGAGATTTTCTCATCAAAGTATGGTTCATTTTTAAAAATACCGCATCTCGCATTGCATGTTCCGCAAACCTGCAGTGCAACTCCGCTCTCATAAAGCTTCTTTAGCATCAAAACCAAATCGTGATCGTAACTCTCTGGTTTTTGTGTCTTATCACGTGCTAAATCAACCGCATCATTCATCAAAAAAATATTTACTCTCTCTCCGCCTTTATGCAGTGTTGAAGCTAAACGCAGTGCATTCCACGTAACATCACTTCCGTCGTAAGGCTCGTGATTTAGTATTATTGTAACCATTTTCTACTCCTTTTTTAAATTGAATCTTCTGAATTAAAAATTATATGTGAACTGCGCAACCAGACCAAAAGCATTATCATCCGTGATGTAGCTGTTTTTAGTCATTGCCTCTTTTATGTAGCTTCCGCTCATAAAATATCCTACGCCCAAGAGAAGATTAATATTTTTAGAGTATTTATAAGTTCCAAAGATATCAAACTCATCTCCGTAGTGGTCGTTTTGCATAGAGGTAATCGTATAGCTCAGCCACTTATTGCTAGGCTCATCGGCATAAAACTTATGATACTCTATTTTTATATTTGTCTTTTCATTGGGCTCAATGATGACAAAAAGCTCATAATCTTTGATATTTGACCACTGCATAAGATTTAGTCTGCCGTAGTACTTATCACTTGCTCCAAAGACTGCGTCAAATGTCTCATTATCCTTTGTGTTTGGGTTGTCTCCGCTTGCGTACGAGTAGCCCAGACCAAGTTTTGTGTTGATCGATTTAAAGTTGTATCCGCCATCAGCGTGATATCCTACTCCATCAATATCAACCGTCTCGTTGCCAAGCGTTGTGTAATCTCCAAACGATTTGATATATGTAGCATCGTAAAAAAGGCTATGTAAATCAGTATCATAAACTCTTGCTCCAACGTAATAGCTCTCAAGCGAATTATAGACTTCATTCTTTTTATCGTTTATTTTATATGAGAGTATTGGCTCAAACGCCGCACCTTTTTTATAAACATAATGTCCGTACATTCCGCCGCCATAGTATCCGTGGCGATGATTTAAGCTAAAGTCGTCAGGGTCGTGAAGCATGGTCGCACCGTAGAAAAAGTCTAAAAAGTTCTCACCCTCTTTGTACGAAACCTTGATTGCATCCCAGATCCACTTTCCTGAGTTTTTCCACTCTCCCGGACCAAAAACCCTCAAATCGCCGTAGCTTATGCTCTGTCTGCCGGCTGTAACCGTGATATTCTTATTTTCATATTGCAAAAAAGTTTTACCAAGTTCAAAAAAATCACTCTGAGTGCTGTTTACCTGCCCAAACTCTTTGTTGTACCAATCATCACTATCAAACCCCCAGTCAAAAACTCTTGCATCCTGCATAGAGATTTTAGCGCTCCAGTTGTCGTTAAACTTATATGTAAGTCCTAACTGGACTCTTGACATAAGATAGCTGTCGTGAGCTTCTGTGTCTTTTGGGTTTGTCCCGTAATACTTCTCGTTCATATTGTCAAAACTCTCATATCGAAGTCTTACCTGTCCCTCATAGCCAAGCTCCGCATAGAGCAGTGAGGAGAGTAGTGCCAACAGGGAGAGTTTGAGGGCAATATTTTTCATTTCACATTGCTTGTTGTCAATGTGGCTACACCCAAACCGGTTTTTACGCCATAACCAGCTTTTGCCCAGTCAGCAAGCCCGCCTTTGAGGTTTTTTACATTTTTATAGCCCATTTTTTTAAGTGTCTGCGCTGCCAAAGCACCGCGTCCGCCATTTCTGCAATATGCTACAACAGCCATATCTTTATTGGGTATTTTATCAACTATCTCCCACTCTAAATTTCCGCGCGTGATTGATACCGTATTAACAGAAACAAAATCGTCGTAAATATAGCCCTCTGCCCTTTGCTCTGTTTCTCTAACATCAAGAATTACAACACTCATCTCATCTTCGAACATACTCTTTAGCTCCTGCGGAGTTATCTCTCCAGCCTCTTTTTTCGCCTCATTTATAAGCTCCATCTTTGCATCTGCGTTTGCAAGAATAGGAGAAAATGCCAAGAGCAACCCTGCACAACATAGGATATTTAGCGCTATTTTCTTCATTTTACACCTCTTAAGTGAAATTTGCATATTTAGGCATTTAACTAAATAGATATTGCTATGATATAATTATTCCAATTGTTTGTCAAGGATGAGTTATGTTGGATATGGAACAAAAAATAAAAATTTTCAAGGCACTTGGAAATGAAACCCGTTTTTTAATTTTTAAAAACGTCTTTACGGGTGGCTATGTATGCTCAATGGATGATAAAAACCCTAAAATAGATGCAAACGCACATGCTACGTGCGTAACCACTATAGCCAAACATTTTGACTTTTCACTGCCTACTATATCAAAACATCTTCAGCTTTTGCGTGAGGCCAACATCATAAAGATGCAAAAAAAAGCAAACAAAATATATATAGAGCCAAATATTGAGACGATACGAGAGTTGGGCGGCTGCTTTACAACCTTAGTCGAAAATTTTGAAAAAAATAGAGAGCTATTTTTTGATGAAGTTGTCTTGAGTCAATAAAAGGCTTGAGAGAAAAGTTATGATACACTTTTGACACTATTAACCATATGAGTAAACAAAATGAACAAAGACAATCTTAAAAAGAAACTATCAACTCTGGCGCTATCGATGTTTAGGAAAGATTTTTTTGGTATCTTTCACGGCTCCATCTCCGCAAAAACAGAGTCCAACCGCTTTATTATAAACACAAAAGAGGCCATCTTTGATGCACTTGACAGCACTACGCTAATTGAGCTCTACTATAAAAAAGATTATAGATGGAATCAAGCAAGCGTGGATTCAGACATTCATCACAGTATCTATTCACAAATATCAGATGCAAAATTTATCTGCTTTAGCATGCCTCCGTTTACTACCGCCTATTCGCTTGACCATAACATTATTACGCCAAAAGATTATTTCGGATATATGGAAATTGGCTCCATAGAGATTGTTGATCCTAGAAACTTTGACGACTGGTATGAGCGAGCGAGCAGTGAGATTGCTTACTATTTTCAAAGCCGTAAAACAGACATTATGGTTATTAGAGGCTATGGTGTATATACTTTTAACAGAGATATACATGAGATGGCAAAAAAAATTGCCATCCTAGAAAAAAGCTGCAGGCTTCTTCTTCTTGAAAACACCAAACATGATGTTGTTTTCGACTAAGAGAGTTGTTTTATAGCCTTATAAGCGACGTCCATCATCTTGTCACACTCATCTTTTGTGATAATGTATGGCGGCATAAAGTAGATAACATTTCCAAGCGGGCGAAGCAGTACGCCGTTATCTAGCCCATACTGATACACCTTTAGCCCTACTCTCTCTTTTGGCTTATAACCCTTTAGTTCCACTGCGCAAATCATTCCCGTTTGTCTAATGAGTGCAACATTTTTAAGCTCTCTGAATTTTTCTAGTTTCTCGCCCATATACTTAGCCGTTTCTCTGTTTTTTTCGATAATATTTTCTCTCTCAAACAAGTCAAGCGTAGCATTTGCAGCAGCACACGCAAGAGCATTTCCCGTATAGCTGTGGGAGTGTAAAAATGCCTTGTGTTCACTGTAGTCACAATAAAATTTTGCATAAATTTCATTGGTTGTTAGCACGACTGATAGCGGAAGATAGCCGCCAGTCAGCCCTTTTGACAAAACAAGAAAGTCCGGTGTTATGTTAGCGCTATAGCATGCAAACATCTCCCCTGTCCTTCCAAAACCTACCATAACTTCATCGGCTATGAGATGTATGTCGTATCTATCGCAAATTTCACGCACCAAAGATAAAAACTCTTTATGGTACATATGCATACCGCCGGCACCCTGCACTAGAGGCTCTAAAATTATGGCACTTATCTCACCGGAGTTCTCTTTACATAGATTTTCAAACTCTTTTGCCGCCTCTTTTGCCGCTTCTACGCTCATATCTTTTGGCACCGGAGTCTGTACACTTTTAATCAAAAGCGGCTCATATGTATCTTTGTAGAGCTTTACGTCTCCCACGCTAAGCGCACCGATTGTCTCGCCGTGATATGAGTTTGCAAGAGAGACGAAAAGCTTCTTATCTCTGCCGCTGTTTTTATGCGCGTGATAACTCATCTTGAGCGCTACTTCAACGGCACTTGAACCGTTATCCGCATAGAAACATTTATTTAGCCCATCGGGCGAGAGCTTAACCAGCCTCTCCGAGAGCCTAACTACCTGCTCGTGCGTAAATCCCGCCAAAATAACATGTTCTAATGTATCTAACTGCTCTTTTATTTTTTCGTTTATGTAGCCGTTTGTATGGCCAAAAAGATTTACCCACCAGCTGCTTATAGCATCTATGTAGAAGTTGCCCTCAAAATCCTCAAGATAGACGCCATGCGCCCTCTTTATCGGGATGAGAGGGAGTGTTTCGTGGTCTTTCATCTGAGTGCACGGATGCCACAAGACCTCTAAGTCTCTGTTTTTTAGTTTATTATTGTTCATTTAGAGACTTTTGCTTTGTACTCATCCGTATAATTTAAGTTTGTGCATGAGAGCATGCCATATAGCTCCATCTCTGTGCCGCTTACGTCAAAAAGCTCCTCCCCGTCTTTGCCTAAAAATATAAATTTCTCATATTGGTGATTGACCTTATCAATATATTTTGAGTAAACAACATATATTGCTTCATTTAGTTTTGGTATTTTAGAGCATGCTTGAAGATATTTTTCACACTCCTTGTTAATATTTTTAATCTCCAAAACATCTGATTGGATTGTATTTAATAACACATCAGATAACTTCGGCAACTCTTCTTTAATATTTGAATACTTTAAAATATCTTTCATAAAAAATCCTTTCTAGCTATATATTGGTCGATTTTACAACTTTTTCATTTATATTTCTCTTAGTTTTATAACTAAAAATATTTTTCGCAGCTTTATTGGGTTATGGGGGCGATTGTCCCTGCCGCTAAAGCGGACTTGTTCGTTTTAGTGTGTGACATTAAAGTATAACTTCTCTTTATCAAGGTTTAATACGAATTTACCTAAAATTACAAAAATATCATACACAAGGCTGCTAAATCAATGATTACATGGATGCAAAGACATAAAAAATATCTAATAGTTACTATATGGATTTCTACTATCGCTTTTGTCGGAGCAGGATTTGTTGGATGGGGTCAATATGATTACGGAGATAAAGCCGGAGCAGTAGCAAAGGTCGGGGACGTAGAGATAAGCATGGGAGAGCTTCAGAAAAGCTACTCAAATCTCTACTATCAATACTCACAAATGTTTCAAGGTGAGTTCGATGAAGAAAAAGCTAAAAGCTTTGGTCTAAAATCCCAAGCACTTCAACACTTAGTAAGACAAGCGCTTGTGCTAAATCTTGCAAAATCTTATAATTTACAAGTAAGCGACGCAGAGGTTATAGCCGAATTAACAGCGCAGAGTGACTTTCATATAAATGGAGCCTTTAGCAAAGAGAGATATAAAGAGATACTTTCAAAAAACAACCTAAAGAGCAACGAATTTGAGGCGGAGCTTAAAAAGGAGCTTTTGGTTAAAAAAACTCTCTCTCTTCTTCCTGCTGAGGCAAAAGAGAGCGAACTAAAGATTTTAGACACGGCTATTAGCATTGCCGATAAAATAAACTATAAAGTTTTAGACGCAAACACGCTAAATATAGACACTTCCGATGAGTTTTTAAAACCTTTTTGGGAGGGTAGAAAAGATAGTTTTATGAGTGAAATCAGCTATGATATAAAGTTTATAAAACAGCCTAAAATCTCACAAGAGTATGATGAAGCAACAATCAGCCAGTACTATAACGATAACAAAACAAACTTTAAAGATGAAGAGGGAAAGATTCTCCCTTTAGATGCGGCAATGGATAAAGTAAAGGCTGAACTTGATGCAAAAGAGAGCAAAAAAGAGGCTCTGAAGGGTTATGTCGCGTATAAAAAGGGAGAGCTAGAGGGCTTAGAGATACAAACTTCAACAATATCTCCTACTAACAACCCTTTTGGCATCGACGCTTTTGAAGTAATCTCAAACTTAACACTTATAGCTCCGTTTTCTAAACCTGTCATGGTCAAAGATGATTACTACACTTTTGAGCTTGTAAAAATAAATCAGCCAAAGCCAAAAAGCTATGAAGATGCAAAGAGAGATGTGATATATCAATACGTTGACGAGCAAAAGAGAACAAAACTTTTGGAGCTAGCAAAAAACTCTTTTGCTACATTCAATGGCACGGCTACTGATTTTATAACAGGAAACGACTCAGACAAACTAACAGATTTAAGTAAAGGAGAGGCTGATGAGTTTTTGGCTAAACTATTTACTTCAGAGCAAAAAAGAGGATTTGTTGAGTTAGAGAGCGGAAATATTGTTATGTACAATGTTTTGGAACAAAAACTGCTTAATAACACTAACACTAATCAAGACAATCCAATTGTTAGATTAAAGAGTGCTATGTTCAATGAAGGGTTGATTAAAAACCTGCAGAACAAGTACAAAACAGAGATTTTCATCCAAGGACTCTAAGTTGAGCAGAACTGTTTTAGCCGTAGATATTGGTTCAACAAAAATATGTGCAATTATCGCAGAGATAGGTGATGACAACTCCACATCTATAACAGGGGCCGGAATAAGCAAGGCGCAAGGTCTCAAAAGAGGAAGCATAACAAACATAGAACTTGCTGCAAGGTCTATTAAAAGCGCTATCAATGATGCAAAGAGAGTCTCGGGCAGTGAAGTCAAAACTGCTATCGTCTCAATATCGGGCGCATACACAAAGAGTTTGAACTCAAGCGGAATAGTAAATATTCAAAACAAAGAGGTTAGTTTTAAAGAGATAGAGAGAGTTATGCAGACATCTCTTTATAATGCAAACATACCAAATGAGTATGAAGTTCTACATGCACTTCCTTATAATTTCAAAGTTGACGATCAAGACTACATAGAAGACCCTCTTGGGATGAACGCTTCAAGGCTGGAAGTAGATACGCATATCATCACGACACAAAAATCAAATCTAAATAACCTCAGAAAAGCGGTTCGAGGTGCAGGCGTTGAAATTGAAAATATAGTACTAGCAGGCTATGCATCATCAATAGCTACACTAAATGATGATGAAAAAGAGCTTGGTGTCGCACTTATTGATATGGGTGGAAACACTAGCAATATAATAATTCACGCAGGAAACTCATTAAGATATAACGATTTTTTAGGAGTAGGCTCAAATCACGTGACAAGTGATTTATCTATGGCTCTACATACGCCCTTAAACATTGCAGAGAGCGTAAAGTTAAACTACGGCTCACTTCTTGCTCCAAGCAATGATCTAATCGAACTTCCTATAATCGGGGATGAGAACACGACTCATGAGGTCTCTCTTGAAGTGGTGCACAATGTCGTCTATGCAAGGGTTGAAGAGACATTGATGATTTTAGCTCAATTTATTGAAAACAGCGGACTAAAAGATAAAATCGGCGCAGGCGTGGTGCTTACCGGTGGATTTTCACAAATGGAGGGAATGAGAGAGTTGGCAATTGCCACTTTTGGCTCCGTCCCGATACGTCTTGCTAAACCAAAAGAGATGAACGGTCTTTTTGACAATCTTCGCTCACCTGAATACTCAAGTGCTGTAGGTCTTGTTATGTATGCGGCATCTTCATATACGCAGTATGAGATAGATGTAAACAAAAGGATAAGGCACACAAACGAGCTACCAACTGAACATAGCGCCATAAATCTTACTGAGGAACACGATATTCCAACCCCACAGCTTCGCACTGAGAAAAAAGAGGGGATGATTACTATCGGGATTAAAAAAGAGAAAAAGAGTGATGAGGCAGGCAGATTTAGCAAATTTTGGAACTGGGCTACCCAGTTATTTTAAGGAGAAGATATGGAACCATTTTTAATAGAAGAAGCAAGTAAAATAAGCGGAGCAAGAATTGTTGCAGTCGGTGTCGGCGGCGGCGGCGGCAATATGATTAGTCACATGATAAAAGGTGGCGTTACAGGCATTGAGATGATAATGATAAACACCGATGCTCAAGCCCTAAAAGATACTACAAACGCTACTACTATTCAAATAGGCGTTAAGCTGACAAAAGGTCTTGGGGCTGGAATGAAGCCAGAAATCGGCAAAGAGTCTGCACTTGAGAATTATGAAGAGATTAAAGCGGCTCTGCAAGGCGCTGATATAGTATTTATCTCAGCAGGTCTTGGCGGCGGAACAGGCACCGGCGCAGCTCCCGTTGTTGCTAAGATCGCAAAAGAAGTTGACGCTCTGACTATCTCCATCGTTACAAAACCTTTTGGATTTGAAGCACCAAAAAGACTTAAGCTTGCAAAAGCCGGACTTGAAGAGCTAAAAAAAGAGAGTGATTCCATAGTTGTTATTCCAAACGACAAACTCTTATCTATCATCGACAGAAGACTCGGCGTAAAAGATAGTTTTAAAATTGTAGATAGCGTCTTGGCACAAGCTGTTAGTGGAACTGCGGGTGTTATTTTAGCAAATGGCGAAGATGACATTAACCTTGACTTTGCAGATTTGAAAACTGTTATGAGTCACAAGGGTATGGCACTAATGGGTGTTGGAGAATTTGAAGGCGACAATGCTGCTTATGAGGCAATAAAAGCTGCGATTGAATCTCCTCTTCTTGATAATGTCTCCATAAATGGGGCGATGGGTGTTCTTGTTCACTTCAATATGCATCCAAACTTCTCTATGATAGAGATATCTGAAGCTATGACGGTTGTACAAGAGAGTGCTCATGATGACGCAGATGTTATTTTTGGTACAACAACAGATGAATCCCTTCCTGAAAACTATGTAAAAATTACAATAATAGCAACAGGATTTGAAAAAGATTTAAATACTAGTTCAAATAATGAAAGCTTTGTTAGCGAAACTCCTTCTCCTATTAAAATTTTACGTCCAAGATTGGTCGTAGGCGGCGATTTTGACGATGCTCGCCTAGCTGTGCCAACATATATGAGAGCGCAACAAGACTAAAAATCCATCTTCTCTTTTGTATTATCTCCTCTCATTTGGAGGTGATACTTATTAACACTCCATTAACAAAAAATTAACATCTAATTCATACAAACAACATATACTTATAACAATAAATTTCTTGGAAAAGAGATTTAATATTACTGCCAAAAAGAGGCAAAAAAAAGGATCTGTTATGAAAAAAATTCTGATTATGTGTTTGTTGAGCTTGTCGCTTTGGGCAGCTGAGACTAATGTTTATAAAGTTAGCTACAAAAGCCCGGTTGATACTGTTTTAAAGAACATGCTTGTTCAATTTGAAAAAGAGATGCTAGTTGTTGTTTGGCAGCTTGATATATTAGATGAGTTTAAAAAGAAAGGCCTAGATAAAAAGTTTGGCGCTGAATTTAACAAGGCGGGCTTAACTGCAGTTAAAACCATTGTTGCATGTAACGGTAAATTTGGTAACGATATCATCAATGCTGACTCAGATATGATGGCATACTGCCCTATTCGTATAACGCTTACTGAAAAAGATGGTGTAACTACTGTTCTATACGTTCGCCCAACATCTGCTCCTAAAGACTCTGCAGCGTACAAGTCACTTGCTCAGCTAGAGAAAAAAGTAACTAAAGCTATTGAAACTTCAATGGAAATGGAATAACAAATCTCTCACATCAAACTCTCGCATACGCGTGAGTTTGAGACTCCTTTTGCAAAATTCTACAATCTCCCAAAAATCTTTTAAATATATCTCTTTTAAATAGCCATAAAATAAATACTTTCACTGTTCGCCATGAGCTCTGGCTCTAAATACTAGTTCGCGGTGAGATTTGCCCCGTTCGTGGTGAGATTT
>KB227380.1_pt16 | contig 13441 bp, 8 predicted proteins | sample 524768 | NCBI WGS metagenome assembly AMQJ01 (sample SAMN00998488, study PRJNA167727) | sediment metagenome | isolation source: subsurface aquifer sediment | place: USA: Rifle, Colorado | collected Aug-2009
CAACATTCAACATTCAACATTCCCCATTTGCTAAATATTAATAAAAGACAGCAAACCCCGCCCAATTAGTCCATCCTATTCCAGCCCTCCTGAAAATGAAGGTGGCTTTGGAAATAAAATCTAAAATTTAAAGAAAAACGATAATATTCTACACACTATCAGTAATATAAAAAACCTTGGTCGGAATGCCGGAAAACCTGTTGCGGAGAATAATCTTTCTAATATCATTAAATTTGCGGAGAATAATTTATATATTTGCCGCATAAAGCTTTTAATAAATGGCAAAATACATTTATCAATATGACCAGTGGCCTGAGTTTACATGGGATGATAAAGCAATAAATGTGATTTTGGGCAAAGTCCGACATTTGCAAGGAAAGATAATAGGACAAATGGGGGCTTTGGGATTCACTTTCAAGGAAGAGGCAATCCTTTCCACTTTAACACTTGATGTTTTAAAATCATCTGAGATTGAGGGCGAAATTCTAAATTATGAGCAAGTACGCTCTTCTATTGCGAGAAAATTAGGGATAGAATATGCTGGGATGGTGCATTCCAACAGAGATGTCGAAGGCATTGTGGAGATGATGTTAGATGCAACGGAGAGATATATTGATCCACTTGATGAGGAGCGATTATTTGGATGGCATGCTGCATTATTTCCTACAGGGTGGAGTGGAATGCATAGAGTTGATAGCGGAAGTTACCGAAAAGATGAAATGCAAGTTGTTTCCGGACCAATGGGCAAAGAGAAGGTTCATTATCAAGCACCGTCAGATGAATTAGTTAAATTGGAAATGGATAGATTTTTAAACTGGTTTAATGAGGTTCCAAAAGTAGATGCAGTTGTAAAAGCCGCGATAGCACATTTCTGGTTTATTATAATACATCCTTTCGATGATGGGAATGGTCGAATTGCACGGGCACTTTCAGATATGCTATTGGCACGATCAGAAGATAGTGCTCAAAGATTTTATAGTCTCTCAAACCAGATATTGATAGAAAAAAAAGTTTACTATAGTGTTTTGCAGAAAGTCCAATCCAGCGAGGGAGATATAACTGAATGGTTGGAATGGTTTTTAAATTGTTTGTATCGCGCATTAAATTCGACGAAAGAAACTTTGAAAAGAGTTCTTCACAAGGCTGACTTTTGGGATAAGCACAAAGAAACCGAATTAAATGCGCGACAAAGAGGGATGTTAAATAAACTTCTTGACGGGTTTGATGGTAAACTTAAAACCTCTAAATGGGCAAAAATTGCAAAATGCTCACCAGATACTGCTCTAAGAGACATCAAAGATTTGATTAAAAAAGAGATCTTAAAACAAGAAGAATCAGGAGGCCGAAGTACAAATTACGAATTGAACAAAAAATAGTGAAATGCACTGGGTATAAAAAATTTTGAATTAAACATTTACCATTTAACATTACGGGCATAACCCGAACATTGAATTCCAAAATAATATTTTGTTTCTTAATTCGGAATTTGTACTTTTGCATCCGCTTTTTCAGGATACTCGTATTCTGAATAAAGAGGGCCTATAGCTCAGTCGGTTAGAGTAGTTGACTCATAATCAATTGGTCCCTGGTTCGAGCCCAGGTGGGCCCACAGCAAAAGGATAGCATTCGTGCTATCCTTTTTTAGTTTCAGGCAAGTGAGGATTGCTTCTACTTTTGCCAATCGGGTGCATAGTGCGAGACTACTGCGGTGTATTTAAAAAAAACCGCTAACTTAGCTGCATAAATTGTAAAGACAATGAACGAAAATACAGTAGTTGACATTCGCGGTGTGGATATTTTCCAACAAGATTTTCTTGTTTTAAAGAATGTACATTTGAACGTAAGCAAAGGCGATTTTTTTTATATTATCGGCAAAACAGGCAGTGGAAAAAGCAGTTTACTCAAGACGCTTTATGCTGATTTACCGCTCGATAAAGGCGAGGCTTATGTTGTTGGCTATGATTTACACGGTATAAAAAGCAAAGAGATTCCTTTTTTGCGACGAAAGTTGGGTATCGTATTTCAGGAATTTCAATTGTTGCAAGATCGAAATATTGAAGAAAATCTTTTTTTTGTGATGCGCGCCACAGGCTGGAAAGACAAAAAGGCCATGAAAGCAAAAGCCATGGAAGTTTTGGGAAAAGTGGGACTGCAAAACAAAGGCTATAAAATGCCACATCAGGTTTCTGGTGGCGAACAGCAAAGGCTGGGCATTGCCAGAGCTTTGATCAATGATCCAATATTGATTTTGGCCGATGAACCTACCGGGAATTTGGATCCTCAATCTAGCGAAGGTATTTTGGAATTGCTTTTAGAGATCAGTAAAAACGATTGTGCGGTATTGATGGCTACACATGATTATTCGCTCTTTCAGAAATTTCCGGCAAAAACCTTTGTTTGCGAAAATGGTCATTTAGTTGAAGGAAACAAAGGTGCGGCAGCCAAAGAGGAATAGGCGTTTACAGCAGTTTGTTTGGAATCGAATGGAAGGCTGTTGTGGTTTTAGCAAGGCAAAAACGAATTGATTTTTCGGGCATAAAACAGCGAAAGCAGAAAAGTCAGAATGAATAGAAAGCATCGTCGGGCGTTACAAAGCAGTTAGATATTGTTTGAGAAAAAATCAGTTTAAGGAATGAGCGCAAAGAATTTCATCAATCGGGAATTGAGTTGGCTAAGCTTCAATGAGCGCGTTCTGCAAGAAGCGGTGACCGATTCCAATCCAATTTTGGAACGACTGAAATATTTGGGTATTTTTTCTAACAATCGCGATGAGTTTTATAGGGTGCGAGTGGCAACACTCAACCGGATGAAAGCTTATAAGAAAATTGAAGCCGTTCAGATGCGCGAAGCGACACGAAGTTTGCGCGATATTCGGAAAGTAGTGGCCGAACAAGAGCTGCTATTCACGAAAGCCTATTACCAGATAAAAGACGAATTGGCGAAAAACAATATTTTTTTCGTCGATGAGAATCAATTAAATGCCAATCAGCAGCAGTATATCGAAAATTATTTCCGATTAAATATCCGAACCTTTCTTTCCCCTTTGATGCTTGATACCATTTCGGGACTGGCTTATTTCAAAGATAAATTTATTTATCTGGCAGTAAAAATGAGCGACAGTCAAAATATTCGCAAAGAAAATTATGCTGTCATAGAGCTTCCCACCGAAGAGATTTCGCGCTTTATCGATTTGCCTCGCGAAGGCGAAAAACAATATATTATCTTCTTGGATGATGTGATTCGGGCAAATCTGAAAAATATTTTTGGCATTTTTGGTTACGATGTCTTTGAAGCACATATCATCAAATTTACGCGTGATGCTGAGTTGGATATCGACAGTGATTTGGCAAAAAGCTTTCTGGAAATCATGAATGAAAGCATCAAACAACGAGTAAAAGGAGATGCTGTTCGTTTTGTTTATGACAAAGCCATCGACACAAAACTTTTAAAGAAGCTGCTGAATCATTTTGGCATTACCCAAAGCGACACGCTAAGAGCCGGTGGCCGCTATCATAATTTCAAAGATTTTATGAATTTTGAGCTTCCAATTCAATTGGAAAAAGGAAATACATTGACATTTAAAGAGTTAGCGCCTTTTAATCATCCCGATATTGTTCAAAACACCAGCATGTTTGAATTGATACGGGAGAAAGATATTCTTTTGCATTATCCCTACCATAGCTTTCAGCATATTATCAATCTGGTGCGCGAAGCGGCCATCGATCCAAAAGTGAGAGCCATCAAAATGACGTTTTATAGGGTGGCCAAGAATTCAAAGATGATGAATGCGCTTATCAATGCCGCCCGAAACGGAAAAGAAGTGACTGTATTTTTGGAATTGCAAGCACGTTTCGACGAGCAGGCCAATATACTGTGGACACAAAAACTACAAGAAGAAGGTGTGAGGGTTATTCAAAATATTCCGGGTTTTAAAGTACATAGCAAACTGCTGCTGATTCGCCGAAAGGAAAATGGGAAAAACGTGTATTATGCCAATATCAGCACCGGTAATTTTAACGAATCCACAGCAAAATTGTATGCCGATGATAGTTTGCTTACGAGCGATCAGGGACTTTGTAAGGATGTAAACGGAGTGTTTCATCTGTTCGAAACAAAATACGTTTCGCCCACTTTTTCGCAATTGCAAGTGGCTCCGTTCAAATTGCGCGCTTTCTTTACGCAGATGATAAACCGGGAAATAAAAAATGCCCGAGCGGGAAAAGAAGCCTGGATTATTCTCAAACTAAATAACCTGGTGGATATCAAAATGGCAAGCAAACTCTATATGGCCGGAAAAGCAGGTGTAAAAATCAGTTTGATCGTAAGAGGAATTTGTGTGCTGAAAGCCGGCGTTCCCGGATTGTCGGAAAACATCGAAGCCATTGGTATTGTAGATCGATATTTGGAACATTCGCGCGTATTTGCATTTGCCAATGCAGGAAAGCCGGATGTATTTTTGTCGTCGGCTGATTTGATGACACGAAACCTCGATCACCGCATAGAGGTAGTTTGTCCGGTGAAGTCAGTGCCGCTAAAAAACGAGCTTTTGGATATATTAAAAATTCAATTGGCCGACAATACGAAGGCTCGTTGGCTGCATCCCGACAAGATGAATGAATTTCGCCAAATTGATAAGGACCTTGTCGGAGTGAGGTCTCAAGAAGAAATTCATCGCTATCTGCAAGAAAAAGCAAACGTTATCGTAATGGAATAAGAGAAAGAAAAGGCAGATCTTCATCCTAGATTTTGGATTGGAGATTCTTGCTTTGCAATTTCCCCGAATAATCTTTTCATGCTGTGGCATCTTGTTTATCTTTGCCGTCGAAAATAAATGATTATGACAAGTCCTATTCGATTGCGTTTTGCGCCAAGTCCTACCGGCCCATTGCACATGGGAGGTGTACGCACCGCTTTGTATAACTATCTGTTAGCCAAAAAACTAAATGGCAAATTCATTCTTCGTATTGAAGATACCGATCAAACGCGTTTTGTTTCCGGTGCGGAGGAATATATAAAAGAATCCTTGGCTTGGTGTGGGATTGAGTTTGATGAAGGAACAAATGGAAAAGGAGAGTTTGGTCCTTATCGGCAATCGGAACGCAAAGAATTGTATCGAAATTATGCAGATCAGTTGATCGAACGCGGCTGGGCTTATTATGCTTTCGACAGTTCCGAAAAATTAAATACGATACGACTTGAATTGGAGGCTAAAAACGAAGTTTTTATCTACAACGCTGAAAGCAGAAAGCAGTTGGACAATTCTTTGACACTTTCGCTACAAGAAGTGGAAGAAAAGTTAAAAGCAGGAGAAGCCTATGTGATTCGTTTTAAAATTCCGGAAGGCGAAGAGGTGATTTTTACCGATTTAATTCGGGGCGAAGTAAGCGTAAAAACAGCCACGCTCGATGACAAAGTGCTTTTTAAATCGGACGGGATGCCCACTTATCATCTGGCAAATATTGTGGACGATCATTTGATGCAAATATCGCATGTAATCCGTGGCGAAGAATGGTTACCATCGGCACCGCTTCATGTATTGTTATATCGGGCTTTTGATTGGGAAGCTCCTGCATTTGCTCATTTGCCCATTATCCTGAAACCAATTGGAAAAGGAAAATTGAGCAAACGCGATGGCGACAAAATGGGATTTCCCGTATTTCCTTTAAAGTGGAACGACTCCATTTCAGGAGAAAGTTTTTCCGGCTACCGCGAAGAAGGCTATTTTCCGGAAGCTTTTGTAAATATGCTCGCTCTTTTGGGATGGAATCCCGGAACGGAAAAAGAAATATTTTCGATGGACGAACTGATCGAAGCATTCAGTTTGGAAAGAGTGGGGAAATCGGGATCAAAATTCGATCCGGAGAAAACAAAATGGTTTAACCAGCATTATTTACGTACAAAATCAACAAAAGAGTTGGCCGCATTGTTTCAGCTTCAATTGCAAGAAAAAAACATTCAGATTGAAATAGAAAAGCTTGGTGAAGTTGTTGAATTGGTAAAAGAGAGAGCTGTATTTGTGAAGGATTTTTGGGAACATTCTTATTTCTTTTTCCAATCGCCTCAGGAATTTAATCCGCAAGTTGTAAAAAAACGCTGGAAAGAAAATACAGCCGGTTTTATGGCCGATTTAAAAGAATTGTTTGCGACTTCACCAAAATGGGAAAGTGAATATTTGCATGATGTGGCGGCCGATTATATTCAAAAAAACGAACTCGGTTTTGGGATGGTGATGAATGCTTTGCGGCTGGCCATTGTAGGCGATGGAATTGGCCCCGATTTGTTTAAAATCATTGCGTTTATAGGTAAAGAAGACTGTTTAAATAGGATCGACTTTGCAATAAGCACTTTGAAATAGCCCGGCTAACGATCAAACCGAAGGCATTTTAAAAGAAAAAAGCGGCAGAAAATTGATTTTCTGCCGCTTTTCGATTTCATCACTTTGTTTACATTTTTAGCGCTTTTACTCGTTTTAGATTTTTGCGACGGGCAATTTTTAGCCGAATGGTATAATCCAATTCGTACAAAGCCGGAACAAACATCAAAGTTAGAAAGGTTGCAAAACTCAATCCAAAAATGATAGACCAAGCCAAAGGTCCCCAGAAAGCAACATTATCGCCTCCAAAATAGATATGCGGATTCAGTTCGGTAAACAGCGTGATGAAATTAATATTCATTCCCACAGCCAAAGGAACCAATCCAAGCATAGTTGCCGTAGCCGTTAGGATGACGGGTGTGATTCTTGTTCTGCCACCTTCAATAATTGCACGCCGTGTAGGTATTCCTTCTTTTTTCTTGACGTCGATAAACTCAACTATCAAAATACCGTTTCGGACGACAATTCCTCCAAGAGCTACAACCCCCAATCCGGTCATCATAATGACCAAATCCATATTGAAAATAATTACGCCAAGAAGCACTCCAATAATACTGAAAATGACTTCGCTCAGAATAATTAATGATTTGCTCACGGAGCCGAATTGAGTAATCAGAATAAAGAAAATGACTCCTATTGCAATAATCATGGATTTAATAAGGAAAGCTATTGTAGCCGCTTGATCCTCTTGCTCTCCGGTTAGTTTAATCTCCGTTCCCTGATGCAATTGAAATTTTTCTGCCTCTCGTTTAATAATTGGAACAATGTCATTCGCTGAATATCCTGAAAGTACATTGGAATAAACAGTTATCACCCGTTTTTGATTTAAACGTTTGATTCCGGCATAAGAAGAAGTGTAGTCAATTTGAGCTACAGTAGACAAAGGAATACTTCGCAACATTCCTGAATTCATATCGCGATAGGTAATCATCAGGTTAACCAAGGCATCAATATTTTCACGCGTATTTTTGTCGTAGCGTAACATGATAGGGAATTCATCCTCATCTTGTTTTAGCTTTGAAATTTCTTTCCCAAATAAAGCGGTGCGCACTTCCATGCCAATTTGAGCAGTTGAAAGACCCAAACGTTGTGCGCGGTCGCGATTAAGTTGAATCATTATTTCAGGCGAATTCATTTCAAAATCGGCTTTTAACTCTTCAACTCCGGGAATATTCATAGAATCTATATGATCTCTGAAAGAATAGGCATCGGATACCAAATTTTCCAAGTTTTCGCTGGTGATTTCAATGTTGATTGGTTTTCCGGTTGGTGGCCCCATTTTGTTTTTATCGACAGAAATTTCGGCTCCGGGAATATTAGCTACTTCCTTGCGAATCATTTCAAGGTATTTTGTAGTCGAAATTCCTGTCGTTCGATGTTTTGTTTCAATAAAATTAATCGAGACTTTTCCTTTGTTAAAGGAATTGCCGGCAGAAATTAAGCCTTGTTCTCCGGCACCAACAGTAACATTCGAGATGACCGATTCTACATCAGGATTATTTTCCCCAATAGCTTGATAAACACGTTTTTCAGCGATTTTAGTAATGCTGTCGGTTACATTTTGATGAGTTCCTCCAGGCATTTTTATATATACAATAACGGTGCTTGGGTCATTGTTTGGGAAAAACAAAACCGTAGGCTTAGCAATTGAAGTAATAACCACCGTTGCAAAGAAAAGCAAAACCATACCTGCCAATATCCAAATTGGGCGAGTGCCTTTTAGAATTAATCGCAACTGATTTTCGTATATTCTCATAACCCAAGGCCATGTTTTTTCCTGAAAAGTGATAATCATTTTCTTTAGAACGAAATGAAAAAACAATACTAAAAAAACGATGAATACCAATAAGTTACCCATTCCATAGGATTTAGTAAGATAGAATACGGCGGCAAAAGCGAGTAAAATAAATATAAACATTCTTTTTTGTTTCCATCCACTTCCTTTTATAAAATCCTGATCATATTCGTGTTTCATAAAAGAAACTGCAAAAACCGGATTGAAAACATAGGCCACAAAAAGAGATGCAAAAAGCGTTATAATAAGTGTTACCGGAAGATAGTGCATAAACTGGCCAACGATTCCCGGCCAGAATGCCAAGGGAAAAAATGGAGCCAAAGTCGTTAATGTTCCTGATAAAATAGGAAGAAAAACTTCACCGGCAGCTCTTTTTGCTGCCACGTTTATGTCGGGATTGAAGCGATGAAGTCGATGGGTATTTTCAATAACAACTATTGCATCATCAACCACAATTCCGAGAGCAAATATAAAGGCGAACATAACCATCATATTCATCGTAAAACCAAGCCCTGGAAGAATCAAGTAAGCCACAAACATAGAAAGTGGCACCGACAAACCAACGAAAAAGGCATTGGTAAATCCCATAAAGAACATCAGCACAATGGTAACCAGAATGAAACCGATTATGATGGTGTTATTGAGTTCTTCCAAAGTATTTCTGGTGTGAGTACTTTGGTCGCCGGTGATTGTTACAATCATATCTTTTGGATATTCGTGACCAATCAATTCGTTGTCGACAATATCTTTTATTTCGTCGGAAGCATCTAATAAATTTGCTCCTGTTTTCTTTATTACGTTCAGGGTAATGACATTCTTTCCATCCAAACGAGCAAAACTCTCTTGCTCTGCAAAACTGTCGGAAACATCTGCCAGATCGCGCAATTTCACATAAGCTCCGCTCGAAGAGTGAATAATGATATTTTTTATTGTTTCAACATCGGCAAACTGTCCTTTGATACGCACCGTATTTCGAATTCCATTGTTAGTAAAGTTTCCTCCCGAAATAGTTACGTTTTCGGAAGCCACTGCCCGTTCAATATCGCTGAAAGTAACTCTGGCGGCTTGCATCTTGAATAGGTTTCCATTAATCTGAATCTCACGATTAAGTGCTCCAACAATATCGACACGCGTAATTTCTTTCAGTCCTTCAATTTTATCCTGCGCTATTTCTGCGTATTTTTTCAGTTTCTCCAGATCGTAATTTCCTGAAATATTGATATACATGACAGGCATCTCAGAAATATCAACATCCATAATCTGCGGCTCTGACGGCAAATCGGTTGGTAAATCGCTTTTCGATTTATCAACGGCATCTCTAACCCGTTGTTTTGCTGTTTCTATAGATAAATCAGGATCAAATTCAACTACAATGGAAGAGAAATCAGGAACGGAATTGCTGGTTATTTTCTTCACATTCGAAATGGATTTCAGCTGTTTTTCGATTGGACGAGTTACCAAGTTCTCAATATCTTCGGGCGATGTTCCCGGATATGGTGTGTTTACAACTATATATGGAATGATTACTTGCGGAAACTGTTCCTTCGGGATATAATAATAATTGATCATTCCGAGAATTGAAATCAGCGTAGCGAGCACATAAATGCTTGTACGGTTATCAATCGCCCAGCTTGTTGCAAAAAATTCTTTATATTTTTTTATTTTCGACATAATACTTCTTTTTGGGTATTAGAAAATTATTTTTTCGCCTGAATTCAAACTCTGGAATCCGGCGGTGATTATTTTGTCGCCCACATTTATTCCTTCAAGAACTTCTGCAATTCCGTTGTAATCCATTCCTATTTTAATAATTCTTTTCTCTGCAATCCATTCATTATTATTTTGTTTAGCAATATAAATGAATTTACCTTCTTGATTGCTTTGAATATAATTCACCGGAAGACAGAATGCCTTTTCGTTGGTGTAATCTTTAATTTTTACGTATGCAATCATATTGGCACGGAGCTCTACATCTTTAGACGAAACTTTACATTCAATTTTAAAAGTCCGATTGGTTGGGTCAATAAATCGACTTGTAAAGTTCAGTTTTGTTTCAATCTCTTTGCCTGTGTCAGGGAAACTTACAAATGCAGAATTCCCGTTTTTAATGCGTGTGGCGTAAGTTTCAGATACATCGGCCGAAATTTTGGCTACATTCATATTAATAACACGAATAGTAGAAGTAGGCAATCCCGGGGATGCCATTTGTCCCACTCGCAACGGAACGCTTTCAACCATGCCATCGATAGGGGATTTTATCTGTGCTAGTTTTAACTGCTCGTTTAGTGTATTTAGACGTCTTTCGAGTGATTCTTTATTCGCTTTTGCTTGCAAATACTGAATTTCGCTGCCAATATTTTTTCCCCACAAAGCACTTTGTTTTAAAAAAATATTGCTGGCAAGATCTAACTGAGTCTTCACTTCTTCCAGTGATTCTTTCATTACTTGTGCATCTAGTTCGGCCAAGAGCTGTCCTTTTTTTACAGCAGTACCTTCTTTCACATAAACGGCTGTTACAATGCCGGCCATTTGTGGGCTTACTGCTATATTTTGTTCTCCGTCAACCGTTCCTTGAACTTGAATATAGTGGTCGAAAATACATTCGTTTGCATCGACAACACTTACCGGAATGGATTTTCTTTCGATGTTTTCTCCTTTTACATTTAATTCCGATTCAAGCTGTTGTATTTGTAGGCTTAACTTTTCATAATCCACTTTAAGCTTCTCAAGTTGGGCTTTTTTGTCGGAATTCTGACTACAGGAAACCATAAGGGCAATCAGGGCAAAATAGTAAATAATTTTTTTCATCTTTGTATAATTTGTTTTTTTAAAGGCACTACGAAGGCGACGGTTCAAATTTTCATTCAACGTATGGCTATTTTTATTGGTGTTATTTCTTAGTGTCATATTTGTTTATTTAGACTTTTTGAAACAGTTCTTAAGCTCTATTTGTAAAGAAAGAATAGGAGTCTGTTTCTTTTTCATTTTTCGGATCGATTTTAGAGGACGCGAATGTTTATTGGTTTGGGTTTTCTGACGGGAGGTTAAACAATTTTTCCAATTTGGATTTAGCTCCTTGCAGATTGTAAATACTTTGATAGTAATTGGTCAAGCTAGTGAGAAATTGATTGTGGCTATTCATCAAATCCATACTCGAAGCCATTCCTTGCTTGTATTTTTCTAAAGTCCTGGAATAAATTTCTTCCGATAATTCTTTGCTTACTTTCATATTCAAATATTTCTCCAGCTTTAGTTTTACATCGTTTTGGTATTGATTAGCTTGCAAGAGAATGCTTTCCGAAACAAATTTTTGGTTGTTTTGTGATTTTTTCAAATTCATTCTTTTTTGAGCAAGTGTGGCCAGTCGCTGTCCGCTGCTGAAAATCGGTAAGCTCAGATTTACCCCCACAATGTCTTTTGGCGCAAAATCAAAAAGAGGCGCTTTCAGTTTTTCTGTATGGTTGTAATACCCATTTATGCTTGGTAAAAAGCTCGACTGGGATAGTTTTAAATCCAATTGAGCCATTTTTTCGGCCGATTTAATCAATTGATAATCGACATTATTTTCCAAATTAAAAGAGGCACTCACCAATTGAATACTTGTCTGCGTCAACGCGTCGTCCGATTCCAATGGATCTTTCAAATCCAATATCGAAACATCGGCCAAGCCCAATTGAATCTTCAATAAATTGTATCCGGTTTGGAGATTACTTTCTATTTCGTTCAGCGCATTGCGAATGGTATTGGCGGCCACTTGTAGTTGATCTACATCGGTTTTTTCAACAAATCCTTGCTTGAACATTTCCTCTATTTCGCTTTTGGTTTTAGTAATATTTTCCAAATTTTGAGCCAATATAACGCTGCTTTCTTCGGCAAGTTGAAGCATGTGATACGTGTTCACTACCGATTCAATCACTTCCAGCCTAGTTTTTTCGTTGTTTTGTTCCGAAAGTTTGTAATATGCTTTCGATGCTTGTAAGCCAACAAAATAGGCGCCATTGAAGATGAGTTGTGAAAGAGTGAGGTCGGCCACCACGTTTTGTTTAACGCCCAACTCCACAACTGCATTTGGGTCGGCAGCCGGATCGAAGAATGTAGCGGGAAGGCTGGGCACTTTGGGATAAAACGTATAGGCTGTTTTAAGGTCGAGATGAGGCAAACCACTTGCAGTGGTTTCCCAAATCTTTTTTTGTGCAATTTCCAAGTCAATTTCTGAATTTAGAATAGCTATGTTGTTCTGCATCGCCTTTGCTACGGCATCTTGCAAACTTAGCCTGAGCGTGTCTTGTGCTTTGGCAAAGTAAACATTTCCAAGGAGTAAGCTGAGCAAAAGTAGAACTTTCGTGTTTTTAATTAACATGTTTTTTTTATTTATGCTTATTATTTAATTGGTTGATTTCTGATTTTCGTTTTTCGAAATAAGCGATCCCTTCGGGAGTAGAAATAGCGCGAAGATGATTTTCGAACATGGCCTCAAAGAGTTGCTCGAAGCTGATGTTTTCGTTGAAGCAATATTCATCGCTGTGCATGTCGATCATATTTCTAACATATAAAGTAGCTGCCAATTCTATGTTCACATCACTTCGATAAAGGCCTTCCTTTATTCCTTTCCGAATGTTCATGCTGATATGATCAAAGATGTGATTTTGCTTGGTCTGCATCACCCGATCAAAAATTGCCTGATAGTATTTTCTTAATTCGAATTTCTGTTTCGAATCCAATCGGCGCATTTCGTCGTATATCAGCAGGCTGGCTTTTATCAAAATTTCGATGGCATTCAGTTCGTCAATCTTGATTTTTGCAAATTCCATGTTCCATTTCAAACCGTCGTATTCAAAAATTTTTTCAATCAGGTCTTCTTTGCTTTTTACATATTGATAGAGCGTTTTTTTAGAAATCTTCAAATTCCTGCTGATGTCGTCCATGTTCAAGTTTCGAATTCCGAATTCGTAAAACAGCTCCACTGTCTTTTCTAGGATTTCCCTCAGTTTGGGGTCGTCCCAATTTGTTTCATCTTGCATTTGTTCGCATTGAATAAATTTGTGGCAAAGATAGGAAACGTTTATTATCGTAAACGTTTCCTGATGTTAAAATTTTCATAAAATGAAAAGACTGAATTGCAAATAAAAAAGCCTGATTTTTATATAACCAGGCTTTAAGTCTTGATGAAACGAATAAATCGAAAACCTACATTAGGTTTTCTTTTGATCAAAAATCAGGTATTCCTCTACAGTTGATCCAATCCGTTTTCCAATATTTCGTAGGTATCAGAG
>KB224010.1_pt9 | contig 13431 bp, 12 predicted proteins | sample 524768 | NCBI WGS metagenome assembly AMQJ01 (sample SAMN00998488, study PRJNA167727) | sediment metagenome | isolation source: subsurface aquifer sediment | place: USA: Rifle, Colorado | collected Aug-2009
CGAGCTGTAACCGATATTTGCCGCTCCTGCTACTTTTGCAGCACTAAAGAGGTTAAAGCGCTCAACCAAATCGGCACTAACACTCTGCTTTAGAGTCACAAAAGAGCTAAGAGGAATCATCTCTCCACCCTTGCTTCTTACATAAATCTTATTTAAATCTTCCGGTGTTTTTCTAAACGACTCATCCGCTTGCATATTTACCATATAGGTTCTGCCCAAGAGACTAAAATCGTTTACGTAAAAACTTCCAAATGTTGCATTTAAAGTCTGGTAAATCTCATCTATATTTACCCCTTTGGACTTTGCTTTTGCGCTATCCACGCTCACTTGAAATTTTGGCACGCTAGTGTTAAGAGTAGTTCTTACTCCCGCAAGTTCAGGTCTAGCACTTGCTTTTTGGATAATCTCATTTACATATTTTTGAAGCTCTTTTATATCCGAACCTGTTTTGTTTTGAACATACAACTCAAACCCGCCTGCAACTCCCATACCCATAATCGGAGGAGGAACAACCCCAAAAGAGAAGCCATCACTTGTAGCAGAGAGTTTTTTACCCATCGAAGTTGCTATCTGGCTTGCATGTTGCTCCGGTTTTGTTCTCTCATCCCACGGCTGAAGCTTTAAGATGGTAGCCGCCGAGTTTGTTCTTTGTGCAAATGTTACAAAGTCAATCCCCGCAAACTGGACTATATTTTTTATGCTCTCTTTATCTTTTGAAGCTATATTATAGATCTCCGAAGTAAGCGCGTCCGTTCTGCTAAGCGATGCCCCCGGAGGGTTATAACTAAACACAAATACCGTCCCCTTGTCTTCAGTTGGGACAAGTCCGGTTTTTAGGCTATTGAACAAGTCGTAAGTAACATATACAAGTCCGCCAAAAAGCAGCATACTTAAAAACGAGTAGCGGATGGTCAGTTTTAAAGTTTTTGAATAGCCTTTTGTAGCAAAGTCAAAGAAGCTATTGAACCATTTAAAAAAATATTTCGGCTCGCTGTGTGTCGGTTTTAACATCAGTGCACAAAGCGCAGGCGTCAAAGTAAGTGCCACAAGTCCGGAAATAGCCAAAGAGATAACAATGGTTACGGCAAACTGTCTATACATCTCACCGCTAAGCCCGCCTAAAAACGCAACTGGGATAAATACGGCGGAGAGCACCAAAACGATGGCGATAAGCGCGCTTGAGACCTCTCTCATAGCTTGGAGCGAAGCTTCCATAGGTGAGAGCCCTTCTTTTATATGCCTCTCTACATTTTCTATAACGATAATAGCATCATCAACTACTATCCCGATGGCTAAAACCAGTCCGAAAAGGGTGAGCAGGTTTATGCTAAAGCCAAGCATATACATTCCCGCAAACGCCCCGATAATTGAGACTGGAACGGCCAAAAGAGGAATGAGCGTAGCTCTCCAGCTTTGTAAAAACAGAAATATAATGAGCACAACCAAGATGATGGCTTCTATAAAAGTTTTTATAACTTCATTGATAGAGAGCTGAACAAATTCGGTAATATCATAAGGGATAACATACTCAACGTCATCGACAAAGTTTTTACTGATGCCGTCTATTGTTTTTCTTATCTCTTTTGCAGTCTCTATGGCATTTGCACCGCTTTGCAAAAATATAGCAACAGGAACGGCAGGAGAGTTGTTGAGCTTGTTTTTCATATCATAACTCTGAGATCCAAGCTCAATAGTTGCTACATCTTTGAGTTTTAACGAACTTCCGTCCTCATTTGCCCTTATGATAATATTTGCAAACTGTGAGGGTTCGCTAAATCTCTGTGGCGTCTCAAGCGTATATGTAAACATCTCCCCTTTTGCTACAGGCTCGGCTGAGAGCTTTCCAGCCGCATACTGCTCATTTTGCTCTCTTATGGATGCAATGAGATCATTTACTGTTAGAGAGTATTTTTGAAGCTTTAGCGGGTCTATCCAGATGCGCATTGAGTAATCTTTTGCTCCAAAGATGATTACATCACCGACACCTTTTACCCTTTTTAAATCATCGACAACATTCATAAGCGCATAGTTTGACAAAAAGGTAACATCACGGCTCTGTTTCGGGGAGTGCAGAATTATTACCTGAAGCATATCCGGTGACTTCTCATTGACTCTTACGCCTTGACGCTTTACCTGCTCCGGAAGCTTAGCCAGTGCTGCTTGAACACGGTTATTTACGTCAATCTTCGCATCATCAGGATTTGTCCCGACTTTAAAAAATACACTGATACTAAGAGAGCCGTTGTCTGCAGAGAGAGAGTTCATATAGAGCATATCTTTGGCGCCATTTATCTGCTCTTCAAGGGGTGCTGCAACTGTCTTTGAGATAGTCTCGGCACTTGCCCCCTGATACGAAGTAGAGACAACTATTTGGGGCGGGATAACCCTTGGATACTCCCCGATAGGAAGAGATCTCATCGATATAACGCCCGCAAGAACAATTATGATGGCGATAACTGATGCAAAAATAGGTCTTTTTATAAAAAAGGCGGAAAACATATTACTCACCGCTCACTATCGAGACTTTAGAGCTTGGTCTTAATTTTGCAATATTGCTCACCGCTATCACATCCGACTCCCTAACTCCGCTCTCAACCATTGCCACTCCATCTTCTACGTGCAAAACTTTAATCGGTCTCATCGAGACACTCTCATTTTCAATAAGATAGACGACCATAGCATCGGGAGTTTTTACAAGTGCGCCTTGTGGGATTTTTGCAACATTTTCATAACTAAAACCTCCCAAAGTTACCTCAGCATACGATCCAACAAGAAGCTCTCTATTTGGGTTTTCAAAAATTGCCCGTACCAAAAGCGTATCTGTTTTTGAATCAAGCGTCGGTGCGATAAAATCAACTTTTCCGCTATATTTTTTTACTCCCATGTTTAGCGTGAGAATTGTGCCGTTTTTGATTTGTAGCGCATACTTTAAAGCATCATCGCTTGGCACCGAAAACTCTGCATAAAGTTTATCAATAGCGGTAATAGTAGTGAGTTTTGCGTTTTGTGCATCTACATTTATATAGCTTCCCTCATCACTGCCGCTCAAACCCACGATTCCGCTAATTGGTGCCTTTATAGTTGCATATCCATAATTCAACTCCGCATTTGCAACTGTCGCTTTTGCTTTTTCAACCTCCGCTTGCATACTCTGATGTGCATAAAAGAGCTCATCTTTTTGCTGCTCGCTCATAGCAGAGTTTTTAAATAAAAATTCTGCCCTAGTCCAATCTTTTGAAGCTTTGTTAAAATTTGCCTCAGCCTTTAAAAGAGAAGCCTTCGCCTCAGCCAAAGCAGCCTTGTACTCATCTTTTTGGATCTCATAGAGAGTCTGCCCCTCTTTTACAAAAGCGCCCTCAGTAAAATTTTCCTTAACCAAAACACCGCTTACTCTTGCTACAACCTCTACCTCTTGATATGGCTTAAGCAGAGCAGAATAGCTCTTTGTAAAATCTACCTTTTCAAATTTCACAATGTGTGATTTTACGCTAACCGGAGGCATCTGCGCCATAGGAGCTTGTGCGGCGGCACTCTTTTTTTCATCACCACAACCCACAAAAAGCAGCCAAACTGCCGCCAATAGTATTAAATTTTTCATCTATAAAAACTCCCTGATATCTTTTCCGCTGTAATATATTAACTCTGCTTTTTTTATCTCAACATCCAAAAGCGCTCTCTCATAGTCTCTTTGCGCATCAAACTTTTCACTTAACGACTCAAGATACGCAACATTGTCGATTGTTTTGTTTTCAAATCTTATTTTTACAAGGTCATAAGTCGCGCTCGCGGCATCAAGGGCAGCCTTGGCTGCAGCGGTTTTAAGCTTTGCTATCTCAAGTGACTTTTTCGCAAGCCTGTATTCAACATCTGCTTTATGCTTTTCATGTTCAAACATCGATTTTTTGCTTAAATACTCCTCAAATTTCGACTCATAACTCTTTGTAGTCGTATCAAAATCAAAAACATTCCATGTAAGATTTACCATAGCTATATTTTGCGTCTCAACCAAAAAATTACTCTCTAAATTTTTATTGTCAAAGTAGTAGTCGCTATAACTTAAAGTGTCACTAAAAGTAACCTGCGGCAGATTTTGGCTCTTTTTACTCTTGGCTTCATACAACAGAGACGTTGCGCCGTGCTCAAGCGCCGCAATATCTGCTCTTAGAGAAGAGGGTTGCTCATAAACAAACTTCACGTATGCGCCCTCCTCTACGGAGTCAATTTTTTGCAAAGTATAGTACTCAAGCGCATAAAGAATTTTTTGGCTCTCAAGCTCTATCTCATGAAGCACAACCATCGCATTTTTAACTCTCGCATCAATCTTATCAAGCTCGTCATGTGTTATAGCTCCTGCTTCATAAAAGAGTTTTAGCCTATTTAACTCTGCTCTTAACTGCTCTATCTCTTGAAGTTTCGCTCTCTTGCTTGCATCAAAGGCAAGATAGTCAAAGTAGAGCCTTGAGACATCAAGAGATAAGCTCATCTTTAAGGCTTCAACACTCATCTTGCTTGAATCAATGCCTGATTTGAGCTGCGAGTAGAGATTTTTCTCCTTGCCTCCGTCATAAATAGTATATTTTAAACTCGCCTGAGCTTTGAGCATATTTTGCGGAGACGAAGGGCTCTCCTCATACGCATTTTGATATGAGACTCCCACTTCAATGCTCGGCAGATATGAGCTCTTTGCGCTTTCGTAAGCTCTCTCTTTTGAGCTTAGGAGGTGTGAAGCTGATTCCACAACTCTATTTTTATGTGACGAATCCACCAACTCTTCAAGAGTATATGCATAGAGAAAAATTGGCAGATAAAGTATGGATAACAAAACTCTCAACCCATCTCCTTTGATTGATTTTGTAAAATAGTATCACACAAACTCTTAAATATATCTTGCCAGAAAGATATATTTTTGATATAATAGCATTATGAAAAAAAATAGAGTACACACCGACCTTATCACCAACTTTTATGACAAAGTCACCAATAAAGAGCTTCCCGAAGTTTTTTTGATGACTTTTCCCATTGCGGTTATTCAAAAAACCATTTTTGCGCATGCAGAGAGCTTTTTAAAAGAAAAATTTGACTTCTTAAACTCTGAAGTAGATGTTCTAGCCTCGCTCTATACGCACGGAAAAGTGCTCTCTCCGACACAGCTCTACGACTTGACTATCTTCTCATCAGGCGGCATGACAAAAGTGCTAAAAAGACTTCAAGAGAGAGGGCTGATATATAGAAAAGAGGATGAAGGCGACAAAAGATGTATGCTTGTCTGCCTTACGCAAAAGGGAGAAGAGCTTGTTTTAAACGCTCTTAATGAGATATCAAAAGAGTGCAGCAGATATTTTGAAGCTTTCAGCCAAGAGGAGAGAGAGCTCTTCTCGACTCTCCTTAAAAAGGTACTTCTCAATATCAACGGAGTTTAATCTTTGTGCATACATACATCTTAATACTATTTTGATATTTTTAAAATATTATTGATAAGTTATTGATACTTTCTAGACTATAATTGAAGCAACTCAAAACAAAGATAGCAACATGTCGGTAGCAGATATCACAATGGTAGCCGTGCTCGTAATCCTTAGCGTTATAGTTCTTATAAAACTTCCAGATGCATAATGAAAAATTCTACTTTTAAATACTTAAATTACGCCTACATATTCAAAGCACTCGGGATACTCTTTGTAATAACCATTATAAGTCATGTTTTTCGTGAACATTTGGATATTATAAACATAGCGCTTATTCATATCATCCCTGTTGTTATAGTCGCAATTCACGGCAATATCAAAGCAACCGTTTTTATCACTCTCTTAAGCGTCATCTTTTTTAATTTTCTCTACATTCCCCCTTTATACAGTTTTACGGTTCATAACGAGCTCTATATTTGGAGTTTTATTATTTTTGGAATAGTGGGCTGGATTATTACTCTTCAAGCTAAAAATTTACATACGCAGACAAAACAAAATGAACTCAGAGAGAGCTTGTTGCATATTATATCCCATGACTTAAGAACACCTCTCTCCACCATACACGGCACGACAAACCTTCTCCTCTCAAATCAAAATTTAGACAAAAAGAGCGTCCATAGCTTACTAGAAGATATCAACTACGCATCCATCAGGATGAAAAGATTGATTACAAATCTGCTCGACAGTGCTAGACTCTCAAGCGGGGAGGTAAACCTCAAGCTTGACTGGTGCGATTTTGAAGATATCATCGGCGTTGCTTTGGAAGATTTTTCACAAAAGCAAAACGATGAACTGCTTGATATAAAAATAGATGAAATCGCCCTCTACTGGGGCGACAATATGTTACTGACCCAACTTATCGTCAACCTCTTAGACAACGCCTTTAAATACTCTATCAACAATACAAAAGTTGTTTTAAAGGTAAAAAACTCTGGCACCTCTCTAAAAATAGAGATATTTAACCAAAGCAACCATATCGACAAAGCAAAACTCAAAAACATTTTTGACAAGTTTTATCGCCTTGAAGATACAGATGATATCTCCGGAAGCGGCATAGGGCTCTCAATCTGCAAAAGTATCGTAAATCTCCACGGTGGAAGCATCAAAGCAAGCAGTATAAATGATGGCATCCTTATAGAAGTATCTTTACCCGTAATAAAAAAGGCAAAATTAGTATGAAAAATTATCTTATCCAAATAGTAGAAGATGATCCGTCGGTAAAAAAATTGTTGGGTATTACTTTTAAAGAGTATGAGTTCAATCATATCTCATGCGAAAATAAAAAAAATGCAATGATGATGTTTCTAAGCCACGGTCCAAATTTGCTTATAGTAGATCTTGGATTGCCTGATGGTGACGGAAAAGAGTTTATAAAACAGGTAAGAGAGATATCAAAACTCCCCATTGTGGTTCTTAGTGCCAGACATGACGAAAAAGAGATAGTTGCAGCCCTTGATGCAGGAGCAGACGACTATATAACAAAGCCGTTTTCGGTAAATGAGCTTTTGGCAAGAATCAGAGCAAACCTAAGACGCAGCAATATCGATGAAAATCTCTCTAGCAAAATTGTTTGCGGCGAAATCGAGATAGACCTCTCTTCAAGAGATATTTTTTTTAAAGGTGAGCAGTTAAAACTCACCCCCATTGAGTACGAACTTTTAAAATACTTTTTACTAAACAGAAATAAAACACTTACACATAAACAGATTTTAAAAGAGGTCTGGGGCGTAGGATATCAAAACGAGATGCAATATCTTAGAACTTATGTCAATACGCTAAGAAAAAAGATAGAACAAAACAGCACAAGACCAAACTATATAAAAACAGAATCGGGCATAGGCTATAGATTTTGCTGTAACGGATAAAAAGTTTTCATGCAAACCCAAGATGTAAAAATAATTTTTATGAGTTTCGTTATTCTCATTGGAGTTGGTACCTTTTTACTTATGCTCCCTTTTGCCCACAATGGAGAGTTAAGCATCATAGATGCTCTCTTTACGGCAACTTCAGCCGTATGTGTGACAGGGCTTATTGTCAAAGATACACCTGTTGATTTTACAGGTTTTGGACATATTGTAATTCTCTCACTTATACAAATCGGTGGTTTAGGCTATATGACCGCAGTTACATTTTTGGCAATAATGCGTCGTAAAAAACTTGGATACCGCGACCGTCTTATTCTCAAAGAGTCACTTAATTACCCAGGAGTAAGCGGAATTTTTCGCTTTTTGAAAATTGTTTTTGCCAGCATTATCATCATAGAACTTAGCGGAACACTTATCTTGTCTCTGCGTTTTTTAGTTGATATGTCACTTGGTGATGCTCTTTGGTACGGATTTTTTCACTCTATCTCAGCATTTAACAATGCAGGTTTTTCACTCTTTAGCGACAATATGATGGGATTTCGCAACGACTTTATTATCAACCTTACCATTCCGCTTTTAATCATCATTGGCGGACTTGGCTATCTTGTGCTTTTGGAACTTTACAACTACCAAAAAAAGTCGCTCACGCGCCTCTGCACACACACAAAAATTGTTTTATGGACATCTGGACTCCTTATTATTGCAGGCATGGCGATTATTCTCTCTTTGGAGTGGAACAACCCAAATTCTCTTGGCAATATGAGCAGTTGGGAAAAAATAATGGCGGCATGGTTTGCCTCAGTAAACTACAGAACGGCAGGGTTTAACACTCTGGATTTTTCTACACTCAATGACTCAAATCTCTTTTTTGGTACTATTTTTATGGTAACAGGGGGAAGTCCGGGCGGAACAGCGGGCGGGATTAAAACTACTGTTTTGGCACTCTCTATTATAGGGGTTTGGTTTACTCTTCGTGGACAAAGCAATCCTCATATATTTAAGAGAAGCCTCTCAATGTATCAAATCAACAAAGCATACGCAATTATCTTTATCGCCTCATTTTACTTGCTTATCTCCACTATTATTTTAAACGAGAGCGAAAATCTCCATTTCGTCAGAACGCTCTTTGAGACTTGCTCTGCCTTCGCCACAGTGGGTGTCTCAACGGGAAATGGCGGGGTTTTGAGCTACAGTGCGCTCTTTAGCGATTTAGGAAAACTAAATATTATTTTCCTCATGCTCATGGGCAGGATAGGTGTATTTGCATTTACCATCGTTATCGTGGGCAAAGCAATACAAACAAGAATAAAATATGCAGAAGCAAAGGTGATTATATGACATATGTAGTTATAGGACTTGGAAAATTCGGATACCATGTAGCCAAAGGGTTGGCACTGCAAGGCGAGGTTGTTATCGCTATCGACAATAGCGAAGAGAAAGTTAAAGATATCAGCGAGTTTGTTCAAGATGCCATAGTGCTTGACTCCTCTGATCCAAAAGCGCTTAGTGAGGCAGGTATTGCCGATGCGGATGTTGCTATTGTAAGTATAGGAGAGAACCTCGAAGCAAGCATTTTAACCGTTATGGCACTTAAAGAGCTTAAAGTCCAAACAGTTATCGCAAAAGCCATAACACAGGTTCATGGACAGATTCTCTCAAAACTTGGTGCTGCAAAAGTGATCTACCCTGAGATGGAATCTGCAAAAAAACTGGTAAAAAAGATTGTAAAAAATATCCACTACGAGACGATTGATCTCTCTATTACGATGAAACTGGCAAAAATGACCGTTCCCTCTTTTTGGATAGGAACTTCCATCCTCTCGCCTCTCTTTAAAGATGAGTTTGAGGTTAAGCCTATTGCATACAAACATCAAGGAGAGTGGTACACCTCTTTTGAAAAAAACGACATTCTTGAAGCAGGCGACATACTTGTTGTTCTTGGCAATAGCAATACCATTGAAGCACTTAGCAGGAAAATATAGCAAACCTCTTGCATAACCTCTATTTGTTCACTAAGGCTTCACGGTGGGTGCCCCAAATCTAGCTTGCTAGATTTGACCCCTCCGTTGCAGAATCGTTCACAAACAGAGGTTATGCAAAGTCTAGTTCTATTTTCTTGCTAAAAACCTCTGTAAGATTATCATAGCGGAGATGGAGTCGATACGCCCGTCGCGAATCTGTTTTATCTCGCCCTTCATCATACTCTCTGCCTCTTTTGAAGAGTTGCTCTCATCTTGGTAAAAAATTTCGCCCTTAAACTCCACAAGATTCATAAAATGTGCCACTCTGCGCCTCATCTCATCCTCAGAACTTCCACCCATCGGTATGCCGACTACAACGGCATCCACTTCCCACTCATCAAGCACTTTTTTGACATCACGTGCGGCTTGGTCTCTGTTTTTTCGCTCAACTGCCTTTAGCGGTGAGGCCATATCTTTATGCGCGCTGTATGCCAAACCTATGCGTTTCAAACCCAAATCAATCGCAATATACTTCACCTCTATTTTCCCAAACAAAACGAGCCGAACATCTTCTCAAGCATCTCGTCGTTTTCAAAAGGTCTGGTTATTGAAGCCATCTCTTTTACGGCTTCATTTAGGCAAAACGAAAATATCTCAAGCTCTTGATCTCCAAGCGGAAAGAGTGCCTCGTCGATATATCTTAGCGTATTTTCAACTGCAGATATCTGTCTTTGCGATATAAGCATCATCTCATCAGAACTGTTTGCCCTGTTCATTATCTCTTCCAAAGAACCAATTAGCTTATCAACGCTCTCTTTGGAGTTTAACTCAATATCAAATTTTATATCTGCATGTAGAAATTTCGGCTCTAAATCTATCTTATTTTTAACATGTAAAATATGTTTATTTAGCGCTTCTGATTTTATAAGCGAAATAATCTGCTCATCTTCGCCATCGGCATCTCTTGAGCCATCATATAGTGCGATTACTATGTCGCTCTCTTTTATTGCTTCAAGCGTTCTCTCAATCCCTATTCGTTCTATCTCATCATTAGCTTCACGGATTCCGGCCGTATCTACAATGCGGATAAGGTGTGTGCCGATTTTAACCTGCTCTTCTATCGTGTCTCTCGTCGTTCCTGCGATATCACTCACAATGGCTCTGTTATAGTTTAAGAGCGCGTTTAAAAGCGAGCTTTTGCCGACGTTTGGTTTTCCTATGATTGCCACACGAAAGCCCTGCATAAGACCCTCTCTTGCTCTGCTTGCAAGCAGAGTTTTTTCAAGTGATTTTTTAAGCTCTTCTAGCTTTGTCTCGATTTGAAGCACCAAATCCTCGGGCAAATCCTCCTCGGCATAATCGATGCTCACTTCCGAATATGCCAGAATGTGAATGATATCATCGCGAATTTTCTCAATATACTCTTTTAGCGAACCCTTCATCTGCTTTGCTAGTATCTTTGCCGCATCCTCGCTTTTTGCTTCAATGAGCTGTGCGATTGCTTCTGCTTCGCTCAAATCTATTCGTCCGTTAAAGAAAGCTCTTTTGGAAAATTCGCCTGCTGTTGCAAGTCTGGCACCATAAGCAATTGTAGCCTTTAAGATGCTCTGCGCAACTATAAAACCACCGTGGCACTGGATCTCCACTACATCTTCGGCAGTAAAAGAGAATGGTGCTTTGAAATAGACAACTATTGACTCATCGATTAGTTCATTTTGCGCATCATATATATTACAAAGTGTTGCGTATCTTGGTGAGAGATGTTTGTGGGTGAGTTTTTTTGCTATCTCCATAGCCCTATCACCGCTTATGCGGATTATAGCTATAGAGCCTATGCCGTTTGCGGTTGCAATGGCACTTATAGTATCTTCATTCATCTCTTAATTGTGGTAATCATTTATGATGATAAATTTTAGTCCATCACGAGTAGAGCGAACCGCTACGTATTTATTTGGATATTTATCGCGAAGCTCTTTAAGCGCTATTTGTATCAAAACGCCATCAAGTATCTTAGTCTGAGCTCTTCCGTCTCTATCCACGTTTTCATAAACCGTAGTAAGATATCTAGTTACGGACTCCTCTTGATTTTTCAAAAACTCCGCTATTTCAAGGCGCAGCTGCAGTTGATATTTTGTATTTATCCAGTTAAAAATCATATATGAGAGGGCTTTGTATCTATACCCCTCTTTTCCGATTAACAAAGCGGCGTCTTCACCCTTAAACTCCACAAGAAGTGTAGCCTCGTCATAAGCCGTTACTTTTATTTTATCTATTTTAAAGCAGATAAGCTCAAAAAGTTCGTTTATCTCTCTCTCAACTCTATCGGCAACTTCATAAGCACTCACATTTGTTGTCACAGCAACCTGCTTCTCGTCGCCCTCTTCTTCATAATCAGCCGTATAGTTGATATCCGCCATATCATAATCATCGTCATCTTGCATGCTTACAAACGACTGAGGCATAAATGTGTCGTTTACAACTTGACGCGGGGTGCTCTTTGGTTCACTTTTTTGCTTTTTTGTATCTTGTCTGAACTCTTTTTTTTGCTCTTGTTTTTGCTCAGATTTTTGTTGCGTTTTTACTTCAAGCTCGCTCTCTCTTTTGTAGGTCTCTTTTTTTACATCCGCCGCGTCCGGCTCTCTAGTCTCGCTCTTTTTCTTCGTCGCAACTATTATTGCACTTTTTTTGAAAAGCCCCATAAAGCCGTTGCTTGGCATTTGAATAACTTCAGTTATCAGCTCCGTTGCAGAACACTCAAGTTTTAGTGCGGCATCTTTATAAGCTTGTTCAAGAGTAGCCGACTCTATCCTAATCATCTTTTTTCTCCGCATGCTTATGAGCAGCTATCTGTGCATCTTTTGCATTTTTAAACTGCTGATTTACTATAAACTGCTGTCCTATCGAGAAGAGGTTGTTTACAAACCAGTAAAGAACAAGACCTGATGGGAATGTTATAAAGAAGAATGTAAAAATTATAGGTAAAAATTTAAATATCTTCTCCTGCATAGGATCCGTAAAGTTACTAGGTGTGAGCTTTTGCTGATAGTACATTGAAGCACCCATAAGTATCGGTAAAACTAGAGTGCTATCCATTCTTGAGAGGTCATTAACCCAAAGCATCCACTCCGCACCCTGAAGCTCAACCGCATTTAAAAGCACGCGATAGATTGCGAAAAATACCGGAATCTGAAGAAGCATCGGGAGACATCCGCCAAGAGGATTTGCTCCATGCTTTTTATAAAGGTCCATAACAGCCGCATTTGTTCGCTGAGGGTCGCCCTTGTATTTTGCTTGAGCCTCTTTAATTAGCGGCGCAATATCCTTTATCTTCTGCATAGAGACCATACCCTTGTATGTAAGAGGATATAGAACTATTCTGATGATGATTGTAAGCGCGATTATCGACCAGCCCCAGTTGCCGAAAATTCCGTGAAGCCATTGTAGCAGCTGAAACAGCGGTTTTGAAGCAAATGTAAACCATCCATACTCGATAGCGTTAGTTAAAACAGGCTTAATCGCATGAAGAGTCTTGTACTCTTTTTGTCCCAAATAACCGCTAAATGACATATTTTGAAGGGCTTCAAAATAGATAACAGGATTGCTCTCTCTGTCTCTATCCACTATGATGTTTGTATCTTTTGCAAACCCATACATAATAGACGCAGAGTATTGATCAAACGCAGAGATAAGCTCAACACCGGTAAAAGTTTTACGCCCCTCTGCATTACCATCTTCTACAATCGTTACAAGCTCATCATCCGTATAGACCATAGCGCCCGATACAGTCATCATCTGTTCAGTTATACGAGGTCTTTGCCCCAAATAGACAAAATATCTCTTATCATCAGAGAGCGATATCTTTGCATCGTAATGCCCATCAGAAAAGAAGGTAATCTCTTTAGTGACCGTAAGGTTTGATAGCTTTTGAGTTAAAGTAATCTTTTTAGAGCCCTCTTCTAGGTTTAATGAAGAGACATCTGCGGTGTATGCAACTTTTGTAGCTTCATCATTTAAAATCGGATCTAAAAATCTCACAAACAAAGGTTTAGTGCCCGTTGGCGGGATTAATTCCGCATGCTTGTCATCTTTGTCGTTATATTTGTCTTGAAGCAGTACTTTTGAAGATATGCGCCCCAAAGT
>KB228053.1_pt40 | contig 13330 bp, 9 predicted proteins | sample 524768 | NCBI WGS metagenome assembly AMQJ01 (sample SAMN00998488, study PRJNA167727) | sediment metagenome | isolation source: subsurface aquifer sediment | place: USA: Rifle, Colorado | collected Aug-2009
TAATAACCACCCTTGACGGATAGCAATGGTTTCGGTGGAGTTGTACAAGGGCAGCTCCACTTTTTTTTTGAAAATTTAAAGTAGCTTATGGATGCAACATATGTAATTGAACAAATAAATGGAGAGATTCTTAGTATTATCTCCAATTTTATAGAATTAAAACGTTCGGGAGTAAGTTATTCCGCATGTTGTCCTTTTCATAATGAGAAAACGGCATCCTTTCATGTGAACCCGGCAAAAGGTATTTTCAAATGTTTTGGCTGTGGTAAAGGAGGCAATGCCATCGAGTTTATTAAAGAACATGAAGGTGTTGATTTTAAGCAAGCCGTTGAAATTGGAGCTAAAAAGCTAAAGATTGATTTTGAATGGAAGAAAAGTCCGGACTTTAATCAAGCCGAGTTTAAACATAAAGAAAGCTTGCACATCGCATGTAATATTGTGGAGCGTTTCTTTACAGAGCAACTTACGAATCCCGAAGCCGAAAAGTATATCAAAAGTCGAAACTTCATTATTCCTGAACACGGTAGTTTTGAAATTGGATATGCACCCAATGGAAATGCACTACTGACCTATGCCCGAACCAATGGAGTTAAAACGGAAATATTGGAAGAAATTGGCGTATTAAAAAGCAATGATAAAGGCATTTATGATTTTTTTAGAAACCGATTAATCTTTCCCATATCCAATGCCAGAGGTCAGACCATTGCTTTTGCAGGAAGGGATTTAAACGAAAATTCCAAAGTTAAATACCTGAACACTCCTGAGAGTAGTATCTATGTAAAAGGCAATGAGCTGTATGCTTTAAACGCTGCCCGGATTACCATTAAAAACGAAGACCGGGCTTACATTGTTGAAGGCTATCCCGATGTAATGAGAATGCATGTTATTGGTATTTCTAATACTGTGGCCACTTGCGGAACTGCATTGACTATTGCACAAACCACTCTGTTAAAAAGATATACCAATAAAGCAACATTGGTTTATGATGGAGATAAGGCCGGACAAAAAGCTACCGACCGAAATGCTGAAATACTCATAAAAAATCAGTTTCATGTTTCCGTGATTGTTCTTCCTGAAAAGCAGGATCCGGATACGCTATTTACTACAAAGGAGATATTTCTCAAATACAACGAAAAGCAAACTGATTATATCCTTTTTAAAACAGCTCAATATGCTGAAAAATCAGCATCCGACCCGGTTTTTAAATCCGAAGCCATTAAGCGAATTTCCGTACTTATTGCCAATTACGATAAGACCAAGCAGGAAGTATATCTTGAATTTGCTTCAGAACAAATTAAACCAAAAAAGGCATGGCAGGATGCTTTAAAGGAGCTAAACAAAGATGAACCTCAAAATACACACAAATATACTATCCCAAAACATGTTAGCCTGAATGATTTTAATCGTTGGGGTTTTTATGTGGAAGATAATTGCTACGTGTTCCGTAATAAAAAAGGTGATGACTTTGTAACTCATTCAAATTTTGTACTTACACCCTTGTTTCATATCGAAAGCCCTATTAATGCAAAGCGATTGTACGAGATTAAAAATCGTCACAACCTTGTGAGAATTATGGAGCTACCACAAAGAGATTTGGTTAGTATTACAGCATTTAAACTGCAAATCGAAAGTTTAGGCAACTTCCTGTGGACGGGTGGTGAAAGTGAACTCAATAAACTCAAAGCGTGGTTATACGAAAAAACGAAAAGCTGTAAAGAGTTAACTCAACTGGGTTGGCAACGTGAAGGCTTCTTTTGCTGGGGTAATGGAATCTTTGACGGTGAGCATTTTATAAAAGCCGACAAATATGGTATTGTTCAGCATGTAGAACGGTATTATTATATTCCCGCTTGTTCCGATATTTATGCAACCGATGATACTTTGTTTGAATTTGAACGACATTTTATTCATAACGAAGGGAATATTACCCTATATGAATACGCAAAAAAATACACTGCTGTATTTGGTAACAATGGTATTGTAACCCTATCGTTTTACTTTGCTTGCATATTCTTGGATATTATTTCAAAACGTTTCGATAAATTTCCGATTCTTAATATGTATGGACAGAAAGGTTCGGGTAAAAATACTTGTGCTGAAAGTATTTTGTACATGTTCGGACGAAAAGGGAAAGTACCCAATTTACATAACTCGAGTAAACCATCCATTGCCGACCATGTTGCAACCAGTGCAAATGCGGTTTGCGTACTCGATGAGTACCGGAATGATTTGGAAATGGAAAAGCGTGAATTGCTCAAAGGTTTTTGGGATAAAACCGGACGAACCCGGATGAACATGGATAAGGACAAGAAAAAAGAAACCTCCAAAGTTAACCAGGGAATCATAGTTTGTGGTCAGCAAATTGCAACGGCTGATATTGCGCTGTTCAGCCGTTTCATAGCATTAGGATTTTCAAAAACAACCTTTTCTTTTGAGGATAAAAAGCTATTTGAGGAGCTGGAGCAAATCAACAAACAGGGATTAACTCAAATCACCCACCAACTGCTTAAACACCGTGAAACATTTACAAAAAACTATAACAAAACGGTTGATTTAGTAAGTGACCAGTTCCGAGAATACCTTGGTAATACCACCATCGAAACCCGGATTTTTAACAATTGGCTCACCATTGCATCTGCTTATGCAACTGTAGCGCATATCGTGGAGCTTCCTTTTAAATACGATGAAATTATACAGCTTTTTGTGGAAATGATGGTTACCCAAAATAGCGAAACGGCTCGCAATGATGATTTGGGAATCTTTTGGAAAACGGTTCAATATCTTATCAGCTCAAACATGCTATTTGATGGCGGTGATTATAAGGTTGTTTATGCAGATAGAGTAAACCGAAATTTCAAAGAAAACAATGAATGGCAAAAAAGCGAAATCGTTTTTAAAGAACCACAGGATGTTTTTTACTTATCTGTTAGTCGTGTATTTGGTTTGTATAAATCACAAGCTTTACGTGAAGGTGATAAACCTCTGCCTGATGCCACAGTAGAGTATTACCTTAAAAACAGCCCTTCTTATATCTGTGACACCAAGAAAGTGAGTTTTAAAAAGATTGATGCAAAAAGTGGTATGCAGGAATATGACGAAAATGGCAACAAGAAATTTACCAGTACTACCGCTTTTGTATTTTATCTGGATAAACTGAATTTAAGCATTGATAATACAAAACGGGATATTTGACCATAATCAATGTTTTGTATTCATTCCATGATCGAGAGTTTCTAAACAGAAGAAGCTCTCGTTTTTATTGTAAACAACAGAAAGAATTTTTAAATGGAGATTAATAATCATACTCGAAATCAAAAATATTCATATTACAAAGGTTACTTAACTTACTTATAGTACTTATCACCTTATTTAACAGTTAGTATCTAGGTTATTAAATGATATTTTATTAATTCAATAAGTTACTTGGTGTTACTTATAGTTACTTAGGAATTGCCTTATTTTAGTATTGGGTACTTAGTTACTTAGTAAATTTTTAGATTTAAAATATCGGTAAGGAATACATTTATAATTAGTTAATGTTCGTTAAGTACGTTAAGTAACTAAAGTCCCCCAAATGTAGGTTCATGAATCAGAAAAGAATCGTTTTGGGAAAAATGGGATTTATTATCATAATTATTAATTTAAACATTAAATGAAAATAGAAGTTCAAGAACTATAATAAAGATAAACGAAAGTATATTGATATTAATGAATATATTACAGCTTATATAGCATATCATAGTTTCTCAACTGTTAAAACTTTCCGGTGCTTCTATTAAATTTATTTCAGAAAGTTAGGGACATAGTGATCTAAAAACTACTAAAAATTATTTGATTAGTTTTGAAAATGATGTTTAAAAAAGAGTTTGCTAGAAAATTAACAGCTTTTAGAAACAAATAGATAACATTAGAACCTTGAATTCAACATCTTAATCATCTATTATATATAAATAAACCTCTTAAATTACATATAGTAAATTAATAGTTGACTCTATTAAGAATTAAATTATGTTTTATAACATAATTCTAAGGGGGTCACCTTTATCGTAATTCTGGAATAAATAGGTGAAGGATATTATTGCGCTATTCATACTAACCTTAAAAGATACTTTTTATGAGAAGGTATATTGTCATTAAAACTGAAAGAAAGTATAGGAAAATCTTTATTGATGAAATACTTTACTGCATGGCAGAAGGAGCATATACCAAGCTTTATTTAAATAATAATGAAGAAATTTATGATTCAAAAATACTTAAGGTAGTTGAAAAAACTTTATCAAATTATAATTTCTTTAGGATAAATAGATCATATCTAGTAAATCTTGATCATTGTTATGAACTTCTTACAGGAGAAAAGCCAAATATTATCTTATCTAATAAGGTAAAACTTTGTGTAAGCCCACCAAAAATGAAAAATCTAAGAAAGCTTTTTTGTGCTTATTCATAAAAACATATAACTCATTTGAAAAAAACTCAGCCTTACAAATCCAAATACAACTTATACTATAATCTGAAACATAATCTTTAATTTTAATATGATAACTATATTATTAACTAATACATTTTAGCATGAGAAATTATTTTACTTACATTTTTTATGGTTTTGGTATTTTGGCGCTATTATTTTTTTCAAGTTGTGAAAAAAAAGATATAGTACCAGAAAGTCAAGAAGAAAATAACATTACTGCTGCTATCGAAAAGATAGAAACTGTCTATACTGAGGGTTGTGAAAAAATTGAAGTTTTTGATCCTAATTATGTAAAAGTAGAAACAGATGCTCCAGATGAACTTAAGAGAAGTATTTTAGAAACAATAGAGAAAACCTATACAAAAACTGAGGTTTTAAAAAATAACGGTAATAGAGTAGGAGTATTTAGGAATGGTTCTTGTGGAGTTCATTCTTATTTAGAAATATATATGGATTCCGAAGATGATGGATGTACATCAAATCAATCTGGATGGGTAGGAAGCAGTTACATACATTGGAATCATAATAAGAATATCTCATTATTGTTTTGTGTAGTTGATGGTGCTTATTTCACTAGGACTAATGTCGATTATGCAATATTAAATCTTAGTTCTTCAACCAACTGGGGCGATGCAGAAGGTCTTATGAGATATATAGATAATGAAGATGATAGTAATGATAACCAAACTTATTTGGATGGTCAATCAATTTCAGGATGGTTTGGATTATCTTATTTTAGTTCGAACACTCGACTTCATTTCTATTATTATAAACAAACTACTACCACAAATAGTTTCCCTTATTTAGGTATATCGTATGGCACTTTAGGGAGGTATGGATCATACCAAGGATGGATTTATTCAGATGATGAAGATAAAAATAATGCTAACTCAGCATATTATTATTCATCATATTATGCAAATCCAATTCCGACAGGAAATGTTCCTAATATTATGGATGTTGGAGGAAATACAAAACTTTATATAAGCAAAGCAAGATAAAACTATAACATAATATATTAGAAGCCGGAATATTTTAAATATTCCGGCTTTAAAATTGTTTTAATTATGAAAAAAACAAAGTTAATCAGTATATTGATAATATTAATTGGTATTTATTTTACATCCTGTAATAGGAAAGAGAACAATACTCAACAATTAATTCCCAAAAAAGATATTGCCGCTTTTATTAATGACAGTTTAATAACAATACAAGAATTAGATAATTCAGTCCAACAAGAACTTTATGATGAATTGAACAGGATTTATGCAATAAGGAAAGTTTCACTGGATTACATGATAACCGAAAAAATATTTGAAATAGAAGCAAAGAAAGCTGGTGTTACAGTCGAAAATTATATTAACAAATATTATTATGATAATTTAACGGATAATCTATTAACTTCTTTTATTAAGAAAAATAAATTAGAGAGTGGAATTATAGAATTGAAAAGAACCTTGAGACTAGTAAATATAAATAGTCCTGAGGGAGAAAAATTATTATATAAGGAGTATAAAAATTATTTAAGGAAGCATTTGGCCGATTCTCTGAGATTAGCGTATAATATAAAAATAAACCTGACCCCTCCTCAATCTCCATCTTTTTCTTTAAATAAAATATTTGCTCATTATAGAGGTAATTTGAATTCAAAAGTAATAATGTTAGAAATCTCAGATTTGGAATGCAGTTCATGCAAAGAAAGTTATCCAATCTTCAAACAAATATATGACAAATACAAGGATCAAGTTAAATTTGGATTTACCCATTTTTCATCTTATGTTTCTGTATCTGCAATTGCATGCGAGTGTGCTTCTCTACAAGGAAAGTTTTGGGAGATGCATGATTCTATATTTGAATTATCTAATCTTCCGGATACAACTGCAATTATGAATATTGCAAAGAAAATGGGATTAGACATAAATCAGTTTAGGATAGATTTTAAGGATTCAACAATAGTATCAAATATTGAAAATAATTTTAGAAATATTCACGATAAGGGAATATATGCTACACCGACTATAATAATAAATAATAAAGCTATATTCAATTCTGCTTCTTTAGAAGAAATTGAGAATTTGCTTTCACAAGAGTTGGGAAAATTGGAGTAACATGAATTTTAAGGGACTATTCCATACTCTCTAGTAATTCTATTCACTGCAGATGCTCTAAAAAACCCTAGTCCCCCATTACTAATATTTGTTTTTGGGGATGTTGGCGATGGACTGTATACACCTCCATCATTATTAAATTGATTAATTAATCCTCTGTAATAATTAAATCCTTTTTCTGTTAGAGATGACATAGTAACAGTTATCTTCCCAAACCCTGGTCCATAAGGGTAGTTTACCCTCCACCAGTCAGGATGTTCTCCATCATCAACATTCAATCCATTTACATATTCTTCAAGTAGCTTATCATCAATTACTGAAAACGTCCAACATGAATGGCAAGTGCCTATATCGAAAAGGTAATAATTTTTTTCATACTGAGGCTCTTTAAAATAAATAATCGGAACCCAGCCTTTTGTACCATCTGACTCTTTTACAATAATTTCTTCAATTTTCATCGAATCAATTTTAGGAAGATCTGGCATGTAGCATCCAGCTTCAAATATCTTATTTTCAAAACTTATATATAGGTAATATGTATTTCCTGCTTTTCCATGCAATTTTGTGGTTTGATAATAACCAAAATCTGAACTATGTGGATATAATTCTTCATAAGAAGTTGAATCTATAATATTACCTATGGAATCATATTGATAATTATAATTAGTAACTATCCTAGGTGTAGGAATTAGTGTGTCAATAACCCCTGTATTATCTGAAATAATAACCAGCGCACCTTTAATTGGATCAGCGCCATCAATAAAAAAATAATCTGATTCTTTAAAAGTAAAATTGGGGCTACTTTTTGTTAAGCGGACATAATAAGGTCCATCTTCATTTGTTATTAAACCATTAATTACAACAGAATAATCATTACTATTAAATCCTAAATCATAATCTTCAACGCACGCAACTGTTGATAAAATAATAATAATAATAGTAACTATTAATATTATTCTAATATTCTTTATTTTCATTTTTTATTACAAATTAAAGTTATAACTTACAAATGGAACTATCCCAAAAAGATATAATTTACTTGTTTGCAATTGGTAATCTGAGTTAAGTTCTGTGTATAAACTAAAAATATTTTTACGGTTATATAAATTATAAACCCCAAAATTCCATTCTGCCTGCCAATTTCTATGTTCATTCTTTTTGCATTTATAATTAATGGCTAGGTCTAAACGATGATAATCAGGTAATTTATAACCATTGCGTTCTGTATATTGAACAAATGGTACTCCATCAAAAAAGTAGGCTTCTTTAGGTACTGTTGCATATCCTCCTGAAGAATATTTAAAAGTTGTAGATATATACCATCTTTTTGATATTTGATAGTTTGCAACTAACGAAATATTGTGAAGTTTATCAAATGTTGGATGATACCAGTTATTATTATTTACATCTTCAGTCTTTTGCAATGCTTTTGAAAGAGTATAACTTAACCATCCCGTTAATTTACCAGTGTTTTTTTGAACCATGAATTCTAAGCCATAAGCATTTCTGTTACCAGAACGAACTTGGGTTTCAATTTGGTTATTTAAAAATAAATTAGCATTGTCCTTAAAATCAATAATATTTTGGATTTTTCGATAATAAAGTTCAACAGATACTTCTAAATTGTTTTTTAGACGACTAAAATAACCTAAAGCATACTGGTCTGATATTAGTGGTTCAATATATTTATTTGCCGGTAACCACACATCAGTTGGCATTCCAACAGATGAATTACTCATAAGGAGCATATATTGTTTAGTTCTGGAATACGAAACCTTTAAAGAGTTCTTAGAATTAAACAAATAAGCAATAGATACTCTTGGTTCAAGTCCATCATAAAATTTAATTAGTTCACCGTTGCTATATGTTATTGTATCTAGAATAGTTTCCATATCTGAATCATACTTAAAAACTGTTCCTTCTCCCATGTTGAAAAAAGAATTATAACGAATTCCATATTCGAGTTTAATATTATCTGATATCATCTGCTGACTTGAAACGTAAATCGATGCTTCTATAGCTCTCTGTTTTCCCAAAGAAAATGTTTTTATAACAGAACTCGTATCACTTTTTTCTATCTTACCAGGTTGAAAAAAATGATAGGAAATATTATAACCAAACTTAACATGATTGTTTGAATTAACAAACCAGTCAAAATCGGTTTTATAGTTAAAATCTTTTAGGTTAGATATCCATTCAAATTTACGTTGATCATCTAACATATAATATGAATATCCATAATTGCTAAAAATAAACGTATGGTTTGAAAATAGCTTTGAGTTATGAATATGGTTCCATCTCAAAGTAAAGGTATTATTACCCCAATTTAATTTACTATTATTACTTAAAATGCGAAAGAAGAAATTATCTTTACCTGTATAGGAGGAAAGATAGATCCTGTTTTTTTCATTTATAGTATGATTAATTTTTAACGTTAAATCATAAAATGAAACATCATTATCTCCCGAAAAATTATTTAATGATGGTATTGATACTATATTCCCTAGTTCATAAATTCCATTAGCAACAACTCCTGCATAACTATAGCGTCCAGAAATAATAAAGGATGTTTTATCTGATTTTATTGGTCCTTCAAGTGTTAGGCTACTAGCTATAATTCCTAAACTTCCTGTAATTGCATATTTTTGATTATTTCCTTCTTTCATACGAATATCCACCACTGATGATATACGTCCACCAAATTGTGCAGGAAAGTATCCTTTGTAAATTGAAACATCTTTAATCGCATCAGGATTAAACGCTGAAAAAAAACTTAGCGAATGATCTGGATTGTAAACTGGAGCTTCATCAAGAAGAAATAGATTTTGGTCATGAGTTCCACCTCTTATAGAGATATTGGTAGTTCCCTCATTAGTTGTTTGTACTCCCGGTAATAACTGAAGGCTTTTTATTACATCCGGTTCACCTAATACCATTGGAATAGATTTTATTTCTTTAATATCAAGAGTATTTCTATTCATTTCAGGGTTAATAATATTATTTCTAACCACACTAATAACAACTTCATCTAACTGTGTTATTGTAGATTGAAGGTTAATATTAATCTGTTTGGTTTCTTTTAAAAAGAGATTGACTGTATCAGTCTTATATCCTATATAAGAATAAGTGGTTTCATAATTGCCTACAGGAAGTGTTATTGAATAAAAACCATAATTATTAGTTGTTGTTCCAACATCCATCCCAACAACAGCCACATTTACTCCTATTAATGTTTCTCCAGAATTTTCATCAGTAACCGTTCCAAAAATCGTATGATTTTGTGCTAATACCTTATTTACATGAAATAATAATAAAACAAGAATAATTTTTATAAATATCTTTACTTTCATTATTTTAAATTGCTATTCCTAAGAAGTTTATCAAATACTAAAATTAATAAATAAATCAAATAATCCAATAGTTATAAATTTAATTTCGGAAACATAAAGGAGTTTGATCTTTTTTAAAAGGGATATTGATAAAAAATTAATAAGAATGTTTAACAAGGTTATTAAATATTTATAATTAACTGACAATATTTATTTAATTTTATAAGACATTATAAATACAATTTGTTTTAATAATTGGCTAAATAATAATTTAAATAAGATAACGAGAAGTATAAAAATATAATGCTTAAATTAAAAAAAATAAAAAATGAATTCGAATTATATATCATTGGACACGTGCACTTGGATATACATTGTAAATGGGACTGAACCGGTAAGTCACTTAATGTTCATTAAGGAAGGCCTAGAGAATGGGAAAATTAAATTGATATTACCAAGAATGGTAATAAAGGAATGGAATAAGCACAAAAATGAAACCGTAAAAAAGGGAACATTAAAGTTCTTCAAAGATACCATTAACTCATTAAAGCGACTTTCAAAATTAATCGGAGTAGAGTCAAAAGAACCATTTTGGTCGTTTCTTGTAGAAAACGGTAAAAAGGAAGATTATTTTAAAGACCTATTGGATAAATTTCAGCAAAAGCAACAACAGATTGAGGATGCTGTAAAAACGAATATTGAAACTGTAGACGAAATTTTCAAGCACAAGAACACAATAGTTTTAGAAGAGTCTGATAATATAAAATTACAAGCTAGTGAATTGGCATTGGCAAAGAAAGCTCCTTTTATAAAGAAAAACAGTTTCGCTGATGCTGTTATATTATTGAGCTTTATTACATACGTAAAGCAAAAAAGAATAGAAGGGGCGAAGTTTATATCTTATAATACAGAAGATTTTTGTGAAAAAGAAAATGGGAAAAAACCTCTGCATCCTGATTTAAAGCCATTTTTTGATGATACTAAAAGTGAATTTTATAAGATTGTGGGAGAGGCATTAAACTCAATACAAGAAAATATTGTTAGTGAAGAAACAATTCAATTAATAAAGGAGAGACAAGAAGAAATTTTTGATGAAGACTATAATTGTGAAGAGTGTGATGGAAATAGGGATGGTTACGGAAATATTGTTTCATTTTGGTATGATACAGAAATTGATAATGAATATGATGGAACCCATGAGAATCATAAATACAATGTGGCTTTAACAGGAAATTGTGAATGGTGTAATAGTTTACATATAAAATGCCCTAAGTGTGAAAGTGTGACAGCATTATCAGAATATCATTTTGATGAAAAAGTTGAATGTGAAGGTGGTTGTGGGCTTATATTCTATGTTGATACTAGTGATGATACTGATTATACAGGGGAACGCACAATTAAAATAATTGACCATCGAATTGAGAAATGTGCAGAATGTGGTAAAGATTTTATTGATGTAAATAAAATAGAAATCTGTGATGAGTGTGAAAAGAGCCATAATGAAGAATAATAACTATGCCCAACACGCCTATGCTTTATCATAGTGGCTCAAAAAAACAAGGGGTGCATTTTGCATTTAAGCAAAATCAGTATCTTTAAACTTCATTAACGGATTATGAAACAAGGCGAAGCTTTTCTCATGAGCGAAGCGAGTAAACCCGAGCTATTTCTATGCCGAACACGTTGGAATTAATTTTGAAATAGCTACAAGCACTTGATTGATGAATAATGAAAACTTATACATTAAGCCAAATTCTACAATAGTCAATTTGTTGAAAGACGTGGAATTCCCGATAACATCAATAAAAGATATAACAGGTTATGACACTAAATCGCTTTTAATTTTAATTGACGATGGACCAGCAAAAGGGAAATATCAAACTTTCGGATATTTTATTGCAGATTGGAATTATTCTGCTAACTTAGTTAATGCTTTAAAAAAGATTAAACAAAAATATAATATCTCTGAAAGAAAAATAAGTTATAAGGGAAGAAAAGACAAATTAAAAAGAAATGCATTCCAAGAATGGATAAATATTGTTAGGAATTACTCAGGCTTACTATATGTTACAGCGTTTGATAATTCGGCAAAAACTACGAAAGAATTCAGAAAAGACTATGAAGATGTTAAAAACTCTTTGGACAAACATGGTTTCCAAGGTGGTTTTGAAGCTTATGAAAAAATGGCGAAAGTTTTATCATTTCTCTCTGTAATTTCATCTTATTTTTATTCTGATTTAAATATTATTTTGTTTTCGGACCCTGATACCATAATTGATACTAAACAAAAAGTTAATGTTATTAATTATTCATTGAGAATTATGTTAAAAGAGCTTGTTCCATTTAAACTTGGACATGTAAATTGCATGACTAAATTTAATGAACGAAATGGCAGTTTTGATGAAAGAAATGAGAATAAATTATTAAATCATGCAATTGAAGAATTATTATCAATCCCAGATATTGCTTGCAGTTCAATATCGTCAATGTTAAATTTAACATCTAAAAGTGATATTTCATGTCCTGACGATGAAACATCAGAGATTATTACTGAAATAGCAAAGTTTACAAATATAGAAGACTATAAAAAGGATGATAAATCAATTTGTACTTTTGGTTTATCCGTTTTTGATATAAAATATACAGAAGATGGACTTGCTTATTACGTACATAGAAACGACAAGTTTATTAAAACTAAGCCCAACAATGCATCAAATGCCAAATAATTGAATAACTCGCCTTGCCAATCGATTTAATAAATGTTAAATTTGAGATCAAATTCAAATAATAATTAAAAATGTTCGAACAAACTTTTAAAAATATTGACGATATACTTCACAAGGATGCAGGGTGCGGAAGTGAATTAGATTATGTTGAGCAGACTTCCTGGATTCTGTTTTTAAAATACCTGGCAGATTTAGAGAAGGATAAAGAAACAGCTGCACAGCTGACAGGAAAAACGTATGCAAAACTGCTCGAAAACGAATATCAATGGAATGTTTGGGCAGCTCCTAAATTGAAAGATGGAAAGATTGACCATAACGCAATGACAGGTGATGATTTGGTAGACTTTGTAAACGAGAAGCTCTTTCCATACCTAAAAAAGTTTAAAACATCAGCAGAGAGCCCGGATACCATTGAATACAAAATTGGCGAGATTTTTAGTGAGCTTAAAAACAGAATACAAAGTGGATATAATTTACGTGAGGTTGTAAACCTAATCGACCAGCTTCGTTTTCGTACTCATGCCGAAAAGCATGAAATGAGCCACTTGTACGAATCTAAGATTCAAAACATGGGGAATGCAGGTCGAAATGGTGGCGAGTATTATACTCCACGACCTTTAATTAGGACGATCGTTAAGGTGGTAGATCCTAAAATTGGAGATACCATTTATGATGGTGCGGTTGGAAGTGCTGGCTTCT
>KB223672.1_pt22 | contig 13273 bp, 14 predicted proteins | sample 524768 | NCBI WGS metagenome assembly AMQJ01 (sample SAMN00998488, study PRJNA167727) | sediment metagenome | isolation source: subsurface aquifer sediment | place: USA: Rifle, Colorado | collected Aug-2009
GAGATCGGTGTTAAAATCAGATTGCACGTATAAAAACAGAGCCACGGCTAATGCCGATATAATCTGCAAAAAGAGTTTTGTTCTGGCTTTTAGACCCGCTAAGTTTTCGTTTTTTTTGATTTTTGCAAAGTCGTCTTTAAAACCGATAAGAGCAAATAAAATAAGAGTTATAACCGCGCCGACCGCGTATAGATTTGAGAATTTTATGCTTATCAAAGAGGCTATTATTGTTGCAGAAATAAAAACTATACCGCCCATTGTAGGTGTTTTTGCTTTGCCTTGATGACGCTCGGGTGCCCACTCGTTTATAGGCTGAACGCTTGATGTTCTTTGCGCCCATCTTATAAAGCGCGGCATTAAAAATAGCGTAAAAGCCAGAGCTAAAAAAAATGAGATTCCTGCGCGTATTGTGATATATCCAAGTAGATTGATTTGAAAAATTTCTGATAGCCAGTACAGCAAGTAGCAGTTCCTTAATTAAATAAAAACGACATTATAGTATAATTGCATAAAACTTTTGTTATAAGGAAAAAAATTGACAAAAAAAGCTGTTTTAGTCATAACTGACGGTATCGGTTACTGTTCAAAGACGCAGTACAACGCGTTTTACAACGCAATGAAGCCGACTTATGACAAACTCTTTGAGAGCACTCCTCACTCTTTGATTGACACTTACGGATTAAGCGTAGGGCTTCCTGAGGGACAGATGGGAAATTCCGAAGTGGGGCATATGAGTATAGGGAGCGGAAGGGTTCTCTATCAGGATTTGGTAAAGATATCTCTGGCTTTAAACGAGAATAGATTTAGAGATAATGAAGAGTTTAAAAATCTTTTGGCAAAATCAAACAGACTGCATCTCATAGGGCTAATGAGCGATGGAGGTGTGCACTCGCATATTGATCAGTTTATGGGCATTGCAGATTTGGCAGCACGTGAGAATAAAGAGGTATTTTTGCACCTTATCACAGATGGCAGGGATGTCTCGCCAACCTCTGCAAAAAAGTATTTGGAGCAGGTAAATCTGCATGTAAATAAAAATATAAAAATTGCTACGATTTCAGGGCGTTTTTATACGATGGACAGAGATAACCGCTGGGAGAGGGTTCAAAAAGGGTATGAGGCTATTGTAAAAGCAGTGCCAAAAACAGAGATGAAACCATCGGAATATATAGATGCTTCTTATATGAAAAATGAGACGGATGAGTTTGTAGAGCCTGTTGCATTTGGCGGATATGATGGCATTAAAGAGGGAGATAGCGTTCTGACGATTAACTTTAGAAGTGATCGAATGAGAGAGATTGTGACCGCACTCGGAGATAAGAGTTTTAACAGTTTTGAGCGAGAGTTTAAAAAGCTTTATATAGCAACTATTACCGAGTACGACAAGAGCTTTTCTTATCCCGTTTTATTTAAAAAAGATTCACCGAAAAATACGCTCTCCGAGGTAATTTCAAAAGCAGGACTTAGACAGCTTCACACTGCAGAGACGGAGAAATATGCTCACGTGACATTCTTTTTTAACGGCGGCATAGATGAGCCGTATGAGAATGAGACAAGAGTTTTGATACCATCTCCAAATATAAAAACTTACGACCAAAAACCCCAGATGAGCGCCCCAGAAGTCGGCGATGTTGTTTTAAAGGCGATGGATGATGAGTATGATTTTGTTGTCGTGAACTTTGCAAACGGCGATATGGTCGGGCATACTGGAGATTTTGAAGCAGCAAAGATAGCCGTAAATGCAGTTGATACCGAGCTTGGCAAGATCCTAGCAAAAGCAAAAGAGAAAGATTACGCCGTTGTCATCACCTCGGACCATGGAAACTGTGAAGAGATGAGGGATGATGAGGGAAATGTTTTGACAAATCATACGGTTGGAAAAGTTTGGTGTTTTGTAGAAGCCGATGGTGTTACAAAAGTACAAAGCGGAGCTTTAAACAACATAGCGCCTACAGTTTTGAAGCTTATGGGATTAGAGATTCCATCAGAGATGGATCATAGTTTAGTATAAATTTTTTAGTATCTATTTTATACCTTAAACTCATTCACTTAGGCTTCACCGTGGGTACCCCAAAGCTAAAGCTTTGACCCCTCGGTTGCAGAATCGTTCATGTCGTTTAGGTTATAAAATTTGTTTGCTACTTTAAGTGGCTAGCTTTTTAAAAAGCTATAAACATAAAATTAACAAAAAAAGGAAAAATAGAATGAAATTTTCAGGAAAAAATGTTTTAGTAACGGGTTCAAGCAGAGGAATAGGCGCAGAGATTGCAAAGACTTTGGCATCTTACGGTTTAAAAGTTTGGATTAACTACAGAAGCGGTGCGGCAGAGGCTGATGCTATTAAGGATGCTATAGAGGCGGCAGGCGGAAGCGCCGCGGTAATCGGTTTTGATGTAAGCAACGAGGATGCATTTGTAGATGCAATAAAGACCATAGTTGATTGCGACGGAGAGCTAAGCTACCTTGTGAACAACGCAGGGATTACAAACGACAAGCTCGCACTCAGAATGAAGAGTGAAGATTTTATGTCGGTAATCAATGCAAATCTACTCTCATGTTTTGTGGGATGCCGCGAAGCTATGAAGGTGATGAGAAAGAAGAAGTTCGGCTCTGTGGTAAATATCGCATCAATCGTCGGTGAGACCGGAAATGCGGGTCAAACCAACTACTCTGCTAGCAAGGGCGGAGTAATTGCCATGACAAAAAGTTTTGCACTTGAAGCCGCAACTAGCGGCATTCGCTACAATACGATAACTCCGGGCTTTATTGCAACTGAGATGACGGATGTCTTAAGCGATGAGATAAAAGATAGTTTTACATCTAAGATCCCGATGGGGCGTTTCGGAAATCCTGCCGAAGTAGCAGAGGCAACTGCATTTTTACTCTCAGACCACTCTAGCTACATAACGGGTGAGACGCTAAAAGTAAACGGCGGAATGAATATGGCGTAGCATCAAATGAAAATAGCAGTCTCGGCGTGTTTACTCGGTGAAAAGGTTAGATTTGACGGCGGGCACAAGCACGATAGATTTGTAACAGATGAGCTGGGTCGTTATGCCTCATTCGTTCCTTTTTGTCCGGAAGCTATAGCTTTTGGCACTCCAAGACCCTCTGTAAAACTTGTAAACAGAGATGATGATATTGCTGTTGTCTCAAACAAAGACGGCAGCGATTTGACTCAAAGGCTCCTTGATAAATCTTATGAGGAGGTTCACAGAATCGCAGATGAGAATCTCGGCGGCATCATATTTAAATCCCGCTCTCCGAGCTGCGGTCTTGGAAGTACGGTGGCATATCTTGACAACGGCTTTGCAGCCTCAAAAACCGACGGTGTTTTTGCAAGCGTCTGTAGAGAGAAGTTTCCTCTTCTTCCGATGGAAGAGGAGGGGAGGCTCCAAGATGCTTGGCTGAGAGAGAGCTTTGTTATGCAGCTCTTTGCTTATGAGAGCATAGAGAGTCTCAAAAAAAGTACGTCGAGTATGAAAAAACTTGTTGATTTTCACACAAGAAACAAGTTTTTGCTTCAGGCAAAGGATGAGAAGCTATACAGAGTTCTTGGAAATATCGTAGGCAATCATGAAAATCTCTCATTTCAAGAGCTTTTTGCAAACTATGAGCAGAACTTTAAAGTTGCAATTGCACAGAAAAGCTCCATAAAAAGAAACAGAAACGTACTAGAGCATATGGCAGGGTTTTTCAAAAATGAGCTAAGTTCGGTTGAAAAAGAGGCTCTGCATGAGCAGATAGATGACTATGCAAAAAAGATAGTTCCAATTATAACTCCTCTATCTACAATTAAACTCTATGCAAAAAAGTACAATACCGATTATCTCTTAGGGCAGACATTTCTAGAACCATACCCAAAAGAGCTCGCTCTGCGCTCAAGCCTATTAAGTTCCAAATGAGACGCACTCTCTGAGCCAGAAGAGATTTTTACGCATAATGAGCAATTTCTTCTAAATAGTTCAATAAAAGATTATCCAAAGCCAATTTTAGAACACAGTAGGGCAAAAAAGATAGCTTTAGATCGCTATAAAAGAGGTAACTTGTAGCTATTTGAGTGGCATTTTGTGCCATCTTTTTCTTTATCAATTGTTAGTTTATTTAAGCTAAATATGCTACAATTACGAGATTTTACACATAAACATAGGAGCTAGAATGGCACTTTTAGACGATATTAAAGCGGTAGTAGTTGAACAATTAAGCGTAAGCGCTGATGAAGTTAAAGAGGACTCAAAATTTGTTGAGGATTTAGGTGCTGATAGCCTTGATGTAGTTGAATTAGTAATGGCACTTGAAGAGAAGTTTGATATCGAAATTCCTGATGATGAAGCAGAGAAAATAAGAACTGTTAAAGATGTAGTTGATTACATCCAAAGCAAGTAAATATTTTTTAAGGGTCAGTTTTCTGACCTTTGATAAAGTATTTTACATATTTATACGGAGATTTTAATGAAAAGAGTTGTGGTTACCGGATTAGGCATGATAAATGCAGTTGGAAATGATAAAGAGAGTTCTTTTAAAGCAATTTGCAACGGTGAATGTGGCATTGATACAATCACTCTTTTTGATCCAGAAAATTACAGCGTAAAAATTGCAGGCGAAGTTAAAAATTTTGACCCAGAGACCGTAATGGATGCAAAAGAGGTTAAAAAAGCGGACAGATTTATCCATCTTGGATTAAAAGCTGCACAAGAAGCGATGGCAGAAGCAAATCTACCTGAAGGTACCGATATGGATAGATTTGGTATAAGTGCCGGTTCTGGTATCGGCGGGCTTCCTTCAATCGAGAAGAACTCTATCATTATCGAGACAAAAGGTCCAAGGCGCATAAGCCCGTTTTTCATCCCTGGTGCGCTTGTAAATATGCTTGGCGGATTTGTCTCTATTGAGCACGGAACAAAAGGTCCAAACCTCTCAAGCGTTACGGCTTGTGCGGCTGGAACACATGCGATAAGTGAAGCTGTAAAGACTATTATGTGCGGCGGGGCGGATAAGATGCTTGTTGTCTCTGCTGAGTGTGCCATCACTGGCGCAGGTGTTGGCGGATTTGCTTCTATGAAAGCGCTCTCAACAAGAAACGAAGAGCCAAAAAAAGCATCTCGTCCGTTTGATGCTGATCGTGACGGTTTTGTTATGGGAGAGGGTGCTGCGGCATTGGTTTTAGAGACATACGAAGATGCAGTGGCAAGAGGTGCACATATCTACGGAGAGATCATAGGATTTGGCGAGAGTGGAGATGCTAACCATATTACAACTCCAAGCCTTGACGGTCCTGCTCGTGCGATGAAAGCCGCGTACGCAATGGCGGGCAAACCTAAGCTTGACTATGTAAACGCACACGGAACAAGCACGCCGATAAATGACAAAAACGAGACGGCGGCTGTTAAAGAGCTCCTTGGCGGTAAAGAGAATTGTCCTCCTATGAGTTCTATTAAGGGGCAAATCGGTCACTGCTTGGGTGCTGCCGGCGGCATAGAAGCCGTTGTATGTTTGATGGCTATGCGCGATGGAATAATTCCTCCGACAATCAACCATGAGACTCCTGATGAAAACTGTGATTTAGATATTGTTCCAAATAGTGCAAGAAAAGCGAATTTGACTACTGTTATGAGTAACTCATTTGGTTTTGGCGGAACAAACGGCGTTTTAATCTTTAGAAAAATCTAAGTATAAGGACTCCAGTTTGGCAACATATTTAGACTTTGAATATAAGATCAAGTTTATCCAAGAGGATATTATCTCTGCACAGGTTCGCCACGATGAAGGTGCAGTTGAACTGCTCAAAGGGAACTTAGATAGAGAAGTTTCAAAGATATTCAACAATCTTACTCCTTTTCAGCAGCTTCAACTCGCTCGCCACATAGACAGACCGTACGCTCTTGATTATATCAATCTGCTTATGAGAGACAAGTATGAGATACACGGAGATAGACACTTCCGTGATGACGCTGCTATACTCTGCTATATAGGCTATATCGGCGATGAAAAAGTTGTTGTAATAGGCGAGCAAAAAGGGCGCGGAACCAAAAACAAGATAAAGAGAAATTTTGGTATGCCTCACCCTGAGGGGTATAGAAAAGCCCTTCGTGCCGCAAAATTGGCCGAAAAGTTTAATCTTCCTCTTCTTATGCTTATTGACACTCCGGGCGCATATCCGGGTATCGGAGCAGAGGAGAGAAATCAGAGCGAGGCGATAGCTAGAAATCTGCTTGAGCTCTCCGATCTAAATACGCCTACGATTTCCGTAGTAATCGGAGAGGGCGGAAGCGGCGGGGCTCTTGCAATCGGAGTTGCAGATAGGCTTGCGATGATGAGATACTCTGTTTTTAGCGTTATCTCGCCTGAGGGGTGTTCGGCGATTTTATGGAATGACCCTGCAAAAGCAGAAGCCGCGACAAATGCTATGAAGATTACAAGTAGCGACTTAAAAGAGCTAGGTCTTATAGATGATATTATCAAAGAGCCGCTAATCGGCGCTCATAGGGACAAAGACGGCGCTGCAGCTGCGATAGGCGACTATTTTTTAAGTGAGCTTTCTAAACTCCGTGCTATGTCAAGCAAAGATAGAATGGAAGCTAGATATAAAAAGCTCACGGGCATCGGAGCATTTAGCGAATAGTTATATTTGACCCTCTAAATGGGGGTCAAATTTTGGTCTTTTTAATCTCTTTGCCTCTTTTGAAAACTTTATCAAATCCTCAACAGTTTTTACACTCTCATCCAAATTCGCCAAAGATAATTTAAAAAGTTCATAAGTCGTCATAACATCGCTCATAGCTCTATGGTGCACTGCGTCAGGGTTTAGATTAAATGAGACATTAAGGTATGAGAGGGCATATCTGTATGACTCAATCGTTCTCTCAGCCAAAAAAAGCGAACAGAGGCTTCTGTTTAGAAGGGGAGCAAGGCCTACTTTTTGCATACTAAGAGATATAAATCTGTAATCAAACTTTACATCGTGCGCAACAAAAACGGCATCTCCTAAAAATATTTTAAAATCATACATGACACTCTTTAGGTTTGGCGCATCTTTTGTATCTTCAACGCTGATTCCCGTTATTTCGCTTATGTGTGGATTTATCTCTTTACAGTTTACAAGTGACTCGTAGCTATCTATGATTTTTCCGTTTTTTACCTTTATGGCCGCAATCTCAATTATTTGATGCTTCTCTATTTTTGAGCCGTTTGTTTCAATATCGACTATGCAAAAAACTGCCTCTTGCAGTGGCATAAAAGTTGTAGCAAAGTAGTAGTACCCATTTTTCTTTACTATCTCCAACCCTTGAGAGTGCCAAAGCTGGAGTAAAAAATCCAAATCCTCATCAATCTGCTCTTTTAATGTTTTTAAAGAGAGTCCTTTTGAGGATAGTTTATGAATACTCTTTGCGTCCAGAGAAAAGTTGGGCTCCAAATTTATCATTAACTATTGCTTTGCGTTCTTGATAAAATCAGCAACCTTTTGGTGCTCTTTTTTGCCATAAGAGAGCTCTACACCGCTGCTAACGTCAACTCCGTAAAAACCGTACTTCCTAACGAAGTTGACATTTTGTGCATCAAGCCCGCCTGCTAGGATTATTTTAGAGCAATCAACACCCTCAAACCACTCAATATTTAATCTCTTGCCGCTTCCGCCGTATGACTCACAGTATGCATCTACAAGTCTGTACTCATCGCTAAATTGCAAAATATCCTTTGCCTCTTTGGCGCGTATAACTTTTATATATGGAATAAAAAGTTGTTCGTAGAGTTTATCTGGAGCTTCAAAATGGATTTGCGCCAGAGTTGCACCCGCTTCTTGGCAGTAGGAGTTTATAACCTGCGCATCGCTGTTTACAAAAAGGGCAACTTTTTCTACAAACGGAGGAAGTCTTTTTATGATTGCTCTTGCATCCAAGGGAGAGATATAGCGCGGAGAATTTTCATAAAAGACAAAGCCAAGCGCATCTGCACCCGCTTCTATTGCCATCATCGCATCTTCATAGGACGTTATGCCGCAGATTTTTACGCGCATTATACTTGCAGGCTCTCTATGGCTTCTTTTTTGCTCTTATGATTAAACACATAGCTTCCGGCCACGACAATATCAACGCCCGCCTCCCTTAAGAGATGTATGTTTTTGTTGCTCACTCCGCCATCAACCTCTATAAGACAGTTTGGATTGATTTTGTTTCTCATTGCGCTTAACTTTTTTGCTTTAGGTATAACGCTCTCTATAAAGCTTTGTCCGCCAAACCCTGGGTTTACGCTCATAAGCAGAACCATATCCAAATCACCAAGCAGATACTCTATCGACTCAGGCGGCGTGTGTGGGTTTAAAACTATTGCCGGCTTGATGCCAAGAGAGCGAATCTTTTGAATAAGTCTATGCGGGTGCTTCTCCTCTTCGATATGAAAGGAGATATATTCTGGTTTTAGAGGTGCAAAAAGATCAACAAAAAAGGTGTTGTTCTCAACCATAAGATGAATGTCAAGAGGTTTTGTTGCACATGCGGCAATTGCAGAAACTACGACGGGTCCGATGGTGAGATTTGGTACAAAGTGCCCATCCATAACATCAACGTGTACAAAATCACACCCTGCCTCACAAATAGACTCTACATCTCTTTGTAGATTTCCAAAATCTGCCGATAAAATACTGGGTGCTACTTTCATTGAGGTTCCTTTTTGAATTGCGAAATTTTACAATTTTGTAGCTTTTATCTCGTTAAGAAAAATAGAAATTTATCGTCATTAAAGAGCAGGTCCACCTGAACGCCTCTTCTGTTTTCAACAACCTGAAGAAGGCTATCTACATCTTGATATGTTCTGGGAAGTGTTATATTTACACTCACTCCTTCATCTGCTAGAAGCGTCTTGATTTTACCGCCGACTATATTTACAAGCTCTGCAAGGGAGTCTAAAATCAACTCCAAATCATCCGTATTTTCGCCGATGAGTAGCTCGCACGCTTTTTTTGCGATGCCCAAAGGAAAAACAAGAATAACCATACCGTCAATATCGCCGAAGTAGCCTATGGAACTTGCTATTTTTCCGCTTTTGTTCTCAATGAGCAGGCTGTGAACATTTGCGGACTCTTTTATCGCTTTTGCGTTTGTCATCATCTCTAGGGTAATAACAGTGGCGTCAATAAATTTAGGGAGCTCTAAAATAGTCTCCTTGTTTAAAACTCTTTTGCTTTTGACGTTGGATGCACTGCTGGCACCCAACTCTTTTAGGAGTTCCTTATTTTGAAGAATATCATCCATCTGTTCATAAAAAAGAATCCCCGCGTCCTCCATAGTCTCTTTAAAAACTTGCGGAGTTTTGTCAAACTTCATCCCGACAAAGCATATTGTTGCATTGTATTCAGCGGCGGAGCTTGCGAGTTTTGAAAAGAAGTTTAGTGCATGCACGTTCATACTGATGACCTTATAGGCATCAAAGATAAAAAGCCTAAAGCCTACATTTAGGGAGTTGCTGTGATATTCAATATTAAAGAGGTCGCTTATTTCTATATCTAAAAAAGAGGAGACTGTGTATATTATGGCATTTCCTGTCACCCTTGTTGCTACCTTCTCTCCCATCTGACCCAAAAACGTACAATCAACTATGGAGTCATAGGCATCTTTTTGCTCTTTTTTTATATTGAACTCTTCGAGTGATTGAGCAATAATGGGATTGTGTCCGCCATCGTGGAGCTCTATGGCAATAGCGGAGCGCTGTGATTTATCACTGCTATAGACCAAGATATTTTTGTTTTGATTTTTAAAACTTGAAGAGAAAAGGTATGCAATCTCTAATGTTTTAAAAAGGGAAAAGCTAAGTTCGTTTTGAAAAAATCTCTTTATCGCGTCATATTTTTTAGCATCATAATCGCAAAATCCTACCGTGACATGGTTTTGTTTGCGGATTTTCAAAAAAAGTTTTATAAAAACATCCAGTCCATTGCGGTTGAAAAAAACAACTTTTTTTAGCGATACAAGAAGCATATCCACCTTTAGGGCCGCTGTGGCTTCGATATCTTCAACGCTCATAAACGCATTTGAGCTGTTTCCGTCTAAAAATCCCTGCGGTGATAAAACCGCAACCCCATTTTTTACTACGGCTTTCATTCTACCCCCATAAGTACTGCAAAATCCTCGTATATGTCGCCGACATAATCGATTTGAAAATCAACAAAATCATTCAGTCCCGCTTTTATAAACTCCGGCTGAGAGAGCTCATAAAAAAGCAGAAGATGCATCCACTTTCCAAGTTTGTTTGTCTCTTCGTCATTTGATGGATTAGTTCCGGACGCGGCTTTTACTATATTTGAGATTTTTTCATCCATCTCCCATTTTTTGGCTATCTGGAGACAAATATCAAAGAGCCCGATACCGCAAAGACGCACTAAAATCGTGTTATAATCAAGCGCTTTTGTGCTCCTTAGCAGGTTTACATCATCTTTTTTTTCTGCAAAAAGGGCTTCTGTTACGATAATGCTTGCAGGAAGCAGACTTATTGCTGCATATATCTGTTTGTCATCTATTTTCAAATGCTTTAGCACCATTTCCCATTTTTTTGACAAGTTTGCCTGAAGGTCATGAAATAATTTTGCATTCAGCTCAAAGAGAGTCCAATTTTTAGGACTTAAGAGGGTAATCATATAGTTATATACAGTCTGCTGCGAAAGAGATACTCCAAGTATCCCAAAGATTTGAGATATTTCGCTTATTTCGTTTTTAAAACCATATATCGGCCTGTTTACTACCTGCTTGAGGTATGACTTGAGTGCCAAATCCTCTTCTGCAACTTTTGCCGCTTTGACTAACTCTCCGGCATTTAAAAGTCTGATGGTCTCATTTAAAGCCTTGGGAGCGGGCGGTATTTTCTCTATAAAAACATCTATTTTATCTTTTGTTATCATAATCTCTACATGCTCTTGAATTTTGTTTTATTCTACACTTATAACCATAAAAGCAATATTAAGGATTTTTTTGAATTTGCATTAAGCAGAAGTTTTGTTTAGGCTTGATATAATTCGCAACTTTAAAACCTAAATATAAGGAACCTAATTATGGCAAGAAGATGTGCTATTAGCGGCAAGGGCCCGATGAGTGGAAACAATGTTTCACACGCAAAAAACAAAACAAAGCGTCGTTTTTTATTAAATCTTAGAACAGTTCGCATCACTTTAGATGACGGTACTACTCAAAAGGTTAAAATCTCTGCAAAAGAGTTGCGTACACTTAAGAAAAACTCTTAAGTCCAAGAGGACGCAATCTTGAATCTCTTAGAGAAGATTCGAAACTTTCTACATTGGGAGACTTCTCCCAAGCCTGCAATCACACTCAACGATGAGCTGTACGCTCAGTTGTTGCCTTTTAGACTCCCTCTTATTCTTATCCAAATATGTATGCTTATCGGAACTTTGGGCTACATATACATTGAAGATTACACCATTATGGATGCAATTTTCCAATCGGGATATACATTTACTACTGTTGGTTTTGGAGCTCTCAAAGAGGGTGAATTTTCAGCGGCTGGGCAGATATTTACGGTAACGCTTATTATTTTAGGCTTTACTGTTTTTACCATTGCAATTGGTATTATTGTTGATGTCGTCGGCAAGGGCAGGTTGTCCAAAATATTAAAGGAGCGAAGAATGTTATACAGCATAGCAAGGCTTAAGAAGCATTTTGTTGTTTGTTATCATAACGATTATACTCTTGAAGTAACTAAGCAGTTGAGAGAGAATCACATACCGTTTGTAGTTGTTGATCCAAGAGAAGAGATACATCAGTGGGCGCTGGAGCATAACTACACAACATACCTAAAAGCAGAGCCGCATGCAGAGCTTACAATGCTTAAATGTCATCTAGCTTCTGCAAAAGGGCTTATAACACTCTCAAGCTCTATGTCGGATAATATTGCTCTCATCGCATCTGTAAGACTTTTTGAAAAAGAGCATTTTTTACCTCGCCCATACTATATCATCTCATCAGCCGAGACCGTTAGCGATGTTGAAAAACTCAAAAAACTCGGAGCCGATACGGTCGTCTCACCAACAAAATTAACTGCTCAAAGAGTTACTGCGATGGCGGCTCGTCCAGATATGGAAAACCTGCTAGAAGAGTTTTTGTACAAGAGTGACAATCCGCTGGATATGGAAGAGATTGAGGTGCCAAAATATAGCTGGACAGTCCTTAAGAAGCTAAGAGAGACGCATATCAGAGAGATGACAAATACCTCTGTTGTGGGTATTACGAAAAAAGACGGAAAATTTTTGGCAATGCCAAAAGGTGATGTCCTTATTACGAGTGAGTGCAAGCTGCTTCTGATAGGAACGCAAAAAGATATAAATGTTACAAAAGATTTACTAAGAAAAAGAGATAAACCTAGGGAGTTCAAATTTGTATAATATAATCTATTCAAGCGGCGGAGTCTGCGCAAGCGAAGGGTTTTTTGCTGATGGCGTGAGTGCCGGACTCAAAAAAGAGAACGCAAAAGATATGGCGTTTATTTATAGTGAGGATGAGTGCGAAGTAGCTTCTGTATTTACGACAAACAAGATGGCGGCGGCACCTATTAAATATTTTCGTCAAATGGGTAATTTTAAAAGCAACTTTATAGTTGTAAACTCAAAAAATGCAAATGCAATGACGGGTCAAGCAGGCGTTGAAGATATCAAAGAGGTACTCTCAAACTGCCCGGCAGGTGTAAAAAATCCGATTATGAGTTCAACCGGAGTTATCGGCGTGAGACTTCCAAAGGCAAAAATTATTGAGGGAATGAAGCTTTTTGATTTGAGCAAAAGAGATTCTGTGTCTGCTTCAAAAGCTATTATGACAACCGATGGCTTTGCAAAAGAGATAGCATTTAAGGTTGTTTTGGATGATGGAAGCAGTTTTAATATAGGGGCGATTGCGAAGGGTGCGGGGATGATAAACCCTGCTATGGCAACAATGCTCTGCTTTATCACAACGGATGCAAAAGTAAGCAAAAGCGAGATGCAAGGGATTTTAGATGAGGTTGTAAAAACGACTTTTAATGCCATAAGCGTGGATGGCGACACCTCTACAAATGATACTGTTTTGGTTTTGGCAAACGGTAAAAGCGGTGCTTACGAGAGAGAGGCTTTTAAAGAGGCGCTCTTTAAAGTAATGCACTTTTTGGCACTAGAGATGGTAAGGGACGGTGAGGGTGCAACAAAGCTTGTAACATACAAAATAACGGGTGCAAAAGATGACAGAGATGCAGAGATTGCCGCAAAAGCGCTTTCAGATTCGCTTTTGGTTAAAACCGCACTATT
>KB227469.1_pt11 | contig 13180 bp, 7 predicted proteins | sample 524768 | NCBI WGS metagenome assembly AMQJ01 (sample SAMN00998488, study PRJNA167727) | sediment metagenome | isolation source: subsurface aquifer sediment | place: USA: Rifle, Colorado | collected Aug-2009
AAGAAGCAGCGTATCAAGTTTGCTTACATTGTAATTTTTATTATGCATTTGTGTTATAATCTTGCTTATAGAACCTTCAGGAATGTATATGACTTTAGGGGAATTTACAGGCTGATTTAGGTAATAGATGAACGACAAAATAATTATTAGCACAATTTCAAAAATCCACTTCGCTATTATCAGTGCTTTATCATTCATATTTTTAACACTCTTTACTATTTTTATATTTTTACAAAACGGAATATATATAAAAGATACATCTTTCCAAAACGTTAAAATTGAGAAATTATACATCAAATGGGATGAAAAACTAAGCCTCATCGCCAAAGAGGTCTATATTGGCGAGAAAAAAAGCAAAACCGACTCAGAAGATGATTATGAAGAGTGGATTGAAACACTCAAAGACAATCTCGGCTTCTTAAGCTGGTTTAAAGAGATTAGAATTGAGAGGATATCCTATGGAGAGCTAGTAGGCGCAATCGAATTTTTAGACAACAAAAATGGCTTTATAGATATCCATTCGCCTGATTTTTCACTAAAAGCTTCGCTTATCTCCAAAGAGAATCTGCTTCATATAGATATTAAAGAGTTTTTGCTCACGGATAGAGATGTGAAAATTGACGGGGATACAGTTCTTAGCCTAGTTAATGGACTAGAACTTACCGCCGCACTTTTAGTAGAGATAGGAAGCGACACCAAGCTAAACATATATGCCCATGCCAACAAAGAGAAGCTGCAGTACAAAATAGAATCCGATGAAGATATAAGAGATACCAAAGAGATTGTAGATCTATTTAATATTGACCCAAGAGCAAAATATTGGATGTATGACGCACCAAGTGCTTCAAGTCTATCACTAAAATATTTTTATGGGTGGCTTGAATATAAAAATATGGACAAAGCCTATCTAAACCTCCAAGTAAAAGCCGTGGCGAATGACTTGGTGTATATATATGATCAAAAAGTTGATTCCGCTCGCACAAAAAGTACTGAGCTTGAGTTTAAAGATGGTGTGCTATACATAAGACCGACAGACGCATACTCATACAATTTTTTTCTTGACAAAAGCTGGCTGAAGATAGATTTTTCAAAAGAGGAGGAACTTTTAACACTCTATCTTCTGTTTAAAGGTCAAGCAAACAAAGATCTGATTTATCTTCTTGACAGGTATGGGATAAAACTGCCATTCATCCAGACAAATGGGGAGCTAGACACAAATCTCAAGCTAGATATCAACCTAATATCTAAAGACGTAAAGGCTTTGGGTGATCTCTACGCCAAAGAAGCACAGATAAACTACCTTGGGCTAGACATAAATATATCTGACGCACGCATATTTATAGAAAACTCCAATGTAAAAGTTAATAATATGGGTGCAAAATACAAAGACATTGCATCTTCACACGTGGACTTGGATTTTAGGGCAAAAGAGTCACAAGGGGAGCTTAGATTTAGATTTGACGCTATTGCGCTAAAAGATAATAATCTGCGCCTAATAGCAAACGACAAAGCCCCTCTAAAGGCTACCTATACTATCTCTGAGAAGCAGGACTATCTATACATAGACAAATCTGTATGGAGCCATAAGGATGAAACTCTACATATAGATGCCATGAAAATACCTTTTGACATAACCAACGTAAGTGCTAAAATTCCTCCTACGAAAATAAACTCTAAAAAGCTTCTGTCTGCTGTTGTATCGGGGGATCTCTTTTTTAAATCAGAAAAGGCAAACCTTACTCTTGATATCTCGGAGCTGGACTATATGGGTATAAAACTCGATGGCTCAACTCCAATGCTAAATCTTCTATACGACAAAGAGAGGCTTCTTGTGTCATCAAAAGAGCTGATAAATTTTACAATGGATGGAAGCGGGTTTAGCATCAGCAATGCTGCCGCTGAAATTTCGCAAGAGATACTAAAAGTAAAAGATATAACTCTAAAATATGAAAACAGTCTGAAATCAAAGGTAAATTCAGAGTACAATTTAAAAAACTCAAAAGGTTTTGCAAAAATTCACGATATAGAGTACATAGATGAGTCTATGGGTGAGATTTTTAAATATGACAACATAGAGCTGCTGCTTCAAAAAAAGGAAGATAAGCTATTTATCAGCTCAAAGAGTGAGGATTTTGAGTACACACTAAATGACGACGAGTGGGCTTTTAATGTAAATGACATAGAAAAAATAGCACGGAACTCTAAAATACTAACAGACTACAATTTAACAAACGGCAGTTTTGAAATAAAGAAAACAAAAGATGATAAAAATCTCAAATTCTCCCTAAAAACAGACTATCAATACAAGTTCCTTGCCACAAAAGAGGCCCCGATAGAGAACTATTTTATTAACGGCGAAGTTGATGCCAATACGAATGATATATTTTTAAAAATAAACGACATAGTTGATGTCGAAATAAGAGACGACATAAAAATAAAAGCAAATGAGATAGGAATAAATCTGCATGAGGTAGCAAATTTTTTCAGCGACAGAAATAGCAGTGATGAAAAAGAACACACTACCAATGTACATATCGATACACAGAACTGTTTCATATTTATTAGCGAAAATCGTCATGTTATCTCCCAGAGCATTAACTTTAGATATCTCGACAAAACCATTACGGGAGAGCTTTTGCACAAAAAAGGAAAGGCTGTCTTCAACATGAAAGATGACTCATTTCATCTCTACGGGGATAATTTCAATGATGAATTTATGGAAAAACTTTTCTATCTCTCAAAGTTTGAAGGTGGTACTCTGGATTTTTACATAAATGGCAAAATTAAAGAGTATGACGGGATGATCTATGTAAAAAATACCACGATACATAACTACAGAATACTTAACAACATTCTTGCATTTGTAAATACAGTTCCATCACTTGTAACCTTCTCTCTTCCAGGGTATAACAAAGATGGTATAGCTACAAAAAATGCATTTGTTAACTTTAAATTTAAAGATGATGTTTACAATCTCAGCGACATATATCTTAAATCTAAAGAGATTGAAATCAAAGGGTTTGGAGAGGCTAGTATTGAAAAAAATAGTATAGATTTGGACCTAAATCTCATTACCGGCTTAGGCAGCACTTTCTCAAAGATACCGCTCATCGGGCATATTCTGCTTGGCAAAGAAAATATATCAACAACACTCAAAGTAACAGGCGCACTGGATGATCCCGATGTTAATACTCAAGTGGCAAAAGATATAGCTATCGCCCCTTTTAATATAATAAAAAGAACACTTATGCTTCCATTTGATCTATTCAAAGATGAAGAGTAAAACCACTCTTCTATTCGTTTCTTAAAACCGTCAAAATATCAACCTCGCTCGCCTTTTTTGCAGGGTAAAAAGATGAAACTATAACAATTGCAAATGCCCCTGCTACGATAGAGATAAAATCTTTCACGCTTAAATCCAAAGGGAGTGTGGACGTCGGATAGACATCTTTTGGGAGATTTACTATATCAAACGTGCCAAGCACCCACAGCCCGCTCATCCCAAGAACTATTCCGGCTAAAATACCGCCCGCCCCTATAACCATTCCAAGATATAAAAAAACTTTCTTTATCTCTGCAGGCGTAGCGCCCAAAGAGAGAAGCAGTGCAATCTCGCTTCTTCTGTTCATTACGGTCATCAAGAGTGATGATATTATATTTATTGCCGCAATAAGTATAATAAGCATCAAAACAATAAAGAGAGAAACCTTCTCAAGCTCCAAAGCCGCAAAAAAATTAACATTATCTTCCCACCACCCTTTTATGGCAACGCTTCGCGGCAAATACTCTTTTATTTTTGCTATATCTTCCTGTGGATTGGGAGAATAGATATGGATTCCGCTATATTGGTTGCTCGGCAGATTTAGCATTGTTTGAAGAGATGAGAGTGTTGTGTAGTTATATGCTTTATCATAGGCGGAGAGTCCCGAATCAAACACCCCTTTTACGTTAAACCTTTTAATCTTAGGGGTAACACTCATGCCGCCCGGCTCTACATGCGTAAATATGTACATCAGTTTGTCGCCCTCTGAGAGCAAAAACTCATCTCTTAGCGTCTTGCCAATTAGGACATCAAATTTATCAAACTCATTTTTTTGTATTGCTTCGTTTAAGACACTGTTAACTTTGGCCTCACTCTTGAAATCAACACCGAAAATATACCCGCCCTCAAGCTTGGAGCCGCTTCTTGCCATAATAGCAGATTGAACGTATGGGCTAAAACTTAGATTTGGAAATTTCATCTCAAGATCCAAGAGCAGGTCTTCATTTACAGCGCCATAAAATTTTGGAAGAATAGTCAAAGGGTAGTTCATAATGGTGAGTTTTTTTCTAAACTCGTTATCAAAGCCGTTCATAAGAGCCATGGCAACCAAAAGAACCATTACGCCAAGTGATATCCCCAAAAACGCCAATAGCGCCGAGAGGAATATAAACGGCTGTTCGTTATCGAATCGTAAAAATCTTTTTACAAGATATGGGACAATTGATGTTTTCAAGAAGCAAAAACACCTTTTTTAGGGCCGCTTTTGCCGCAGCACTGCTTATATTTCTTACCGCTTCCGCATGGGCAGAGGTCGTTTCTTGCGATTTTCTTTGCAATGTTTTCCTGTTCGTTTTGATAGAGGTTAAACTGCATCGCCGCTTCTTGGATTTTTCTCTGAATATCTAACTGCTCCGCAACTCTTTTTGCCTCTTCTTGTGGGTCTTGAACTCTAAATTGGATAATCTGAAGAGTTTTAATCGTATTAAATTTTATATCTCCGACAAGCTCTGTAAATAGGTTGAAACTCTCTTTTTTATACTCAACAAGCGGATCTTTTTGGTTATATGCTCTTAGCCTTATACCTGTTTTCATATTATCCATAGCATAGAGGTGCTCTCTCCAAGCACTATCAAGCTCTTTTAGATAGAGTTCTCTCTCTATTTCACTGCACACACCCTCATCGAGCACGCTCATTTTTGTATCATATATCATTTTTACATGCATCGTTACGGCGCTAAGCAACTCTTCGTACTCGTAAGCCAAAAAGTCTGATGCATCCAATTCAAGGTTTATCTCTTCATGAAGCACTTTAAAGAGTTTTTCTAGGTTGAAATCCTCTTTTGCCCCGCCATTATAGATACCCGAGTTGTTAAGCACATGCTCAATATATTCAGCTCTAATCTCATCAACCTTGGAAGATATATCAAATTCAGGGTCAAGCAGCTGATTTCTAAACTTATAGACAATTTTTCTCTGCTCATTTGCCACATCATCATACTCAACAATATGCTTTCTGCCCTCATAGTGCATATTTTCAACTTTTTTCTGAGCCTTTTCAACAGCGCGCGTAACCATCTTTGACTCTATATATTCGCCCTCTTCAACGCCGAGTCTCTCCATAATACTCTTAATCTTGTCACTTCCAAAGATGCGAAGAAGACTATCCTCAAGTGAGAGATAAAACTGTGTAGTTCCAGGATCACCCTGACGCCCGCTTCTTCCGCGGAGCTGATTGTCAATACGGCGGTTTTCGTGTCTCTCTGTTCCTACAATATATAGACCCCCAAGCGCTCTTACTTCATCATTAACCTTGATATCAACACCGCGTCCTGCCATATTTGTTGCAATCGTAACAGCGCCTTTTGCGCCCGCATTTTTGATAATCTCACCCTCTTGCGCGTGGTTTTTAGCATTTAAAACGGTATGCGCGATCTTCTCTTTTTTAAGCACTTCATGGAGTATCTCCGACTTCTCAATAGAGGCCGTTCCTATAAGTACAGGCTGACCTGTTGTCGAGAGCTTCTTTATAGTGTTTATTACGGCTTCAAACTTCTCTCTCTCCGTCTTATATATAAGGTCATTTAAATCTTTTCTTTTAATAGGTATATTTGTTGGAATAGAGATAACGTCAAGTGAGTAGATTTGTGCAAATTCAGAGGCTTCCGTCTGCGCAGTTCCCGTCATACCGGCTAACTTTGCATACATCCTGAAATAGTTTTGAAAAGTAATATCCGCAAGCGTTTGCGTCTCTTCTTTTATCTCAACGTTCTCTTTTGCTTCAAGTGCTTGATGCAGACCCTCTGAGAAACGGCGCCCTTCGCTAAGGCGGCCTGTAAACTCATCTACGATTACTACTTCGCCGTTGTTTACAACATAATCAACGTCTCTCTCAAAAAGATAGTTTGCTTTTAGTGCTTGATCAAGTATGTGCGACAAAGAGGCATTCTCAGGGCTATAAAGATTTTCAACCTTAAACAGCTCTTCTGCTTTTGTTATACCATCTTCCGTAAGCAGAACAGTTTTGTCCTTTTCATCAACAATAAAGTGCTCATCTTTAGAGAGTTTGAGTGCAATAGCGTTTGCATCTTTAAAATCCCTAAGCGTTCTGTTTGTCGGTCCTGAGATAATCAGCGGAGTTCTAGCTTCATCTATCAAGATGCTGTCAACTTCATCAACAATAACGAAGTTGTGCCCTCTTTGAACCATATTGCCCCTAGAGTAGCTCATATTGTCTCTTAGGTAGTCAAATCCAAACTCATTATTCGTACCGTAGGTTATATCAGCACCATAAACTTCTCTCTTAAGCAGAGGGTCGTGCATATTTTCTAAAATTACACCGACACTGAATCCCAAAAATTCATATAAAGGACGCATCTCGTTTCCGTCTCTTGAAGCCAGATAGTCATTGACCGTAACAAGATGCACACCCTTGCCCGTAATCGCGTTTAGAACAATCGGCAAAGTTGCAACAAGCGTCTTACCCTCGCCCGTCTTCATCTCCGCTATTCTGCCCTCGTGCAGAACAATTCCGCCTATTAGCTGGACATCAAAATGTCTCATATTTAGTGTTCTTACACTAGCCTCTCTGGTTATTGCAAAAGAGTCGGCCAAAACATCATCCAAGGTTCTCTTACCAGAGATAACACTCTCTTTTAACTCAAAAAAAGCAGCCTTTAACTCATCGTCACCTAGTGATTTATATTTACCCTCTAGATTATTTATCTTATTAACAATAGTAAAATATCTCTTCAATTCACGATCATTTGTAGTACCGAAAATCTTACCAATTAATGCCTGTAGCATCCGCAACCTTATTATAGACAGACCTATTTCACACGCCTGCCATTGAAATTCTTTTTATTTTATCATACATATAGTAATAATTTGCATAGATTGCGGGATGATTTTTTTTTACTTATGATATTAGATAATATGTAAACAACTGCTTGGATATAATTTTTCAAAAATAAGGATAAATGTGAAATACTTTTTTTTATCAATTTTAGTAACGGCAAAGCTTTTTGCTTCGCTTGAGGATATTTTATCTTTTGAAGCAGATTTTACTCAAAGCATAACCGACGAAGAGAACAAGACAATAAACTACAACGGTCACATAACCGCTTCAAAACCGCAAAATGCAAGATGGAGCTATACAAAGCCGGTCAAAAAAGAGGTTTACATCAACGACCTTGACGTAGTTATCGTCGAACCTGAGATTGAGCAAGTTATCATAAGAAGAATTGAGTCAAATTTTGACTTTTTCAAGATGATAAGCAACGCAAAAAAAATTGAAACAGACAAATATGAAGCATTTTACAAAGATACAAAATTTACTATTGTAATAAAAGGGAAGTTAATAGAATCTATCTCATATAAAGACGAGTTCGAAAATAGAATTAAAATAGTTTTTCAAAAACAAAAACAGAATCAAAATATAAACAAATCTGTCTTTATGCCGTCTTTTCCGCTAGAGTTTGATATCATCAGGGATTAAGAGCCGCCAATTCAACCCTGTTTCTTCCGCCATTCTTTGCTCTATAGAGCGCTTGATCCGTTATTTTGTATATCTCATCTATCTCCATATTGCACTCTTTTGGAATAAAAGAGAGCCCTATGGAGATTGTTACAAATTTTGAGACGGAACTCTTTATATGCTCGATTTTCAAATCTTCTATTATTTTTCGCAAGTTTTCCGCACGCTCAAATGCAGTTTTATTGCTGTTTGAATAAAATGAAATTGCAAACTCCTCTCCCCCTAGCCTATATACATAATCATTTGCCCGCTTAAAGAATGATTTCATTCCATGCGAGATAGATTTGAGCACTTCATCACCCTTTTGATGTCCATAGTGGTCGTTATACTGTTTAAAATAATCAATATCGATGATGAGTAGCACAAGATTTTTATTTTCACGCTTTGAGACTTTGTGCTCTTTGGCAAAGTTCAAATCAAAAAAGCGTCTGTTGTATAAGCCGGTCAAAGCGTCTGTTATGGAGTACTCTTCGATTTTTTTCTTATCCGTTATATCCTGAAGTATCGCAGAGAAGCCTAAAATATTGTTATATTTATCAACTTGCGGAGTTATTGTTATGTCCACCCAGTACTCTTTAGAGCTTTTATTTAGATTTTTTATTTCGCCTTTGAAGATTTTCCCCTCATTTATGGTCTCCCACATATTTTTATAAAACTCTTTTGGGGTATCCGGATGCGAAATTATAGAGTGTGATTTCCCTATAATCTCTTTTTTTGAATATCCTGATATCTTCGTAAACGCATCGCTTACATCCGTGATAATCCCTTTAGTATTTGTTTTTGAGGTAATTACATATTTGTCAATGAGCTCTATATATTTTTTGTTGGTATCAAGATATTTTGCATCACGCAAAAAGCCGATAATCATATCTATGAAGTAGGCGAAATCCTCATTGTGGACTATCTCATTTTTCTTGATAAATCCAAGCTGCAGGACACCAAAAATCTTATCGTAACTAATTAGAGGGATTGTGCATATATTTGTCGGCTCTATGGTAATAGACTCGATAGCAAAACGCTTTTTTTTCTCATCGCTAACTTCCGTATAGATATATTTCCTCTGTACGGCAACTTCGCCTATTATTCCCTCTCCAAGCTCCACGATAGGCTTCATCTCATTTGTTGCGTATGAAGATGCCAGATAGAGCTTATTGTTCTCTTCATTAAAGAGATATATTGCGCCTTGAACGATATTGAATTTATTTGCAAAGAAATAGAGTGCTGATGATGAAATCTCTCCGATACTCTTGCACTTCTCTAAATCATTTTTTAGATTGATGATAGAGGTGAGGTTGTTTTTTATCTTATTTTCGCTTCTAGAGTAGAGCATATAGCTTCTAACCATTGAAAAAATAGTCACAAGTATAAATAAGACAACAAGGGCGCCTATGATTATTCCATAGAATTTTGTCTTTTGCAGTTCAAGTAATTTTTCGTTTAACTTTTCGTTTAAAAATTCGGCATTTATGTTGTAGAGAGTAAACATCTTATCTATAACATTTGTGGATATCGTAAAAAATTCAAATGCGCTAATATCTATATTTTCAGATATAACGGTTTTCTTTACATACTCCTGCATCTTTTTTGTCTCGCTGTTTATGCTCTCTAGCGAGGACATCAGTCTTGTTTTTTCTACATCATCGTGTATCTCGTTTATTGTTCTATATATATGCTTTGCGTGTTCCTCACACAAAAGACAGTTATTTTGAATCGAATATCTCAGCTCTGCATCAGATGAGTTGTCTAAAATCGCCTTTGTTGTTTTTGCTCTTATTTTTCCTGTAACCTCTATGAGATTTGGAAGATGCTTAAGCATAATCTCTATCAAAAAATATTTATCACCATCGGACTCCAAAAGAAGCTTTGACTTAAACCCCAAATTATACATCTTCTCTTTTAGCTGTTCTATTATGTACGTATGCCTTTGATATAGAGCGATTTTATCATCACTTTGGCTTTGCAGCAAACTCTCAAGCTCGTTAATTATATGATTGTAATCACTATCGTATAGTGTTGGGTAGCGTATGCTAAAATTTTTAATAATAGCTATGTCTTTATTTACATCCGCTTTTATGAGCTCAATGCTATTTTCGATATTGTTGTAATTTAACTCATCTATCGACAATTTATCAAATTGACTGTATCCTCTTAATTTCTGGACTTTTAAGATAAATCTTTGAATATTCTGTGCAAATTCAACTCCATCCATCTTATGTTTTGTAACTTCTATCTGTTCATTATAGTTGGCAACAAAGTTGTTAAATAAAAAGAGTGTTCCTCCAATCAAAAGAAGAACCAAAACGGTAAATTTATATATTTTTTGCATTTTTATCTAACCTAATCATTATTTTTGGATATTTTAGCAAAAGAAAATAAAATATATCGCGGTTTTAGCATTAAGAGGGATTTTTTGCGGGCAGCGCAGAAAAGGCACATACCCCTTTCTGCCCTATTTATACTATACGGCTTTAATAGTAACGCCGTATTTCTCCTCAGCTACAGTACGTGGCTCAAGCTTATAGTTTGCAATTTCATTGAAATTTAAGTACTTATAAACATCATCCGTTTTGCCGGCGAGTTTTTGGGGGACTATGCTCATATACTCTTCTACAGTCGGAATACGTCCTAGCTTGGAACACACTGCAGCAAGCTCGGCAGAACCTAGATATACTTGAGTATTTTTACCTAAACGGTTATCGAAGTTACGAGTAGAAGTTGAAAATACCGTTGCACCTTCGCGTGAACTCGCCTGATTGCCCATACAAAGTGAACATCCTGGAACCTCAGTACGTGCACCGATAGCGCCATATACTTCGTAGTAACCTTCGTTGATTAACTGCTGCTCATCCATACGAGTCGGTGGAACAATCCAGAATTTCTCAACGGCAACTTTGCCCTCAGAGCGCATAACTTCACCTGCCGCACGATAGTGACCGATATTTGTCATACAGCTTCCTAAGAATACTTCATCAATTTTTTCACCAGCAACTTCACTTAAAAGCTTAACGTTATCAGGATCATTAGGGCATGCTAAAATCGGCTCTGTTACTTCATTAAGATTGATTTCGATAACGGCTGCGTACTCTGCATCAGCATCCGGCTGCATTAATGATGGGTTTGCCAACCACTCTCTCATCTTGTCCGCACGGCGCTGTAGTGTTCGTGCATCTTGATAGCCATCTTTTATCATCGATTCTATCAAAGTAATGTTAGATTTTAAGTATTCAATTACCGGCTCATTATTTAATAGAACAGTACATGCAGCAGCACTTCTCTCAGCTGATGCATCGGATAGTTCAAATGCCTGCTCACACTTCATATTTGGCAGACCTTCAATCTCTAAAATACGTCCGTTAAAAATATTTTTCTTACCCTTCTTCTCAACAGTTAAATGTCCCTCTTTGATTGCATAGTAAGGAATAGCGTTTACAAGGTCGCGAAGCGTGATACCCGGTTGTAACTCGCCCTTAAAGCGCACAAGAACGGACTCCGGCATCGTAAGAGGCATAGAAGCAGTAACAGCTGCAAACGCAACGATTCCAGAGCCGCCCGGAAAAGAGATACCTATCGGGAAACGGGTATGGCTATCTGCACCGGTACCAACTGTATCTGGAAGAACAAGACGATTTAGCCATGAGTGGATAACCCCATCACCTGGGCGAAGAGCAACACCTGAACGCTTAGAGATAAACTCAGGAAGCGTGTGGTGCATCTTTACATCCGAAGGCTTTGGATATGCCGCTGTGTGACAAAATGACTGCATAACCATATCAGCACTAAAGCCAAGCGCTGCAAGCTCTACTATCTCATCTCTTGTCATCGGTCCAGTTGTATCTTGGCTACCGACAGTTGATGTTACTGGCTCTACATACATACCAGGGCGCACGCCTGCCATACCGCAAGCACGACCTACCATTTTTTGTGCAAGTGTATATCCTTTGCCGCTATCAGCAGGCTGCTCAGGTGTCATAAATACATCTGAAACACCAAGTCCAAGAATACCACGAGCTTTTGCAGTCAGACCACGACCGATAATAAGCGGAATACGTCCACCTGCACGCACTTCATCAACTATAGTGTTTGGGTTTAGTTTAAATGTTGCGATACACTTACCATCTTTGTGTGCTTCGCCTTTGTATGGATAAATCGTTACCACATCACCCATCTCCATCTCAGTTACGCTCATCTCTAGTGGAAGTGCACCAGAGTCTTCACACGTAGCAAAAAAGATAGGAGCAATAATGCCGCCGATAACGATACCGCCTGTGCGCTTGTTAGGAACACCTGAAATATCTTCGCCCATATGCCACTGAACAGAGTTTACACCGGATTTTCTTGAGCTTCCTGTTCCAACAACATCTCCAACGTAAGCGATTGGATGCCCTTTTTCTTTGAGCTTTTTGATAGTGTTGATCGGATCGTCCATCTTTGATCTTAACATTGAGTTTGCGTGCAGAGGAATATCTGAACGAGTAAATGCCTCAGACGCAGGAGAGAGATCATCCGTGTTTGTCTCGCCGGCAACTTTAAATACCGTAAAAGTAATCTCATCTGCAATAGCCGGTTTTGAAGTAAACCACTCGGCATTTGCCCATGAAGTGATAACTTCGCTAGCCGCTGCATTGCCGGCTTTGTGTAGTTCTTCTACGTCGTTAAACGCATCATAAACAAGGAGCGTATGCTTAAGTGCCTCTTTAGCGGCATCCACTACTTTGGCATTTTTAGAAGTAAGTGCATCAACCATTGGCTTGACATTATATCCGCCAAGCATCATTCCCATCATACCAACAGCTTGCTCAGGTGCAATTGCAGCTACGCTGATTTTCTCAGATGCAACATCATTTAAAAATGCAGCTTTTACATAAGCGGCATCATCAACACCTGGAGAGACGCGGTTTGTAAGTAGATCTACATTTTGTGCAGTATCTCCTTCGCCTGCTTTAATCATCTCAACCAATGCAACAGCTTGCTGTGCGTTGAGTGGTAGTGGTGGAACACCAAGTGTTTCTCTCTCTTGCGTATGCTTTTTATACTCTTCTATAAATGACATTCTTAATACCTCTGTGTAAAATTTAAGAGGATTATAACTAAATAAAGAAACACCAAAAGTGCTGTGTTACAGAAAGAAACAATAGCTGTCTATTTTATTTTAAAAGTGTATAATTTTGTAACACTATAGTCTTATAGCATTTATTAGACTTTTATAACCATCTTTTTAGATTGCTTCACTTCGTTCGCAATGACGGTCATGTGCCAAGGAGGAACGACGGTCATTGCGAGAAGGAACGACGGTCATTGCGAGAAGGAACGACGGTCATTGCGAGAAGGAACGACGGTCATGTGCCAAGAAGGAACGACGGTCATGTGCCAAGAAGGAACGACGG
>KB228053.1_pt138 | contig 13054 bp, 12 predicted proteins | sample 524768 | NCBI WGS metagenome assembly AMQJ01 (sample SAMN00998488, study PRJNA167727) | sediment metagenome | isolation source: subsurface aquifer sediment | place: USA: Rifle, Colorado | collected Aug-2009
ATTCTCCATTTAAAGATCCTCCAAGAGATGCTATTGAACTAACATGACATAGTTTTTCAACATCATGTTGCAAACACAATTCAACCACATTTTCTGTTCCTTGTAAATTATCTTTAATTAACTGGTTCTTATTATTACTGTTAAAAGAGACCTGTGCTGCACAATGATATATTTTTCGGACATTTTTAAAAGCTTCGTTTAGGGAATATAAATCTAACAGATCACCCTCACACCAATCAATTTTTTTTATTAATTGTTCCGAATCACTTGAATAATATGAAAAGATCTTTTTTACATTCTCGATTTTTTCTTTGTTTCGAAACATTGCTCTAACCGGCTCATTCAGTAGACTTAACTTATAAAGCAAATGCGATCCTAAAAGACCTGTTCCTCCTGTAACTAAAATCATTCTATTATATTTTTTCCAATTCTTCTTGTCCCCAGATTAGCTTTTTACCAAAACCCAATCGATTATCTGTAAATTTAAGAAAACTTAACTCAATCACCCATAAATGTGTTTTCATCAGCATAGCAACAGGAAATCTTTTGAGGTACCTTGTTTTTACCCGTTTTAACAGATCTTCTTTTGGTTCATACATTGTTCCCTGAAACTGTAATCCCTGTATTTTACCAATCACATTTGTTTCCAGTACGATTGAGCCTGCAACGATATTCTGCCCTAAAGCATCTTGTGCATGTTTTGTCTCATAATCTGTCGTAAAGACTAACATATTTTTCTCTTCGTGATAAACATAAAAACAGTTGGCACAATAAGGGATATTATTTTTCGTAGTAGCTAATGTTAATACGTGATGTTTATGTAAAAATTCTATTATTTTTTTATCTACTTCAACCATACTTCTTATAAACAGATTACTTCTTGTTAAGTTTAACAAAGCTAATACAATTATCAACAGAAAAATAAATTTCATTCGTTTAAGCTATTTTGTTATTCTATAAAATTCTGCTTTTACGATTTGATCACATCCGACGTTAATACTTGTTCCATAACACATTATTAGAGTTGGATATTCATATAATTATTATTTGATTTGCAAGCTTGCTACATAAAAGAGGGAAATTTATGAGGTTAAGCTTAGAAAGAAAAAACACACAATATCTTGAAAGAACTTCGATTCTTCAGCAAACTGCGTTTTGGTCTGAATTAAAGGAAAAACAAGGACTTGAGACCAGAGCATTTGATATAAAAATAAAATCTGGCGATCTATTTAATTCATGTGCCGAAAATGACTACTATTACGATGATTTTTTAATTCTATTTCAAAACATAGGAAATGGATTTAACATAGGTTACATACCGTATGGACCAACCATTGAACCCCATGAAGAATTCCAGGGACAATTTCTGGAAGAATTATCGGAATCGTTAAAACCATATCTGGATAAGAAGTGTGTGATGCTTCGCTACGATTTATTATGGGAATCGCCATGGGCAAAGGACAACTCCCGATTTAATGGTGGCGACTGGATCGGCCCTCCAGAAAAACAGAATCAAGAGCTCCGATTAAACTTTAGCACTCAAAACTGGAATCTGAAAAAGGCTAATACCAATATTCTACCTAAAGATACTTTATTCATTAATTTAAGGTATTCTGAAAAAGACATCCTGAATCAGATGAAACCGAAGACGCGTTACAACATCAAACTTTCGCAACGAAAAGGTGTACGTGTAAGAAAAGCACACATGGATGATATTGCTATATGGTATGAATTACACAAGGAAACCAGTAAACGAAACGGAATATTCCTTGACCATATGGAATATTTTAAAAATGTACTTAAAACAGATGCTACCCATACGAAATCACCTGCCAAGGTAGAGTTGCTTATTGCCGAATTTAACAACAAACCTTTGGCTGCCATGTTTTTGGTATACTCGGGCAACCGTGCTACATATCTTTATGGTGCATCTTCTTCTGGAAATCGTAACCTGATGGCTCCTTACCTTTTGCAATGGGATGCTATAAATCGTGCCAGGGAAAATGGGTGTACAGAATACGATATGTTTGGAATAGCTCCAAATTGTGATCCTTCGCACCCTCTGTATGGCTTATATAGATTTAAAACCGGGTTTGGAGGCAATATTTTTCACCGTATGGGTTGCTGGGACTATCCACTCGATAATGAAAACTATGATTTGTTTCAAACCATAGAAATGAAAAGTCAGGGTTACCATGTAAATTAATATCTCCCTATTTTTTAGAAAAATAATTTGGAATTCTATTGTATGTAAAGTATGTCTGTCATATTGTAAAACTAACTTGTAATAACAAAATGGAAAAAACAACACTCTTAACAGTTTTTATTTTAGCAATCATACTTATAATCATGATTTTTACAAAGAAAATTGATTTTTCTGACAACCTAAATATTAAAAATAAACTGAAATTGCTTCCTTTTTGGTTAAAATTTCCTGGAATTGCAATAGCACTTTTTTCAATTATTGCTCACTGGACAGACATACATGGCAAAAATGAAATAATACAATTATTTTGGCAGTTAGGCCTGACAGTAGGACTCTTGTTTATCTCTTTATCAAAAGAAAGAACTGAAGATGAAATGATTATGCAACTAAGACTAAATTCAGCCTTTTTTGTTTTAATCGTCGGAATTATTGTGCATGTATTTATAGTTCTAATTGATAAACTTATTGGAGCAAATGATTTTCAATCTTATTCTTCGATTTATCTTATCAACTTTCTTTTATTAGCCTACATTTTCTTTTTCTATTCCCTAAAAAGGAAATTAAGGAAATGAAAAACAGGCTAAAAATAGAAAGGGCAATTTTGGATATAACACAGGAAGAACTTGCCCTGAAAATTGGAGTTTCGCGACAAACGATTAATTCCATAGAAACAAATCGTTATGTTCTCTCTACTATACTAGCTCTTAAAATTTCAAAAGTATTTGGAAAAGCAGTTAATGATATCTTCGAATTAGAAAACGAAGATTGAAATACCTAAAAATATCTTTAGCAAATTTTAACTTGGCTAATAATCTAAATCTTCATAAATTCGCAGAAGTTTTAACTTAAAAATAAGATTATGTTTTCAGGGATTGTTGAAGAAGCTGCAAAAGTCGTGAAACTAGAAAAAGAAAAAGGAAACTTGCATATTACCATGCATTGTTCTTTTGCAGACAAATTAAAAATAGACCAAAGCATTGCTCATAATGGAGTATGCCTGACCGTAGTTAAAATTGACAAAGAAAACAAAACCTTTACAGTAACTGCTATTCAAGAGACTCTTGACAAATCAAACCTGGGTTTATTACAGGTTAACGATAAGGTAAATCTTGAGCGCAGCATGAAAATAGACAGTTTGCTTGATGGACATATGGTTCAGGGTCATGTTGACCAGACTGCTGTTTGTACGGAAGTTAAGGAAGCAGACGGTAGCTGGTATTATACTTTTGAATATGAACCCACACAAGAAGATTACATTACTGTTGAAAAAGGCTCTGTTTCAGTTAATGGGGTTAGCTTAACCGTAGTTAATTCAAAAGATAAGTCTTTTCAGGTTGCTATTATTCCTTTTACTTATAATTTAACAAACTTTCATCAATTTAAGGTGGGTACAGTTGTTAATCTTGAGTTTGATATTATTGGAAAATATGTTGCACGAATTGTGAGACAGCAATTAGGCAAATAAAAAAAAGCATAATATATTGAAAAGCCTCATATATTATGAGGCTTTTTCTTTTTAATGGTATTTTAAGAGGACATTAAAATTGTCCTAAACTAAAGATTGAAATAAAAATAATCCGTGAGTTAATATTTAGATTGCATTTTATTTTACATAAAACTATCTTTGTAGGCTTTAAAATATTGTAGACCATAAAAATATAGAATATAAATGAGTGAAAAATTTCGCACATATCAGCAGTTAGATTTGTCGCAAGTAAATAAAGACATACTTGCACGTTGGGAAAAGAATGATACATTCCATAAAAGCATAACGACACGCACGGGGAATCCAACCTTTGTTTTTTACGAAGGGCCTCCTTCAGCTAATGGAATGCCAGGGATTCATCACGTTATGGCCCGTGCTATTAAAGATATTTTTTGTCGATACAAGACCATGCAGGGTTTTTTAGTTAAACGAAAAGCGGGTTGGGATACTCATGGATTACCCGTAGAGCTGGCTGTTGAAAAAGAACTGGGAATAACGAAAGAAGATATTGGAAAGAAAATTTCTGTTGACGAATACAACGCGACTTGTAAAAAAGAAGTAATGAAATATACCGATGTGTGGGAAGATCTTACACATAAAATGGGATATTGGGTTAATATGGATGATCCTTACATTACTTATGATAACAGATATATTGAAACCTTATGGTGGTTATTAAAACAACTTTTTGAAAAGGATTTATTGTACAAAGGATATACAATTCAACCTTATTCGCCTGCTGCAGGAACAGGATTAAGCACTCACGAATTAAATCAGCCGGGATGCTATCGTGATGTAAAAGACACTACTTGTGTTGCTCAGTTTAAAGTTATTCGTAATGAAAAGTCAGCTTTTTTATTTACTGATACAGATACAGATGTGTATTTTTTAGCCTGGACAACTACTCCGTGGACTTTACCTTCTAATACTGCATTAGCTGTTGGTGGAAAAATCAATTATGTTAAAGTAAAAACATTTAATCAATATACAGGAGAGCCTATTACTGTTGTTTTAGCCAAGGATTTATTTAATTCACATTTCGACAAAAAAGCTGAAGATCTAAGCTTTGAAGACTACAATTCCGGCGACAAAAAAATTCCTTTCAAGATTCTTGATTCTTTTACCGGAAAAGATATTGAAGGAATTCAATACGAACAATTAATCGATTGGGTTAAACCTGAAGGTGATTCTTTTAGAGTAATTACAGGCGATTTTGTTACAACTGAAGATGGAACAGGAATTGTTCATATTGCCCCAACTTTTGGTGCCGATGATGATCGGGTAGCAAAACAAAACGACATTTCTCCCTTGTTGGTTTATGACCTGGAAAATAAGACTCAGCCATTAGTCGACAAACGTGGTAGAATGTATCCAATTGAAGATCTGGATCCGGAGTTTGTTGCTAAAAATGTAAATCAGGAAACATATAAGTCATTTGCAGGCAGATACGTAAAGAACGAATATGATGAATCGCTTACTGATAATGATGCAACATTGGATGTTGATATATCAGTAATGCTTAAAAAAGAAAACAAAGCTTTTAAAATAGAAAAACACATCCATAATTATCCACATTGCTGGAGAACCGACAAGCCCGTTTTATATTATCCTTTAGATTCGTGGTTTATTAAAACTACTGCCATAAAAGATCGGATGATCGAATTAAATAAAACCATTAACTGGAAACCTGAATCAACCGGAACAGGTCGTTTTGGCAAATGGTTAGAAAACTTGCAAGACTGGAATCTTTCGCGTTCGCGCTATTGGGGAACACCATTACCAATTTGGGTTTCCGAAGATAAAACAGAAATAAAATGTATTGGTTCTGTTGAAGAATTATTTAGCGAAATCGAAAAATCAGTTACAGCAGGATTTATGACAGAAAATCCATATAAAAAATTTGTTGTTGGCGATAACTCTAAAGAAAACTATGAAAAGATAGATCTACACCGTCCGTATGTTGATGGAATTTATCTGGTTTCTGATAGTGGTCAGAAAATGGTTCGCGAGTTAGATCTAATAGACGTTTGGTTTGATTCAGGAGCAATGCCTTATGCTCAATTTCATTATCCGTTCGAAAATAAAGAAATGTTTAGCCCATCCCCGGGAGGGGGCTTATTCCCTGCCGATTTTATTGCTGAAGGTGTTGATCAGACTCGTGGATGGTTCTTTACTTTACATGCTATAGCAAGCATGTTATTCGACTCTGTTGCTTTTAAAAACATTATTTCAAACGGACTGGTTTTAGATAAAACCGGTGCAAAAATGTCGAAACGTTTAGGCAATGCCGTTGATCCTTTTGAAACAATCGAAACACATGGATCTGATCCATTACGTTGGTACATGATTACGAATGCACAACCCTGGGACAACTTAAAATTTGATGCAAGTGGTATTGATGAAGTAAAACGTAAATTTTTTGGCACATTGTACAATACCTATTCATTTTTTGCTTTATATGCTAATGTTGATGGATTTAAATATGCTGAAGAAGAAATCCCTGTAAATGAGCGTCCCGAAATTGATCGTTGGATCATTTCTTTACTAAACTCTCTCATTAAAGACGTTCAAAGTGATTATGAAAATTACGAACCAACAAGAGCTGGTCGGGCAATTCAGGATTTTGTTTCTGAAAATCTAAGTAATTGGTATGTTCGGTTAAACCGAAAACGATACTGGGGAGGCGAATATTCAAAAGATAAAATTGCTGCTTACCAAACACTTTATGTATGTTTGGAAACAATTGCAAGATTGATGGCTCCTATTGCTCCTTTCTTTGCCGATCAATTATTTATCGATTTAAATATAATAACTAAAAAAGATTTAACAGAATCGGTTCATATTGCAGATTTCCCAACATATGACGAGAAATTAATTGATGCGGATTTAGAGGAAAAAATGGACATTGCCCAGCGTGTTTCTTCGATGATTTTGGCTTTACGTCGAAAAGTAAGCATTAAAGTTCGTCAACCTTTGAGCAAAATTATGATTCCTGTTTTAGATAAATCATTACAGGAGAAATTTGAAGCAGTTCGTAATTTGGTCCTTGCCGAAGTAAATGTGAAAAATGTTGAATACATAACAGATACAAAGGGCGTTTTAGTTAAAAAGATAAAACCAAACTTTAAAACATTAGGTCCTAAACATGGTAAGTTAATGAAGCAAATATCTCAAGCTGTGGCACAAATGTCGCAAGAGGATATTATATCATTTGAACGCAATGAAAACTATGAACTAAACGTTGATACAGAAAAGATCAATCTCGTATTAGAAGATGTTGAAATCACATCTGAAGATATTCCCGGATGGCTTGTTGCAAATGATGGCAAGTTAACCGTTGCTCTTGATATTAATATTACAGACGAATTAAAAGATGAAGGTATAGCCAGAGAGTTTATAAATCGTATTCAGAACATTCGAAAAGACAGCAACTTTGATGTAACTGATAAAATAAATATTCAAATCGAAAAACACGATTTAATAAATAGTGCAATTGCAAAATACGGCGATTACATAAGTGCTCAAACCCTTGCTAATTCAATTTTATTAATTGATAAATTTGATCAAAATCAAGTTCACTTTGTAGAAATTGACGATGAAATAAAGACGAATATTAAAATAGATAAGATTAACTAGCATTTTCTTTTTAAAATGAAAAAAATTGCTATCTTTAGAACAACTTAAAAGAGATGAATCATGGCGGAAAAGACTAGGTTTACAGACGAAGAGTTGGCAGAATTCAAACAACTTATTTTAGACAAACTTGAAAAGGCTAAACAAGACTACGATATCTTAAAAAAGACAATTACTCATAGCGAAAGTAATGATACTGAAGACACATCCCCTACTTTTAAAGTATTAGAAGAAGGTGCTGCTACCCTTTCTAAAGAAGAAGCCGGAAGATTAGCGCAACGTCAACAGAAATTTATTCAGCACTTACAGGCTGCACTTATTCGAATCGAGAATAAGACCTATGGGATATGCAGAGAAACAGGGAAATTAATTTCTAAGGAGAGATTAAGAGCCGTACCTCATGCTACATTAAGTATCGAAGCCAAACAAAATCAACGATAATCCATTTTAACATATTTTATGAAATGATTGAGTCAAAAACGATTCAATCATTTTTTATTATTCGACACTTTTTATAGTTTTGTGCCAATTTAATTTTAAACAAATGAAATCAATCACTACAAAATCCATTGCAATAATTATTCTTGTTTTAATTATTGATCAGGTATTAAAATTCTGGATTAAAACTCATATGATTCTTGGTCAGGAATACAATATTTTTGGTGATTGGTTTATCATTCATTTTACCGAAAATAACGGAATGGCTTTTGGATTAGAATTCTGGGGCAAAAATGGTAAAGTATTTCTTACCCTTTTTAGAATTATTGCGGTAATTGGAATTGGTTGGTATCTTAAGATTTTAATAAAACAAAATGCGCCCAAAATGGTTGTAATAAGCATTTCGCTCATTATGGCAGGGGCCTTGGGTAATATTCTTGACAGTGTTTTTTATGGTGTTATCTTCGATGAAAGCTTTTACCAAATTGCTGAATTTTTACCCAGCGATGGAGGTTATTCATCATTATTGCAGGGCAGAGTTGTTGATATGTTTTATTTCCCGATTTTTAATGGACATTATCCAAGCTGGTTTCCTTTTTGGGCAAATCAGGAATTCATCTTCTTTCGCCCGGTATTTAATCTTGCCGATTCATCAATTACAATTGGTGTAGCTTACATTCTTATATTTGAAAGATCTTTTTTTAAACATCTTGATTAATTTTTTATTTTGCTTGAATACGAAAAGTTTCCGATATTCGTAAAAATATTGTTACTTTATTAGAAACTTAATTTCAGCAATTATGTATCGAGTTATTGTTCCTATCGACTTTTCAGAAGAATCCTTAAAAGGTCTTGATCTTGCGGTTTTGTTATCAAGCAAATTAGAATGTAAGATTGAAATGGTATATGTTCAAAAAAAGAGTCTCGATTACAATCCTGGTTCACGAGAAGAAGAATTTAAATTTGCAGAAAAAGAATTTGAAAAAATTCAAGAAACCTATCTTCCTAAATTACCAAAAGGTGTAAGTTTGATTTATATCATTAAATCGGGGAGAATTTACCGCGAAATTGTTAATCAGGCCGAGTCGTTTAAAGATTCAGTTATCGTAACATCAACACATGGCGCTTCTGGATTTGAAAAATTTTTTATTGGAAGCAATGCTTTTAAAATAATTTCAGCTACATATAAACCGGTATTCACAATCCGGGGAGGAGAGATTCCTAAAAATATTTCTAAAATAATTTTACCCCTTGATATTTCTGCCGACACCAGACAAAAAGTTCCGTTTACTGCAGAATTAGCAAAATGGTTTGATGCAGAAGTTCATGTAGTTACAGTTACTTCGTTACAAACCGAAGATATTAGTAAAAAACTAGGATCTTACTCAAAACAGGTTTGTGAACATCTCGGAAAACTGGGGATAAATTATGAAACAGAGTCACTTGTTGGTTCAAACCTTACCGACTTAATTATCGATTATGCTAACACAGTTCAGGCCGATTTAATTTCTATTATGACCGAACAAGTTTCTGATGGGAATTTTATAATGGGAACAGCAGCACAACAAATGCTGAACAAATCAACGTTGCCAATTTTAAGTATTAATCCAAAAGAATTGCATGTTTCGGGGGCATTTAAGACACAAGGTTAGTTCTTAAACGTAACAATAAAACAACCGGGAAAGTCTTTAGAAAGTTTATTCTTTAAAGAATTTAACTGAAATTCTGAATTGTAATTCCCAACAATAACACGATATAGTTTTTGTTTTTTTATTATGACACTTTCTATATAAACATCTTCATTAAATCCGTTTTTTAGCATTTCTGCCAGTCTAAATACATTTTCGTCATTATTATAGCTGGCAACCTGAACTCCTTTTCCCTTTGGACTAACTGTTTCAATATTTATTTTGTAATACACAGCAGGTTTGTAATTTTGCTCTACGATAGACTTTTCATCAGGAAGATCTTCCGTTGATGCAATGAGTTCAATTCCAACTCTGGTTATTCCCGATTCAACAAAACCTAAATCCCGGGCTGCCGATTTTGAAAGATCAATTATCCTGTTCGCTATAAAAGGACCTCGATCGTTAACCCTTACAACAACAAATTTATTATTTTCAAGATTTGTGACTTTTAGGATACTCCCGAAAGGCAACGTTTTATGTGCTGCTGTTTTTTTGGCATGATAATAAATTTCACCATTGGCTGTTTGCCGACCTTCAAATTTGTCGGCATAAAAACTAGCAATTCCCTCTTTAACATAATTACTTTGTGCATTTACACAACTTACAAATTGAATAAAGAAGCAGCTAAATAAAAAAAAGAGTTTACTTTTCATGATCAAGCTCTTTTGATTCATTTTGAATTTCCCAATATTTAAATTCATCCGTTTCCTCATCCTCTTCTTCAAACTCCCAACTGTAGATTTTTCTTCCTGGCCCCCTGTCTCTGTAATAAAACGCCAAAACAATACCTGCTATTGCTCCCATTAAGTGTGATTCCCACGATATTTGAGGTTGAAGCGGCAATACTCCCCAGATCATACTACCATAAAGAAAAACTACGAGTAAAGAGATAGCCATTAGCTTTACATTTTTTCGAATTACTCCACTCACAAACAAAAATGAAGCAATGCTATAAACTATACCACTTGCACCGATATGATAAGCTTGTCTTGCCCCCAACCAAATCCAAATATTTGCAATTAAACAACTCAAGATGAAAACCTTAAAAGCAATTTTATTATAAAAGTAAAACAAGCCGGTTCCTAAGATCAATAAAGGAACACTATTAGCTAAAAGATGGTTGATGTCTGAATGAATTAATGGAGCTGTTAGAATCCCCATTAAACCTTTTGTTTTTAGAGGGAATATTCCTAAAAATGAAAAATCAAGATGTAAAAGAATTTCTGATATTTTTATGATCCAGAGTATCAATATAAATAACATTGGAAATATGAGACTTAACAGAAATCTTTTTCTCTCTTCCTTCATATTAGAAGTTTAATTTGATTATAAATATCTTAATTTTTGTAGATATAAAAAAACCCGATCAGTTTTCTGACCGGGAATATATAACTTTATATCTTTCTAATTTATTAGTATTCGTTTGCTTATCTGCGATTTATCTTCAGACTCAACCGTAATAAAATACATTCCTTTTGATTTTTCAGAAAGATCAATTTGCAACTTCCTAAAACCAGATCCCTGAACAGAATTTGCATACACTATTGTTCCTAAAACATCAAAAACCTTTATCTGATAAACCTTGTCGTTACTTTCTAAAATCTCCAGAAAGAATAAGCCATTTGATGGATTTGGGTAAATTTTTATTTTATCTTCCTTAATTGATAATATGCCTGTTGTAGAAGATAAGCGAGCACTAAAATTCACGTCCTTATCAATAACATCTACGGTGCTATCATAATCCCAATATCCTTCTTTACGTAGCGTAAAACTCAAATTTTCTCCGGGAATAACTTCAGTAAAAACAGCATTTCCGTAAATATCTGTATAATAGCTTTCGTTATTAAACGTAATTAAAACATTTTCCAGAACATGAGAGCCACCATCAATAACATTAAAGTTAACATTGTAAGATGATAATGTCATTTTTAGTTCAAAGGTTTTATTCTCTAACACATTAATCATTCCGCTAAGTACATTGTAGCCATTTTTCGTTATTTGATAGACCTTGTTTAAAGAATAAGTTACCTCAAAAATATATTCCCCTTGTGTATCCGTCAATCCACTTTTCCCATCAAAACTAATGATTGCTCCTTCAATTGGAGTTACATCATCCAAAATTACAAATGTAATTTCATAAGATTTATATGTGAGGGTCTCCTCAATTAAAACATTATTCCCACTAACACTGACTGTCCCCTGAACATCATTAAAATGATCTTTTGAGATTTTATATGGAATATTTTCATCTTCTAATATATTGTCAAAAACAACACTCCCGGCAGGATTTGTATAAAGTGTGTCGGTATTTAAAATAACCTGTGCATTGTAAATCGGGCTTGTTTCTCCAGCAACAGCAAGAGTTACTTTAAATGTTGCTGTTCCTGCTCCCAAAATTAAATTAACGGTAGAATCTTTTTCCACATCCACAAATCCCTCAATGTTATCAAATCCTGTTTTTCGTACAACATAATGAAGCATTGTATCCATTTTAACTTGTTCAAACAATGCAATCCCATTTTCAGTCAAAATTGCCTGATCATCAAGCTCTACTGTAGCACCATCGATAGAATCAGTGCCATCCGTAATAACAAATGTTATGTCATATTTATACGTTTTTAAAACTATCTCTTTTGATAAATCTGATGTAACATCTAATGTTGCTGTTGAATCTGCATGTCCATAGGCCTGAATTAAATAGGTTTCATTTAAACTATATTCAACATCATAAAAAGTAACTTCTCCACCATCGGTAGAGAGAGTTCTTCCATCGAATGATATATCGCCTTCAATTGATCCATCTTCATCAGAAACACTAAATGTTACATCATACATGGAAATCGGTAAAGCAAATTCTTTTGAACTATTCTCTAATATATTAATTTCGGTTTCTAAACTTTCAAAACCGATTTTACTTATTGAAAGGGGATAATTAATTCCCTCCGGAATATTATAGAAATTAGCTATTCCGTTTACATCAGTATACTCTGAATATCCGTTAAACAGAACAGTAGCTCCTTCTAAAAGACCGCCAGACCCACTTACAACTACCTCTAAAGAATATCCATCTCCTAAACTCCTGACTTCGGCTTTCCAGCCACTTTGTGTTACAGATCCATCAGAGTGAAATGTAAATGTTAATGCTCCATTTTCATTTGTAGAAAGAACCGTTTGGGGAATGTTTGAATTACAATAAGTTCCTATTAAAGGAGCGCTTGTATTTTCTCCGTCATAAATTTTAAGATAATCATAACATCCGCTTCCATTGGGCTCCACACTAAAAGAAAGGAAATTTGCTTGAAGATTTTTCCCAGGATACCCGGTCATAAGCGTAATCGTGTCATTCTCGGAATCTTTATAATTACCTGCACTACCACCTGAATCATAAAAATAGGCTTTATCTAAAATTGCGGTATCAGCACTCGAAATTAGAATTTCCGGAATTTTGCCTATATTAAATTCAAGACTTTCTGCTTTAGAATAATAATCATCATAAATATCATTAACATTAAAGGTCAAGTATAAGATTTTCCCAGAAGTTGTTGCAGGGTTTGCCGTAGCATTAAAAATAATGGTATTTGAACTCTGAGCATCTATTGAAAA
>KB223826.1_pt1 | contig 13002 bp, 14 predicted proteins | sample 524768 | NCBI WGS metagenome assembly AMQJ01 (sample SAMN00998488, study PRJNA167727) | sediment metagenome | isolation source: subsurface aquifer sediment | place: USA: Rifle, Colorado | collected Aug-2009
TCCTGGATGTCTGGCATTGAAAGGAAAAGTGGTTTTTGAAAAGTAGGTTGTCTGGATTACGGGAAGAGATTCTATGACCCTGCACTCGGTAGGTGGCAAGTGATAGATCCTATGGCTGAATTATTCTTAAGCTTAAGTCCATATAACTATTCATTTAATAATCCTGTGCGTTATACCGATCCCGATGGATCTATTCCTTGGGATGAAACTGTAGAAAATAAAACAAGTATTAATGACGGCTATGGAGTTAATAGGGGTGTTGATGTGGAAACAGGGAAAGCTATAATTCATAGGGGTATAGATATTAGTGCTAAGTCTGGAAATTCTGTGAAATCATTTGCTTCTGGTAGAGTTGTAAGGGTAGATTATAGTGATACTTGGGGTAATTACGTAGTTGTTGATCACGGTGGGGGATATTTTACATTATATGCTCATTTAAAGAATGGTTCTATAGTTGTGAAAAGAAATCAAAAAGTAGTTGATGGAGATAAACTTGCAGGTGTTGGTTCTACTGGGCATTCAACAGGGCCTCATTTGCATTTAGAAGTTGGGAAAGCAAAGGATTTAGATGCTTTTTTGAGCAGAGATAATAGAGATGAGACTCGTACAGATGCAAAGGGAATTGGTAATCTTGAAAGTTTTCTTAATGGAGATAAAGATAAACTTAAACTTGAAATGAATTCTATCTTGGGTCAATATATAAATGCTTATAATGAGCTTGAATCAATAAAGGAAGAAGATTATGGAACCGCAGAAGAATATAAAGAAGCTCAAGATAAAGCAATGGATAAGGTAAATGGTCTAATAAATCAATATCATAAGAAAAAGGAAGAATATCAATCAGCTTCATAACAAGCATAATAACTTAATACAAAGATTATATGAAAATACATAACATAAAAAAAACAATATTGAACTATATATTAGTGATTGTTTTTATAAGTGTTTCTTGTAAAACATCAGGAGATGAGAAACAAGAATCTAATGAATCTTTTTCGGAATTTAGAGCTGAATTTTATTCAGACACTATTTTTCAAAAGAATCGAGTATTATTTCCTGTGCCAGGTATTAATACTGATAGAATGGAGTATAATGACACGATTTATTACTGGCAAAAAGAAAAGTGGTTATTTTTAATGGATATGTCAAAAATTGAAGGAATGAAAATAGTTGAAGGTTCAACTGATACAACTATTTATGAAAAGATGCATAGAGAAAACTCAAATTTTGATGTTAATGTGTATTACAAACTAATTGATAAGAAATGGTATCTTGTTAGATTAGAAGTATATAATATGTGATTTTGTTAAGCAAATATAATATAGATAAAAGGAGCACTATCTCATAAACTGTGTATATAAAAATATCGGGGGTTGCAACCCCCGATATTTTTTGTTTAATTTAAAAATTTACACATTTATGAAAAAAGAAGATTTATTAAATGATGATTTCCTCAAACAGTTTAAAGACGGAGATGATCTTAACGATTTTTTGAAACAACTTCAAAAGCGAGGCATAGAAAAGATGCTGGAAGGAGAACTTGACGGACACCTTGGGTATTCAAAAAATCAAAAATCCGATAATTCAAATGCCCGCAATGGATATTCTGAGAAGAAAGTGCGAACCTCCAGCTCGCGCGCGTTTGTAACGCATGCATTCATAGTTTAATTGCATATTCTAAAACTAGTTTGAATAATATTTTGTACCAGTTTTTTAAATGTTTAAAGATTGATAAAGTCACGTGTCGAAGACGCACGCCATCGGGTAATTCATTATTAGGAATGGCCGAAATTATTATAGCAAAGCATAGAAATGGAGCATTAGCTGATGTTAAACTCCGATTTAGAAATGAATTAGCTAAGTTTGAAGATCTGGAAGAAGAATTTATAGGAGATTTTCCGGTAGAGAACGATATTAATGGAGGTACAAGAACCTTTAGTTCAAAAATTAACCAGGAGAAAAAAACAGGAAACTCAACTAACGATGATATTTTCGACTTAGGAAGCAATAAAAATTTCGATAATGAAGCTCCTTTTTAAAGGAGTTTTTTATAAAATCTCCTGCAGCTCTTTTAAAGAACTTATTTCATGTGTAATACTTTCGGAGTGAGATGTGTTATCAGGGTTAAAGTATACCCAGTTCACCTGAGGTTGTAAAATAGAAGAAATGTAAGTTCAGCGGCGGTTCCAACCGACGACGTTCTATTTTTGGTATTATTGGCTAGCAATATTTTTATTAAAGAAATCTTTGATTTTATTCTTGGCTAAGAAAAACTCAATCCTGAAATTAAAAGCGCAATGCAAATAAGAATGAGTATGTTAAGTTATTTACAAAAAGCAGTTCCGTTAAGAACACTTCAATATCAGGCAGGGCATAAACATATAAGCTCAACTGAAAGATATAATACAACCAATACAGAAGAACTTTACAAACAGTTAGAGTTATTTCATCCGTTAAGGTAGAACATTATGAATTAATAATCGTTAAATTTGTAGGAGATAAAATTATGTTTATGAACGCAGCAGAAATCAAATTAAAGTTATTTCGTAAGATAGACAGTCTTAGCGAAAGCGATTTGGAAAAGGCTTATAAAAAAATACTTAGTTTTTTAAATGCTGAAACTTTCGATAAATCAGAGTTTACACCAGAGTTAAAAGATGCTCTTGACCAGGCATTAGAATCGAGCAGGCAGGGAAGAATCCACACGCATGAAGAAGTAATGAAAGAAACCAGAAAAAAATATCCTAACTTATTTAAATGAAAAGTCATTTTTGCTTCATACCTTTTCTTCACTCCAAAGCGCCCCAAAAGTTCAGAAAAAGGCATTCATCAAAAACCATGATCACTCGTATTGTAACATAATGGAAATTATGCAAACTCCTTTCTCCCAAAACAGGGTCACCTAATTTACATTATATTAAATACTCGCTGGCTTTTTGGCTTGCCCAGGCAAAGCAGCACATTAAAAAACCGCTCCGGATACAGACTCGAAAACCAATGTTTTTTAATAAGCTGTTTGATGCCTTAAAATCGGTAACAAGAATTTTAACAAACCCTTGTTGAATTTACCACCAACTACCCCGACCACTACCCCCAGGAAACTTAACTCATAATTTTTACTAGCTTTAAAAGTAAAAAGCTATGGAAAAAAGAACAGAAGAATTTATAGAAATCTTAAAGAATTTATCAGGAGAAAATGAGATATCAGAAAGAGTGATAAGTGATATCGATTTAATGAAAAAAACATTACAATCAAGGGGATATGAGTTTTATACTGTAGAGCATACAGATGATTTGGTTGGCGGTCAAGGCATATATAATAAAGATGTTGACCTTGTGGAACATTATAAAGAAGTCGCTTACATAAAAAGGGGTGTTTTAACAGGCGAGTGGGTATCTATGTTTAGAGAAGAACAACGTTATGATGAAATACGAGATGCTATCCGAGATATTTTAGAAACTTAAAAATAAAAAAGCAAGGGGGGCTTTTGTGTCCACAAAAACTAAAACTGCTTCGCAAAGATAAGCCACTCAACCCACAGTCAAGGTTAAAATGAATTTTGGAACATTTTTTATAAACCTGATTTTTATTTTTATTTGAATAAAAAAATGATCCCAAAAACCTTGACACTTCCCTACCCTCGGCTTGAAAAGTTGCTTAAGCAGTTATTAAGGTTTAGTGTGTTTTATCAAATTAGTTTTATTAACAAAAAATGAATTTTACGTCCGTAAGGTTCTGGAATGAAGCGGATTGTGATTTTGGTCATTTTTGTTTAAAACTTGATATTGATAAACTTTACTATGAAGATCTTAGGTTATATATTTGTATATAATAAAAAGACAGGAGTAAGTAAATGAACAAACTCCTGTCTAAGCCTCGAAATTATTAGTCAGGTTAGACCCGAAAATCAAAGTTAATGAGACTTCTTTTTTGGGTCAGCCTGCATTTTTTTACAGATTTCTCTGCTAACAATTTCTAACCGCTAATTTACACATACTTATAAGTACAGACAATAAGTTTACAATCGTATTTTTCAACATTATTTAAGAGTTATTAACGAATGATCATAAAGTCCTGCAAACCTTTATATTAAAGGATTTTAGCTGAATAGTGAAAAAAATATCTAATGAAAATTTTGTTGAAATTATATTTTCACATGGATTGTTAATAACGCTAAAAACCTTGAATCTTATAAGGACTTGATGACAATTTTATTTTATTAACGCAGATAATAACTTAGCTTAGTATGCATGTTAAGTATTAGATTTTATGTGTGCTACAATTTTTTTAAGGTAAATATTAATTAAGACCCTGCTCGCGCGCGTTTGTAACGCGTGCATTCATAGTTTAATTGCATATTCTAAAACTAGTTCGAATAATATTTTGAACCAGTTTTTTAAATGTTTAAAGATTGACAAAATCACGCGTTGAAGACGCACGCCTTCGGGTAATTCATTATTAGGAATTGCCGAAATCATTATAGCAAAGCATAGAAATGGTGCATTAGCCGATGTTAAGCTCCTTTTTAAACGAGTTTTTTTATAAAATCTCCTGCAACTCTTTTAAGGAGCTTATTTCATGTGTAATACTCTCGGAGTGAGATATGTTATCAGGGTTAAAGAATACCTGATCTAAACCAATGTTTTTAGCTCCTAAAACATCAACCTGAAGATCATCACCGATCATTATGCTTTCATTTATATGGGCATTTACATTCTTCAGAGCATGTTGAAAAATAATTGGGTTTGGTTTTTGAGCACCAGCATCTTCTGAAGTAAACACTTCTAAAAAATACTTATCCAAATCACTGTTTTTTAATTTAGTGAATTGAACTTCGTTAAAACCATTGGTAATAATATATAGATTGTATTTCTGATGCAAATATTCCAGTGTTTCGTGTGCAAATGGGAATAATTCCTTTTTTGTTGGACTAATAATAATATAATCGTGAGCGATTTTTTTTGCCAGTTCTTCATCATTAATTCCAAATTCTTCAAGAGTTAATGAAAATCTCTTATAGCTTAAGATCGATTTTTCTATTTTCCCTTCACGATAATCGTTCCATAGGATATCGTTGTGTTTTTCATAAGTATTGTAAAAATTATCAAATGAGTTAAAGATGATTTCTAAGTTATACTTATCGTAAATATCAATGAAAGTATCTCTGGCATTTTTATCGAAATCCCAGATTGTCCTATCTAAATCGAAATATATATGTTTGTACTTATTCATTTTTTGTAGAAACTATAAATAATGATATCTGCAATCGCCCGGCAAAGTTAAAAGATTTGAAAGAAACCAAGATGAATAAAGTTATGTTTTATAGTATTTATTCAATACCCGATTTATTAAATTGATTCTTTATATTGTAAGCATTAAAATAAAATAATTGTTATTCGTTTTTGTACCCAATTTGAATTCGATTTTCTTCATTTGCCCCTAACGCTGAAGGGTGTGAAGAAAATCAATTGCTCCCTTTAGGGCCTGGGGCAAAATAATTGATTTTCATTCTATTGGCTGCATTTTAGGTACAAAAATAGATATTCATTTAAAATAATAATGATATGAGAAATAAAATTCTTTTGATAGTTAGCTTGATCATGCTGTTTTCATGTCAGACTTCCAATAATAAAATAAATATAGAATCAGAAATAAATAGCTTAAATGTTTTTATCGATAATTGGCACCATGCTGCCGCAGTAGCCAATGAAGATGTTTTCTTTGGAAGCTTGGATTCGAATGCTGTATATTTAGGAACCGATCCTGATGAGCGATGGCTTAAAAATGAATTTATGGATTGGGGTATGAAATATTTTGAACGTGATACTGCCTGGGCTTTTAAGCCTTATAACCGTTTCTGGGAATTTTCGGATGATATGAATTATGCATGGTTCGATGAATTACTTGAGACTCATATGGGAATTTGTCGTGGTTCCGGAATTGTAAAAAGATATGGAAATACATGGAAAATTAAGCATTATAACCTTGCTCTAACACTACCTAATGAACAAATGAGTGATTATAAAAAAATGATAAGCTCAGATATTTAACTAAATCAGAAACTTAAAAAGTATTTTGAGTTAATATAAAATACAAGCTTTCTATTTAGAGATTAAATTATTAATTTTAATAGCTTTTTGTCTAAGTTTTACAATGCATATTGAAATCATTAAACAAATGAAAAGAACCACTTTAATTATCATAGTATTCATAGTTGGCTTGCTTTTTACCACTTGTAATAAAACTGGTAAGGATAAAGAATTTGTTAAAAAGGTACAATTAAACCAGGAAACCATCGCTGTTGGTATTTATAGAGCAACAGGTTACGAATACAATAGTATTAATTTAATTGCAGAAGCATTAAAAATCGATGCCGGAATTGTATATGTCACCTTAACTGATGCTGATGTTTTAAAAACAAAACTTGAGAATATTGACGTAATCATTTTTCCTGAAATAGAAAATGGACAAATCATTGACCAACTGGATGATGAGCTGGCCGAAATTTTTAAAAATTTTATCTCAAAAAAAGGAGCAATAGCATTATGTAATGGTTCTTGTATCATGTTAAAGGCTCAGGATTGTCAGACTCTTGATTTGGTAGATTTAAATTTTGAAAAAGACTCGATGAACAATTCATTATTAAGCAGAACCAGTTTTAACCTGAATGAAAATGGTGAAAAGATATTTCCTGAACTGAAAGGATATAAGGATCTGTATATGGATAAATGCGATAATAATATTGTAGAAACAGATACATTAAAAGGGAATAAAATTCTTGGATTTATGTCTAATTCAGAAACTGCAAATCCAATATTTATTACTTCAAAATTCAACTCAGGTAAAATATTTATTTCAAATACACATCCAGAAACAACTCCAGGTATGCGCTGGATGATACCACGTATTGTTCGGTGGGTGTATAATCAAGAGTTTATTTTTTATAATAAGAAAGTCTTTCGACCAGATTATTATACGAATGAATTGATTTTTGATGATGAAAAAGCTAAAAAACTTCAAAAATTAGAATTGCAATTAGAAAAGGGGAAAAAGGATGAAGTTATTGAAGCAATGGATGAACTGGAAAAATTCAGTCCTTATTTAGTGGCAGAAAAAATAAGACATTTGTTAGCAGAAAAAAATAATGAGATAAAACTTCGGGCTGCTAAATTTTTAGTCGATATTGAATACACTTTAGCGATAGAAGATCTAAAAAAAGTGATTAAAACCGAAAGAAGTAAAAAGGTTAAAGAGCAGCTTAATCTTTATTTGTATGATCTTGAAGGGATGTTAGAACAAAATTAAGATATTGATTATGATTGAGATTTTATTAGGAATACTGATTCTTCTTGCAATTATTAATCTTTTTATTGGATTAAAAAAGAATGCTACTATAGATGTAATACCACAACTTAAGGAGATTGAATTAGCAATATTAAAATTTGATGATACTCTGGAACGCACTGAGAAGTCTATACGTGATGAATTCCAGAGAAATAGAAAAGAAACCAATGAAATCTCCAGTGCAAATAGAGAAGAATTGACAAAGTCTTTAAATATTTTTGGAGAACAGTTTTCACAAAATGTAAAGGATTTAAATGAGCTAATCAGACAAAAGTTTGGAGATTTTAGTAAGCAACAAAGTGAAATTAATAAACAAGCAACAGATAACATTAAAGGAGTTGAAATTACGATCGAAAAACATTTAAAATCTATTCGGGAGGATAATAATCAACAGTTAAATGAAATGAGAAAAACTGTTGACGAAAAGCTTCAAACAACTTTGGAAAAAAGGTTAGGTGAATCATTTAAACAGGTAAGTGAAAGATTGGAACTGGTGCATAAAGGCCTGGGCGAAATGCAAAATATTGCGGTTGGAGTAGGAGACTTAAAAAAAGTTTTATCAAATGTAAAAACAAGAGGGGTTCTTGGAGAATATCAACTGGAAAATATATTAGAACAGATTTTAACCCCCGATCAATACGCGAAAAATGTAGCTACTAAAAAGGGTAGTCAAGCTAATGTGGAGTTTGCTATAAAACTGCCAGGAAAGGAATCGGGCAAAGAAGTATGGATGCCAATTGATTCAAAATTCCCAATTGAAGATTATCACATTTTATTGGAAGCATTTGACAAAGGTGACAAAATTGAAATTGATATTGCTCAAAAAGTTTTAATTAAAAAAATAGAAAGTTTTGCAAAAGAGATTAGTGAAAAATATATTGATCCACCTCACACAACTGACTTTGGTATAATGTTTTTACCTGTCGAGAGTTTATATGCAGAAGTATTAAGACATCCTGGTTTATTTGAAATACTTCAACGAAAATATAAAATTACAGTTACAGGGCCTACAACCCTATCCGCTTTGTTGAGCAGTTTACAAATGGGATTCAGAACTCTTGCTGTGCAAAAAAGGAGCAGTGAAGTTTGGGATATTTTAAAAGCTGTAAAATTTGAATTCAAAGAATTTGCTGGTGTTTTAGAAAAAGCTCATAAACAAATAAATACAGCATCTGGCACACTTGAAACTCTGAGAACAACCAGAACAAATGTATTAGAAAGGAAGTTAAAGGATGTTGAGACTTTTACATCAATAGAATCTAAAGAAATATTGGAATTGCCTGACAATAAAATTGAGGAGGACTCAACTGATGAATAATTTATTATCTATATCCAATCTATAAAATAAATCAGTTGTATATAAAATATTCTTAATTCGAAGTTATTCATTCGTTGCTGTGATAAAAGAAATACTATTAATCGGAAATCCTGTTTTAAGAGAAAAATCTAAAAGTGTAAATTCTTTTAACGAAGAATTATATTCACTAATTCATGATTTAAAAGATACGCTCATCGATTTTCAGAAAAGAAAAGAAATTGGACGCGGAATAGCAGCTCCACAAATAGGCGTTCTTAAAAAAGTAATCTATTTAAACTTACCCGACAGAAGCTTTGTATTGGTAAATCCTGAAATAACATGGAAAAGTAACGAGATGTTTGAGGTTTGGGATAGTTGTTTCAGTTTCGATGTGGCATTCTTTGTGAAAACGCAAAGGTATAAATCCATAAAAGTTAACTATCAAAACGAAAAGGGAATTTCTTTTGAAGAAACATTCGGGAATGATCTTTCCGAATTACTACAACACGAAATAGATCATTTGCACGGTATATTAGCAACTGACCACCTCAAAAGCAACAAAGACATTATTCTTCGAGCCGAATGGGAGAAAAGGTATAAATAAACATCTTATAAAACTTATTCGTAATTTTGAATTCAGAGAAGAATTGTCTAATCTTGCGCTCGAAATTGAAAAAGATGAATCGAAATATCTGTTATATCATACTATTAATTTTTATTTCTAGTCTATTCCTTCAAGGAAATTCATTCAATAGAATTGTTACAAAGCAAGAAGTAAATCTAAATGACAGTTGTTTTTCAGCCTGGAAAGAGAAACTTGCTGATTCTTATGGAATTCCCGAGCCTGCTATCAATATGGCTTTTAATGGATACTATACTTTAAAAAGTGAAAAGCTCTTAAAAAATGACTCAATCCTTACTATTATTGATTTTAGCAGTCCTTCGACTGAACAAAGGTTTTTTATTCTGGATTTAAAGAATTGTAAGATAGTTAAGAATACTTTAGTTGCACATGGAATGAATTCAGGGGTAAATACAGCAGAATCTTTTTCCAACAATCGACATTCAAATAAGAGTAGCTTAGGCTTGTTTCTTACTCAGGAAACCTATGAAGGGAAACATGGTTATTCGTTACGACTTGATGGCATGAACATGGGTATAAATGATAATGCACGCAAAAGAGCAATTGTTATTCATGGAGCTGATTATGTAAGTGAAAGCTTTATCAAAGAAAATAACCGAATAGGCAGAAGTTTTGGCTGTCCGGCTTTACCCGTTGATGAGGTTAAAGAAATAATTGATATAATTAAAGAAGGTTCCTGTTTGTATATTTATCACCCCTCATTAATTCCTATATCCCAGGAAGATTTGGAAAGATTGCCTTAATCTCTTCTTTGTCAAGATTATAAATGTCTTTATAAAACATCATATCTTCATTATTGATACCAGCACATGTGATATATTGTATATGAATGTTGATTTTTTCTGCTAAATCTATTACCTGATGTTCATTTTCTGTGATCATTTTGTCAATATCATACTTATCTAACGGATGATAGATATCAGTTAAATATTGAGCAAGTTTATTTGGGTTTTCAAGACGTATGCAACCATGCGAAAAAGTACGATTTTCTCTGCTAAACAAATTTTTCGAAGGAGTGTCGTGTAAATAAACACTATAATCGTTGGGGAATATGAACTTTATCTGTCCCAAAGCATTATTCTTGCTGTTTATTTGGCGTATATAATATTTGTTTCCAAGAGGATCTTCTGAATTCCAGTTTATCACTGATTCGTCAACCGTTTCTTCACGACCATTGATGATAAAGAATCCATTTCTTCTTAAATACGTAGAGTCTTTTCTTATTTTATAAATCATTTCATTATTCACAATGCTTTTGGGGACAGTCCAATAGGGATTTGCAACAACCTGTTCTATGCTACTTGAAAATACCGGGGTTGGTGTTATTTTTTTCCCTACAATTACATTAAATGTTTCTTTTTCTTCATTTGATTCAACCACATGTAATTTAAATTCAGGAATATTAACAAATAAATAATTTTCTCCTGAATGCTTTAATTTACGAAGCCTGTTAATATTTAAGCAAGCTAAAATATACTTATATTCCAACAAGGAAACTAAGGCAACATGGCTTGGAATATTAAGAATAGAATCTTTGGGAAGATTGAACTGTTCAGCTAAATTATTAAGTGCTTGCATTTTTGGATTTGTAGAATCGAACACAGGAGACTTGGTCATTTCTGCGTAATAAAGACTTTTAGCAAGTAATTTATCATCAATAAAAGCAGGAGTTGTATATTTTACAGAGTAATGCAAGTCAATAAAGTAAGATAGCGATTTTAATAAATTACGATGATTAACCAGATTGGGCTGAGCAGCCAGAATATCGTCTCTAAAGTGTTTTTGGTTTATCGCTTGGTTTAAAATCTCTGGTAAAGTCTCAATCGAAGTAAGATAAACTTTTGATGTGTCTTTTTCAATAATACCGTGTTTAAGATATAAAATGAATTTTAAAGCTGAAAATGTTGCTGTTAATTCAAGCTCAATTTTTTGCTCTTGATGATTGTAGCCTTGAGATGGAACAAAAAACTCACTGGTAAGCTCATGTATTCTGCTAACATTAAAATAATCAAACGGAAATCCAAAATAAGCAGAACTATCCAAAAGGTTTAACAATACTGAAAATCTTTCATTTGTATTGAAATTATCAATCCAGACTGCATTGTAGTTTCGTTCTTCGTAAAACTTTACTAAAAGTTCTTTAATTACAAGGTTGAGGTCTTGCACTGAATCATTAAAAAGCTGATTATTTAATGATTCAACTTGTTTTTTTAAAATACGCTGAAACTCATATGTGTGAATGCTAATAAGCTTATTCTCAATTCTTATGGTAGGATTCTTATAACTGCTAAGTAGATTAAAAAAAACGATTAATAAAATATAAGTAGTGAAACCAATTAGAAATTTTCTACTTTTACTTGTAGAGGAATAATCTAATTCTAATATCTTATCGTCATCTAACATTTGACACTAATTTTTAAATTCATATACGCAGCTTTCTCACAAAAAATATTTTTTTTAGATGAACGGTTAACTTATTTTGATAAACAAATAAAAAACGTAAACAAGAATTTTATAAAAGCCTAAACGACAGATAGACAGACACATACAAAATACAGTCAAGATCACTATTTAAGTTAAGTATTGCATGCTAATGTCATATTTTACAAAAAATAATAAGAGAAAGACTATATGGCTTATACTTCTTTAAATCATATTTAATGGTGAAATTATATTGCGTTCTTGTGTATATAAGATTACTTATTTTCAACCTAAGGATCTTTTTTACTGCTTTTGATTTATAAATCTTCTATTTCTTTTTTAATTTTATAAAATACGTAAAATTTATATTATGTGTAAACAAAAATTTCTACTCCCATTTTTATTGATTGTAATTCTCATATTTAGTCAATGTTCATTATCATATAAAGTCAAACGTAATCCTGATGCAGTAATTCATGGTTATGTAGCTCCAGGTTTTGAAGAGGTTAAAGAGGAATTTGTTAGGAATTATACTAAAAGAAAGGATAATGGATCTGCTTTGGCTATTTATTACAAAGGTGAGAAAGTTGTTGATCTCTGGGGAGGATATAAAGATGCTATAACAAAATCAAAATGGGAAGAAAACACAAAAGTTATTGTTTTTTCGACAACAAAAGGATTGGCTGCATTGTGTCTTGCGATGACGCAATCGAATGGTTGGCTCGATTATAACGAGAAGGTTTCAGTATATTGGCCTGAGTTTGCACAAAACGGGAAAGAAAATATCACAGTTAAACAATTGCTGGCTCACGAAGCCGGGTTATGTCTGGTTGATGAAGTTTTTGAAGTTAGTGATTTAGCTGATTTTGATTATATAGCAGAAATTATGGCACGTCAAAAGCCTCTATGGAAGCCCGGAGAACAACATGGATATCATTTATCGACTATGGGAATGTATATGAATGAGTTAATGCGTAGAGTTGATCCTAAGGGAAGGAGTATTGGGGTTTTTTTCGCTGAAGAGTTAGCCAAACCATTAGATCTGGATTTTTATATTGGGTTACCAGACTCTGTTCCAGACAGAGAATTAGCTAAAGTATATTATCCATCTATCTTGCAATTTGTTTTTAACATGAATAAAATGCCAAAAAAGATGAGGAAAGATTTCAGAAATAAAAACTCCATTTTGTACCAATCATTTCGAATACCCGAAAAATTTAGTCCAAATAACCGGTCAACACAAAAAGTAGAAATGCCATCAGGTAACGGCATTGGAGATGCACGTTCCATAGCAAA
>KB227707.1_pt15 | contig 12996 bp, 11 predicted proteins | sample 524768 | NCBI WGS metagenome assembly AMQJ01 (sample SAMN00998488, study PRJNA167727) | sediment metagenome | isolation source: subsurface aquifer sediment | place: USA: Rifle, Colorado | collected Aug-2009
TGATTTTGAACGACTTTCGATAACCACTTTATCGTGATAACCGGTTTGCTCATCAGACTCCACGCGATAGGTAACTCCTTCTTCGATGTTGTCGAACAGAATTTTTCCTTTCACTTCGGAAAGCACTACAGCATTGTATGGATCCCAATCGCAAATGATATCGCCTTTCATAACCTCTGCGCCATCAGCAAAATAAAGATTTGCGCCATAAGGAATGTTGGCAGATGATAAAGCTACGCCCGTTCCTTCGTCCACAATTTTCATTTCGGCCGAACGTCCAATCACAATGTGGTATTCTCTACCTTCTTTGTTTACATAGTCAACCGTACGCAATTCCTCAATTTTGAGTTTTCCTTCATATTTTGCATCAATCCGCGAAGAAGTGGCTGTGTTTGAAGCGATACCTCCCACGTGGAAAGTACGAAGTGTCAACTGTGTTCCCGGCTCACCGATTGACTGAGCAGCAACAACGCCAACAGCCTCGCCTTTTTGAACCATTCTTCCAGAAGCCAAATTACGACCATAACATCTTGCGCAAACGCCTTTCTTGCTTTCGCAAGTCAAAACAGAACGAATCTCAACGGATTCTATTGGCGAATCTTCGATTAGTTTAGCAAGTTCTTCAGTAATTTCCTGTCCGGCAGGAATAAGCAATTTATTTGTACGTGGGTGGAAAATATCATGCAAAGCCACACGACCTAAAATCCGTTCGTATAGACTTTCAACTACTTCTTCACTTTTCTTTAAAGCAGTGATTGTCAATCCACGAAGTGTTCCGCAATCTTCATCAGAAATGATAACATCTTGAGCAACGTCGACCAGACGACGGGTTAAATATCCGGCATCGGCTGTTTTTAAAGCAGTATCGGCCAAACCTTTACGAGCACCGTGAGTAGAAATGAAATATTCAAGAACCGACAATCCTTCTTTGAAGTTTGAAAGAATTGGGTTTTCGATAATTTCGCCACCGGTAGCGCCCGATTTTTGCGGTTTTGCCATCAATCCGCGCATACCAGATAGCTGACGAATTTGCTCTTTTGAACCCCTTGCTCCAGAATCAAGCATCATAAACACAGAATTGAATCCCTGTTTATCGGCCGTGATTTCTTTCATCAAAGTATGGGTCAAATGTGAGTTGGTATGTGTCCAAATATCGATAATCTGATTGTAGCGTTCTGTATTGGTAATGAAACCCATATTGTAGTTATTCATTACTTCTTCCACTTCTTCGTTCGCATTTTGAATCAGGATTCCTTTTGATTCGGGGATAATAACATCGCCTAAATTAAAGGACAATCCACCACGGAAGGCCATATTGAATCCCAATGATTTGATATCGTCGAGGAAGGCGGCTGTTTTAGCGGTTCCAACAACTTTCAATACATCGCTAATGATATCGCGCAAAGAACGTTTTGTAAGCAATTCATTGATGTATTTGTATCCTTCGGGAACAACCTGATTAAACAATATACGACCTACTGTAGTTTCAATCATGCGATTGATAGGTTTTTTGTCCACCATATCATCCACTTTTACAAAGATGATGGCGTGAAGATCGACTGCTTTTTGGTTGTAGGCAATGATTACTTCCTCCGGAGAATAGAATTTAAATCCTTCACCTTTTACAGGATTGGATTCAATGCTTTTCCGTGGTTTAGTCATATAATACAAACCTAAAACCATGTCCTGTGATGGAACGGTAATTGGAGCGCCGTTGGCTGGGTTTAGGATATTGTGCGATGCCAACATCAGCATTTGTGCCTCTAAGATGGCAGCATTTCCAAGCGGAACGTGAACAGCCATTTGGTCACCGTCGAAGTCGGCATTGAATGCAGTACAAACCAATGGATGAAGTTGAATTGCTTTTCCTTCTACCAATTTTGGTTGAAATGCTTGAATTCCTAAGCGGTGCAAAGTAGGTGCACGGTTTAGCATAACGGGATGTCCTTTCAAAATATTTTCCAAAATATCCCAAACAACCGCATCCTTACGGTCTACTATTTTTTTAGCAGATTTTACTGTTTTAACAATTCCCCGTTCGAGCAATTTTCTTATAATAAAAGGCTTAAACAACTCTGAAGCCATGCCTTTTGGCAAGCCACATTCATTGAGTTTCAAATCGGGACCAACCACAATGACCGATCGGCCTGAATAATCGACCCGTTTTCCTAAAAGGTTTTGGCGGAATCGGCCTTGTTTTCCTTTTAAACTATCGCTCAATGATTTCAATGGGCGATTTGCTTCTGTTTTAACGGCATTCGATTTTCTAGAATTATCAAACAAGGAGTCAACAGCTTCTTGAAGCATCCGTTTTTCGTTTCGCATGATTACATCAGGCGCTTTGATTTCGATTAATCGTTTTAAGCGATTGTTTCGGATGATAACTCTACGGTACAAATCATTTAAATCGGAAGTTGCAAAACGTCCACCATCCAAAGGCACCAATGGGCGCAATTCGGGCGGAATAACAGGTACAACTTTTACAATCATCCATTCTGGACGATTTTCGATTCTGCTTTGTGCATCACGAAATGATTCGAAAACTTGAAGCCGTTTCAGAGCTTCTAACTTACGTTGTTGCGAAGTTTCAGTATTCGCTTTATGACGAAGATCGTAGGAGGCTTTGTCTAAATCAAGTTTTGACAATAAATCGTAGAGAGCTTCTGCGCCCATTTTGGCCACAAATTTTTCCGGATCACTATCATCAAGATGCTGATGTTCTGCAGGAAGAGAATCAAGAATATCAAAATATTCTTCCTCGGTCAAGAAGTCCAATTGTTTCAGTGGTTCGCCTTCGGCATTTTTGGCTTTACCAGGGTTTATTACTACATAACGTTCGTAATAAATGATTGCATCGAGTTTCTTGGATTGCAAGCCAAGCAATGCTCCAATTTTGTTGGGTAATGAGCGGAAAAACCAGATATGCGAAACTGGGACTACCAAATTAATGTGTCCCATTCTTTCTCTGCGCACTTTTTTCTCCGTCACTTCCACACCGCAACGATCGCAAACAATCCCTTTATACCGGATTCTTTTATATTTACCACAATGGCATTCATAATCTTTTACGGGACCGAAAATTCGTTCACAGAACAAACCATCGCGCTCAGGCTTGTAGGTTCTGTAATTAATAGTTTCGGGTTTGAGCACTTCACCACTTGATTGTTCAAGGATTAATTCCGGAGAGGCCAAACTGATCGTAATATTTGAAAAGCTGTTTTGTGTAAGATTTGTATCTTTTCTAAAAGCCATAAATCAAATTTTATAAATTGTAAATAAGCTTTCCCGATTGCTCGGAAAAGCTAAATATTATTAGTCAAAATTGATACTTAATCCAAGACCTTTCAATTCGTGTACAAGTACATTGAATGATTCTGGGATGCCCGGTTTTGGCATGTTGTCGCCTTTTACAATCGCTTCATAAGCTTTGGCACGACCTACAACATCGTCTGATTTAACCGTTAGAATTTCCTGAAGAATATTAGCAGCACCGAATGCTTCAAGTGCCCACACTTCCATCTCTCCAAAACGTTGACCTCCAAACTGAGCTTTACCGCCCAATGGTTGCTGTGTTATCAATGAATATGGGCCAATTGAGCGGGCGTGCATTTTATCATCTACCATGTGATGAAGTTTGAGCATATAGATATATCCAACAGTGGCGGGTTGATCAAAACGTTCGCCAGTACCGCCATCGTGAAGATAAACGCGGCCATTTTCGGGCAAACCTGCTTCCCGAATATAGTCGTTGATTTGATCCAATGTGGCACCATCAAAAATTGGTGTGGCAAATGTTTTGTTGAGCTTTTTACCAGCCCAACCCAACACGGTTTCATAAATCTGACCCAAATTCATACGTGATGGCACTCCAAGTGGGTTCAAAACAATATCAACCGGAGTTCCGTCTGCTAAGAAAGGCATGTCTTCTTCTCGAACAATTCTTGAAACAATTCCTTTGTTACCATGACGGCCGGCCATTTTATCGCCCACTTTAAGTTTACGTTTTTTGGCAACATACACTTTGGCCATTTTCACAATACCGGTAGGCAATTCGTCTCCAATGGTTGCTTGAACTCTTTTGCGGTTTAGATCGCCCAATCTTTCTTTATATTTTAAAGTGTAATTGTTTATTACATCTTTAATCATATCGTTTTTAGCAATATCGGTAGTCCATCCATTCGGATTTAGATTCATGAAATCCAAACCAGCAATAAGTTTTTGTGTAAACTTAATTTTCTTAGCTATTTGTACTTCATTGTAATTGTCATAAACGCCTTGTGATGTTTTACCACTTACTAAAATCGTTAATTTATCGACCAATTTGGATTTTAAGTCAGTAACTTCTCTACTAAAATCTTCCTCAAGCTGTTGAATTACATCTTTATCTTTCGACTTTGCTCTACGGTCTTTCATATTCCTCGAGAAAAGTTTCTTGTCCACAACAACTCCTTGCATTGAAGGTGGTGCTTTTAAAGAGGCATCTTTCACATCGCCGGCTTTATCGCCAAAAATGGCACGCAATAATTTTTCTTCCGGTGTAGGATCACTTTCTCCCTTTGGAGTAATTTTCCCGATTAATATATCACCGGCAGATATTTCTGCACCGATGCGAATCATTCCATTCTCGTCCAAGTCTTTTGTAGCTTCCGAACTGATATTTGGAATATCACTTGTAAGCTCTTCGGCACCACGTTTGGTTTCGCGAACATCCAAAGAAAACTCTTCGATGTGAACGGAAGTGAATATATCTTCTTTTACAACTTTTTCGGAAATCACGATGGCATCTTCAAAATTGTAACCTTTCCATGGCATGAATGCAACCATCAGATTTCTTCCAAGGGCGAGCTCGCCGTTTTTGGTACCATAGCCTTCGCATAGAACTTGGCCTTTCACAACCTTATCCCCTTTACGAACGATTGGACGTAGATTTACACTGGTATTTTGGTTCGTTCTTAAAAATTTCGATAATTCGTATGTTTTTAAATCATCGTCGAAACTGACCAATTTTTCATCGTTATCGCGAGAATAGCGAATAATAATTTTCCTTGCATCAACATATTCAACTACACCTTCGCCTTCGGCATTTATCAATACGCGACTGTCTCTGGCTACCGAGCCTTCGATTCCGGTTCCAACAATAGGCGCTTCGGAATTTAAAAGAGGAACAGCTTGACGCATCATGTTTGAACCCATCAAAGCGCGGTTTGCATCGTCGTGTTCCAAAAATGGAATCAAGGAAGCTGCTATAGATGCTATTTGATTTGGTGCAATATCGATTAAATCTATTTTCTCTTTTTCGATAATAGGATAATCGGCTAGTGACCTTGCTTTTACACGTGCATTCAGGAAATTTCCATTATCTTCCATCATGGTAGTTGCTTGCGCAATTATCTTATTTTCCTCTTCTTCGGCACTGAGGTAAATAGGTTCTGCTTTTAAGCTGGCTTTACCTTGTTCAACGTTTAGGTAAGGTGTTTCGATAAAACCTAATCGGTTTATTTTTGCATAAACACAAAGCGAAGAAATAAGACCAATATTTGGTCCTTCGGGAGTTTCTATGGTACATAAGCGTCCATAATGAGTATAGTGAACGTCACGGACTTCGAAACCTGCTCTTTCACGAGAAAGACCACCAGGTCCTAATGCCGAAACTCTTCGTTTATGGGTAATCTCCGACAATGGATTTGTTTGATCCATAAACTGAGAAAGTTGATTTGTACCGAAGAAAGAGTTGATTACCGAGGACAATGTTTTCGCATTGATCAAATCGGTTGGTGTAAAAACTTCATTGTCGCGGACATTCATTCGTTCGCGGATGGTGCGAGCCATGCGAGATAAACCAACGCCAAATTGCTGATACAATTGCTCACCAACTGTACGAACTCTACGGTTGCTTAAGTGGTCGATATCATCAACGTCGGTTTTAGAATTAACCAACTGAATCAAATGTTTAATAATAAATATGATGTCTTCTTTGGTAAGAACGCGAACGCTTAAATCGGTACCTAAATTTAATTTTGTATTGATTCTGTATCGGCCCACTTCGCCTAAATCGTAGCGAGAATCGGAGAAGAACAATTTATCAATGATACCGCGAGCGGTTTCTTCGTCGGGTGGTTCGGCATTTCGCAATTGACGATAGATATACTCAACGGCTTCTTTTTCGTTATTAGCCGTATCTTTATTGAGTGTATTAAAGATGATAGAATAATCTTTGCTGCTCACATCATCGCGGTGTAAGAACACGGTTTTGATACCTGCATCAACGATTAGTTCGATATTGTCTTTATCCAATTCTATTTCCCGTTCGATAAGCACATCGGTTCTTTCAATTGAAACCACTTCTCCGGTATCTTCATCCACAAAGTCTTCTATCCATTTGCGAACTACACGTGCGGCTAATCTTCTTCCTACAACCTTTTTCAGTCCAGCTCTGGAAACTTTCACTTCTTGTGCTAAGTCAAATATTTCCAAAATATCTTTATCACTTTCAAAGCCAATAGCTCTTAAAAGTGTAGTAACCGGAAGTTTTTTCTTACGGTCGATGTATGCGTACATCACATTGTTGATGTCGGTTGAAAATTCCATCCAAGAACCTTTGAAGGGAATAATGCGCGCCGAATAAAGTTGCGAACCGTTTGCATGACGATGCTGACCAAAGAAAACGCCGGGTGAACGGTGTAATTGAGAAACAATAACACGTTCGGCGCCATTCACAATAAATGTACCTTTGGGAGTCATATAAGGGATCATACCCAAATAGACATCTTGAATTATTGTTTGAAAATCTTCGTGATCGGGATCGGTACAATACAGTTTTAATTTGGCCTTGAGAGGGACATTGTAGGTTAAACCTCTGTATACACACTCTTCCATGGAATAGCGTGGAGGGTCAACAAAATAGTCTAAGAATTCAAGAACGAAATTATTTCTTGCATCGGTAATGGGAAAGTTTTCACTAAATACTTTAAACAATCCTTCGTTGCTTCGATTTTCCGGATTTGTTTCTAATTGAAAGAATTCCTGAAAGGATTTCAATTGGATATCAAGAAAATCGGGATAGTCAACATGAATTTTTGACGATGCAAAGTTGATTCTATCAGAAATTATATTTGCCAAGGTTTAAATTTTTTAAGGTTAAATTAACTGACGAAAAAAGACGACCGAATAATACGACGAAAAATAGACAGCTCAGGCGCAAGCCTGCTTTGTCTATTCTCCGTCAAGGACTTAGGTAGGTAACCCTACGAAAGTCTTATTTAACTTCAACTTCAGCACCCGCTTCTTCTAAAGAGGCTTTAAGGGCTTCAGCTTCGTCTTTGGATACACCTGTTTTTAATGGAGCTGGTGCACTGTCAACTAATTCTTTAGCTTCTTTGAGTCCTAAACTAGTTAGTTCTTTAACTAATTTAACAACTGCTAATTTGGAAGAACCAGCGGCTTTAAGAATTACATCGAAAGCTGTTTGAACTTCTTCAACAACTTCGTTACTTGCAGCAGGACCAGCAACAGCTACAGCAGCTGCAGCAGGCTCGATACCATATTCTTCTTTTAAAATTTTAGCTAATTCATTTACTTCTTTAACAGTTAAATTAACCAATTGTTCTGCAAAAGCTTTTAAATCTGCCATTTTCTATTCTATTTAAATTGTTTTCAAAATTATTTTTACTTTATTCTATTTTTATTCAGAGCGTTCTGAAAGTGTTTTAACAACACCTGCTATAATATTGCCACCCGATTGAAGGGCAGAGACAACATTTTTGGCAGGAGATTGTAACAACGCGATCAGGTCACCAATGAGTTCGTTTTTCGATTTAACGCTCATTAGTCCTTCAAGTTCATGGTCTCCGATATAAATAGATTCTTCAACATAAGCTCCTTTAAGCGAAGGCTTATCACTTTTCTTTCTGAAATCTTTAATCATTTTAGCTGGAGCGTTTCCAACCTCAGAAAGCATTAATGATGTTCCGCCTTTTAACACTTCATATAAAGGTGCAAAGTCTTTGTTTGATCTTTCCATTGCTTTTTTGAGCAATGAATTTTTAACAACAACCAATTTTATACCGTTTTTGTAAGCGGTACGTCTTAGCCGGCTTGTTGTTTCAGCATTTAGTCCAGAAATATCGGTAAGATAAATATGTGAACTATTTGAGAGGTGTGCTACAATCGAATTGATAAGTAGGTCTTTTTCTTCTTTCTTCATACTATAAATCTCCTTTATAGGTTTTACCGAAAACGTTAACGTTTGTCATTAGGTAATAGATTTAGGATCAACTTGAATTCCTGGGCTCATAGTGCTAGACATAAAAATACTTTTAACATAAGTACCTTTTGCAGCAGATGGCTTCATGCGAATAATTGTTTGAATAAGCTCTCTAGCATTTTCTTCAATTTTTTCTACATCAAAAGAAACTTTAGCAACTCCGGCATGTACAATACCAAATTTGTCAACTCTAAAGTCAATTTTACCAGCCTTTACTTCCTGAACAGCTTTTCCAATTTCCATTGTAACGGTACCCGTTTTAGGATTTGGCATTAAGCCTCTAGGACCAAGAATTCTACCCAATGCGCCTACTTTTGGCATCACACTAGGCATCGTAATCACCACATCGATATCCGTCCAACCGCCTTTAATTTTGGCAACGTAATCGTCAAGACCAACATAATCAGCTCCGGCTGCTTTAGCTTCTTCTTCTTTATCTGGTGTACACAATACCAACACGCGAACTGTTTTTCCAGTTCCGTGAGGTAGAGCAACCGTTCCGCGAACCATTTGGTTTGCTTTACGGGGATCCACACCAAGACGAACGTCTATATCGACAGAAGCATCAAAATTAGTGTTGGTAATTGTTTTTACAACACTACTTGCTTCGGTCAAAGAATAAACCTTCGCGCGATCAAATTTCGCCAAAGCCTCTTTTCTTTTCTTTGTGATTTTACCCATTTTAGTTATTTTTTTAATTTATACCGTCTGAACGATATTTACTTTGTTGCAAGAGGACTTTTTCCGCTAATTTTAACTCCCATACTGCGCGCTGTGCCGGCAACCATGCTCATAGCTGAATCCAGCTCAAAAGCATTCATGTCAACCATCTTGCTGGAAGCTATTTCACGAATTTGCTCCCAACTCATAGTAGCTACTTTTACTCTATTAGGTTCTGCTGAACCTTTTTTGATTTTGGTAACTTCCATGATTTGCACTGCAACAGGAGGAGTTTTAAGAATAAATTCAAACGATTTGTCCTTGAACACAGTGATGATTACAGGAACTACTTTTCCTGCTTGATCTTGTGTACGAGCATTAAACTGTTTGCAAAATTCCATAATATTCACCCCTTTCGATCCCAATGCAGGACCTACTGGTGGTGAAGGGTTAGCAGCTGCTCCTTTAATTTGCAACTTAATTAATCCACTGATTTCTTTAGCCATCTTTTAAATAGATTTTCTAAAAGATTAAAAAATATGTTAATTCTTATTCCTTAGCAACTTGCATAAACCCAAGTTCCAGTGGCGTTTTTCTTCCGAAAATTTTCACCATCACTTTAAGTTTTCTTTTCTCTTGATTGATTTCCTCAATAACTCCAGCAAAACTATTAAATGGACCATCGATCACAGTAACAGTTTCACCCACAATAAAAGGAACACTAAATTCTTCACCTTGTTCACCAAGTTCATCCACTTTACCCAAGATTCTTTTTACCTCAGATGGACGAATGGGTTCTGGCTCGCCTTTAGATCCTAAGAAACCGATCACATTTGGAACGTTTTTGATCATGTGTTGAATCTCTCCTTCTAAGTCAGAGACTTCAATTAAAACATAACCTGGAAAAAAATTGCGTTCTTTCACTATTTTTTTCCCGCCCCGCACTTGATATACTTTTTCCGTAGGAATCAGCACTTGTGAAACGTTACTTTGGATGTTGAGGCGTCGAATTTCACTTTCTAAGTATTCTTTCACCTTCTTTTCCTTACCGCTAACGGCCCGTACTACATACCATTTTTTTACTGCTTCACTCATACTTAATCAAATCAAAGAAATAAGAAATAATATCAACGAAATTATTATTGAGAACAATGCTTAGTTTAAAAGTTTGTAAAACAGGTTTAAAATGTTTTCAAAACTAATATCCATCAAAAAAACCACCATGGCGATTATAAGGGAAGCAATGGATACAACAATTGCACTATTTTGGAGTTCATTCCAACTAGGCCACGAAACCTTATTTACTAATTCGTCATAAGATTCCTTTGAATATTTAACTATGCCCATTTGTTTTTTGTCTAAAATTATTAAGCACGGGTGGTAGGACTCGAACCCACGACTCCTGGTTTTGGAGACCAGAGCTCTACCAACTGAGCTACACCCGTATTTGATTTAATTTGACATGGCAGGCAGGAACACTTTCGTACTCCTGCCTTATATCAAATTTAATCTCACTATTTAATTGAACTTTTTTAGTCTAACATTTCTGTTACCTGACCAGCACCAACTGTTCTACCACCTTCACGGATAGCAAAACGTAAACCTTTGTTCATGGCAATTGCAGAAATCAATCTCACTTCCACGGAAAGGTTGTCGCCTGGCAAAACCATTTCAACTCCTTCTGGCAACATAATTTCGCCAGTTACGTCAGTTGTTCTGAAGTAAAATTGAGGGCGATATTTGTTGTGGAATGGAGTGTGACGGCCACCTTCTTCTTTCTTAAGGATATAAACTTCAGCTGTAAAAAGAGCATGAGGTTTTACGCTACCTGGTTTGCAAATAACCATACCACGACGAATGGAGTCTTTGTCAATTCCGCGCAACAATAAACCGGCGTTATCGCCTGCTAATCCTTGATCCAAAATTTTACGGAACATTTCAACTCCTGTAACAACGGATTTCAATTTTTCGGCACCCATACCAATGATTTCAACTGCATCACCGGTATTAATAATACCTGTTTCAATTCTTCCGGTAGCAACAGTGCCACGACCGGTAATAGAGAACACGTCTTCAACGGGCATCAAGAATGGCTTGTCACGATCGCGCTCTGGCAATGGAATCCAAGTGTCGCAAGCATCCATCAATTCGTACACTTTTGCCATCCATTTAGGCTCTTTGTTTAAAGCACCTAAAGCAGATCCTTGAATAACCGGTGTGTTATTACCGTCGAATTTGTAGAAATCCAATAATTCTCTGATTTCCATTTCAACCAATTCTAATAACTCATCGTCGTCAACCATATCCACTTTATTCATGAATACAACCAAGCGTGGTACACCAACCTGACGAGCCAACAAGATGTGCTCGCGAGTTTGTGGCATAGGTCCGTCAGTCGCAGCTACAACGATAATAGCACCGTCCATTTGAGCAGCGCCAGTAACCATGTTCTTAACGTAGTCAGCGTGACCAGGACAGTCAACGTGCGCATAGTGGCGAGTTGCTGTATTATACTCAACGTGAGCAGTATTAATTGTAATACCTCTTTCCTTTTCTTCAGGGGCATTATCAATTTGGTCGAAGCTTGTTATTTCAGCCCATCCTTTAACAGCCATACAAGTTGTAATTGCAGCTGTCAATGTTGTTTTACCGTGGTCAACGTGACCAATAGTGCCTATGTTCACGTGTGATTTTGACCTGTCAAATTTTTCTTTAGCCATATCAAAAAATAATATTAATGAAATTAAATTTATAAGTTTCTAAAAAACCGAGCCAATGACGAGAGTTGAACTCGTGACCTCTTCCTTACCAAGGAAGCGCTCTACCACTGAGCTACATCGGCCAAATTGAGCGGGAGACGAGGCTCGAACTCGCCACCTAAAGCTTGGAAGGCTTTCGCTCTACCAAATGAGCTACTCCCGCTATTGTTGTTATTTTAATTTCGCTATCATCTCGATAACGATCGGGAGGGCTACTCCCGCTATTGTTATTTTAATTTCGCTATCATCTCGATAACGATCGGGAGAGCTACTCCCGCTATTGGTAATTTTTTAAGAACTTTTTTTGTGGGGAGAGGAGGATTCGAACCTTCGAAGGCTACGCCAACAGATTTACAGTCTGCCCCATTTAACCGCTCTGGAATCTCCCCAAAATATTTTATCAAAATGTACATGAACGCTGTCAAAAAAAAATAAAATGTCTTTTTTGTGTTAAAGTGAGCCGATGGAGGGATTCGAACCCCCGACCAGCTGATTACAAATCAGCTGCTCTGGCCAACTGAGCTACATCGGCAAATTACTGTAAACACAGTTATTTCAACACTTTCAAAGTACTTCCTTTCATAAAAAAGCAGTCCTCTTCTCAAAAAGGACTGCAAAAATATAAACTCTAGCTCTAATAACAAAACTTTTTTATCTTTTTTTATTAATTTTAAAGCAATTAGCTTGTTCTTTCCTTTTCTTTGTGCTTCAATAATTGCTTTCTCATGGCTTCCAAACATTCATCTACGGATTCTTCGAATGTTTTTGATTGTTTTTTTGCAAAAAAATCGCTCCCTTTGATAAATATTTTTATTTCGGCCACTTTATTTTCCCGACTTTCCGACTTATCGATTTTTAAACTTACCTCGGCGCCTAACAGGCCATCGTGAAAAGTGACCAATTTGTTTACTTTACTATGAATGAGTTCTTTAAGTTTTTTATCGGCACTAAAATGAATTGAATTAATACTAACGTCCATTTGACCTCCTTTTTTATGCCTTTGGGTGGGCTTGTTTGTAAATATTCTTTAACTTTTCGATTGTGTTGTGTGTATAAATTTGAGTTGCTGACAAATTAGCATGACCTAACAATTCTTTAACCGCATTCAAATCAGCACCATGATTGAGCATATGTGTAGCAAATGTATGCCGCAACACATGTGGACTCTTCTTTTTCTGCGTGCTTACTTGGCTAAGATAGCTATTTACGATTTGATAAACAAGCTTTGGGTACATTTTTTTACCTTTAATACTTAGAAAAAAATTAGAGTCCGTAGCTAAGTTTTTAAATTCCATTTCTTTCAGGCTAAGGAAT
>KB226777.1_pt34 | contig 12976 bp, 10 predicted proteins | sample 524768 | NCBI WGS metagenome assembly AMQJ01 (sample SAMN00998488, study PRJNA167727) | sediment metagenome | isolation source: subsurface aquifer sediment | place: USA: Rifle, Colorado | collected Aug-2009
CGCTAAGATGTATAAACAAAGCAATGTTAATTAAAAATGCTTATCAAAATGCGGACAAAGGGTCTGGTTTCGACTTTAGTTTCCTTTGCAATTCTTTTTTATCACTTTGAGGGCTTGTTCGTCGTCCAAACCCAAGGATTTTGCTTGTTGGAAATCGCTGCAAGCTTCCTCATTTTTCTTCAGCAAAAGGTACGACAATCCGCGATTGTAATAGTTTTTGATCCAAGCTTGGTATTGTTGGGAATCTGTTGGCTTGAGTAAGATAGCTTTATCAAAGGAGCGAATGGCTGCAGTATAATTTTCCATCTGATGTTGTGTGCTTCCCATAAAGGCATACAGAAGCCAGAAATCCGTTTCAGGCTCTTGTTTCAATGCGGCTCTAAAATCGTTCAGTGCTGCTTCGTAGTCGGCCCGCTCAAAGCGAAGAACTCCGCGTTGGAAAAATTCGTTGAAATTTGTGGGATTCGATAAATTGAAATTCGATTTTTGAATATTGATCGATCCAAAAAAATCGATAAAAGTTTGATACGGAACTTCAAAATAACTGCGCTCAAAATGTTTGGCTTTGTTTGCTGGCAAAAGATATTTTTGATAAATACTTTCTTGATTAAAAAGCGTGGTATAACGAAAACGAAACAATTTTTCACCATTAACAATAGCGGGCATAATAGCAAAAATCATCGTAAATTTGGAAGGTTCTTCCATTTTTGAAACGCGAAGTATATTGTAGGCTATTTGTGTAATGAGCTCTTTTTTGTTGTACTCTATCAAATTGTCGGAGCAATAAACTTGGAGGTTTACAGCCGTTGGCTCGTTAAATTGCAATGTGGAAGCAAGAATTTCTTCGAGTTTTTGTGCCGGAAAAACAACATAACGGGCGTTTTCTGTTTTACGAAAATTTTGTCTTAAATCGGGGAATTCGAACTCGCCACCTATGTATTTGATGATTAGCACACTATATTGTTCATCACCAATCAAAACGTCTCTCAGTTCAATTTCTTCAAAATTTTGCAATCCCAGTTTTTGAAGTGGATCAGCCATTCTGTTTTGTTCCGAATTGTAGAGAAGTATCTTGTTTTTTTCGCTCAGCCAGCTTCCGTTGTCTTGCAACACCCAACCTTTTGCTTCGCTCATTACAGCCCTTGCTTCGCTGATTTCGGGAAGATTTGATTTAGAGCGAGCAATTTCCTGTGCCAAAAGCAAGGTGCTGACGAAAATAAATACAAGACTGCTCAGTGTTCTCTTCATAAAGCTAAAATGTTAACAAATATAGAAATATTTCGTGCCGGTCGAAGTCAAAAGCTTTGGAAAATATTTATTGGTAGATTTGCACTCAAATTGATAAACGTAATTGAGGATGTATTTTTTGATTTGGATAATTTTAATACTTGCCAGCGGATTCTTCTATTTTTCATCAATCGTAAAGTTGGGCGAACGTTCAAAAATAGTATTGAAAAATAGAGCTTTCGTATCGTCAAATTATCAGAGCGATCGGTTTCATAATTTGGTTAATACGCCCATGGCAGCACCAAAATTTTCGACTATGATTAAGTTCTTCTTCAAAGGCGAAAATCAGATTCCGAAAAATAAATTAGTAACACAATTATTTCGAAAAGCGGAATTTGAAGCCTCTAAAGAAATGGTATTTAGCTGGTTTGGTCATTCTACGGTGCTTCTAAAAATGGAAAACATAACTTTTCTTATCGATCCTGTTTTTGGCAAACGTGCTTCTTTATTTACTTTTTTGGGACCAAAACGATTTCGTTATACGAATACGCATCGCTTGAATGATTTACCAATGATTGACGTGGTTTTGATTTCTCACGATCATTTTGATCACTTGGAATACGAAACAATATTAGCTCTGAAAGAAAACGTGAAGCGTTTTTTTGTGCCTTTGGGCGTTGGGGCTCATTTGGAGAAATGGGGCGTTTCCAAAGAAAAAATATCCGAATTGGATTGGTGGGAAGAAATCAATTTAAATGAGGATATCAAATTCGTTTTCACTCCTACACGTCATTTTTCTGGTCGAAGTGTGGTAGTGCGAAACCAAACTCTATGGGGTTCTTGGTCAATCATCGGAAAAACGCAGAAAGTATTTTTTAGCGGCGATTCGGGATATTTTGATGTTTTTGAGAAAATAGGAGAAAAATACGGCCCTTTCGATTTAGCTTTTATTGAAAACGGACAATACAACGAAGATTGGTCTTCTATTCATATGATGCCGGAGCAATCGGCCAAAGTAGGTTTTGAACTAAAAGCAAAACAAGTGGTTCCCATTCATTGGGGAAAATTCAGTTTAAGTGTTCATGCGTGGACAGCACCTGTAGAGCGTTTTTTGGCCGCTTCAAAAGAATATAGCTTTGCGGTTTTAACGCCGGCACCTGGAGAAATAGTTCCGCTTTCTAATTCGAAATCAGAGGATTGGTGGAAAAATTAGATTGGATTTTACATCAATACAGCTCAAGTTTTTGTTTAAGTTTCTGTTGATCGTTCGCTATTTCTAGAAAGTAAAAACCTTTTGCCAAATGTGAGAGATCAATATTATCGTTAAGGCCGTTTATTTGATGTTTAGAATAAATCAGTTTTCCAAGATAATCATATATACGAAAATCAAATTTAGAATTTGATTGATTTTGAAACTCAATTTCTATTTGCCCGCTGCTTGGATTTGGAAAAATTTTAAATTGAATGGGATTTTCAATTTCCTTGCGAGAAAGATAACTGGAAGCTTGCAAACGTACTTCTTCCAAACTTGCGGCTGCATTTGCATCTGTTGACCAAAGAACCACTCTATAACGTAATTCATTATCTGTAAGCAAAATAGAGCTATTGTTTGGTGTATAAACAAATTCACGGTTCACTCCCCAGTTTAGGTTATTATCGCGTCCCATAACATACATCTCAACTCCTGTATTTGTTGGTTCTGTTTGGTCGTAAGATAGTGTTCCCCACGAATTTGTAGTAGTTGTAAAAGTGGAAGAATTTAAATAGCGAACATAGATTTCGTAAAATGGATTCCCGCTTTTGTACAATTTAGAGTTATTTATTCCCCCATAAACGTGGTCTATTCCACCATAATATAAATCGCCATCCAACGAAAGCAATCCTTGAGGATACGCTTCATTTTCTAAAGCGTAGATTTGAGTTGAAGCAGTTCCGTCATAAGCAAAGACAGCTCCTGGCGGTGTAGCTTTTTGAGCTGAAAAATAAAGTTTATTATTGTGAGTTGTCATAAACCGAACTCCGTGGCCGGAATAAATTGTTGACCAATTCGTACCATCAAACTGAGCAATTTTTCCGCTGGTATGTGCAGATGTAATTCCACAAGCATAGAATTTTCCGTCAAAAATTTCGAAATCATAAACAGTCATTAATCCCATCGAATAAAATGAATCCCAAGAGCTTCCATTCCAAGCATAAATTTCTCCCGACCAATGAGTCCCTGCATAAAGTACTCCGTTGTATTCGGCAAAACACATTACGCCTTGTGTAAAATTACTTCCCATTTTTACCCAAGCTTTAGATGTTTGATTGAATTTGTATGCAGTGCCGCTACTTACTACACGACCTCCAAAGTATAAATAATCGCCAACGGCGTCAATACAAAAGATATAGGATTCTGGCGTATTAGAGTGAAATTTAAATCCATTTGGTCCTAAACCGTAATCGGTTTTACTTCCATCGTATGAATAAATTTTTAAGATACCCATAATGTATAATGTATCTCTCAGAATCGCATGGTCAATATAAGTGATATTTGTGGCTTCAAAGTCCCATGTATTCGTTAACGTATCAAAAGCCATTAATCCGTTCACACTTGAAGTAAAAATTTTTCCTTTGAATTCAAATGGCACGCCAACACTGTATTTGGCTGTGCTATTTGTAGTTATTGCTCCCGGTGAGGAAGAATAATCGATTTGATAATGATCGAAGAATTTGGTGTTGTTTGTAAAATACTCTTGATTCGACCCGCCTGACCAATCGGTTTGAATATAAGTGTATGGAGTCTGGCTAAAAAGAAAACAAGGACAAAACATTAAAAGGAAGAAAATTGGGTTTTTCATAATCATGGTTTTTTAGCTGTTTATAATCATTCACGTATTACCAATTTATCAAACTTTGAGTTCTTCTGCTGAAAAATTTATAGTCTAAATTAGGAGAAATGAGGAGATAGAAAAAGTCTAATTACATTGGGCAATTAGCTATTTCAAGTTAAAAAGTTGTGATTAATGTGCCTGCAATTTACAAAATAGGATTGCCAGAATGCAAGTAAAAACCTAAATTTTATATGAATTTTGGAAATATTGTTAAGATTTTAACAGTATTCGATTGCTTATATATTAAAGATAATATATTGATATAATGACGATTATAATATAAACTTATATCAAAGGATTTCTAAAATTTCAATCAAGCTATTTACCTCGTGCGAAGGATTTTCAGTGTGTGGTTTCTTTTCAAAATTTACATAAATTTGATCAATCCCCATGTTTTTTGCTCCTAGAATATCTGCTTCTAAATCGTCACCAATCATCAATGTTTCTTTCTTTTCAGCAAAAGCTTTTTGCAGCGCAAATTCAAAAATGAGCGGACTGGGTTTTTGAGCTCCAACCATTTCGGAAGTGATGATGGTTTTGAAAAAGGGAGACAATCCGGAATTTTTCATCTTCACAAATTGAACTTCCGAAAATCCATTGGTTAATATATGAAGCGAATATTTTCGACTTAATTTTTCGCATACTTCCAAGGCATTTGGGTAGAGCTTGGTTTTTGTTGGGCTAATGCGAATGTATTCGTCGGCCAGTTTGAGTGAAAGATCTTCGTTTTGGATACCAAAATTGCGCAATGTGCCACTGAAACGTTCTACGCGCAAATATTCTTTGTCAATTTCGCCAAAACGGTATTGTTGCCACAAACTGTGGTTGTAGGCTTTAAAATAAGTGTGAAAACAATCGAAATTTGGGATTCCGGTTTCGCTCAAAAAAACAGTGAAGAGTTCTTGAAGTGCTAGTACAGAATTCGACTCAAAATCCCAGAGCGTTTTATCTAGATCGATAAATAGGTGTTTGTATTGTAGCATGAAGAAGGAATGTTAAGCTGTTTTTGTCTGGCGAAGTTGGGCAATGGTTTCGATTGGGTTTTTACTCGTGAAAACAGCGTTTCCTGCAACCAATATATCGGCACCGGCCTGATAAAGTGCTTTCGCATTTTCCAAATTTACACCACCATCTACTTGAATGAGTGTATTCAATTTTTTTCTTTCTATCAATTCTTTAAGATTGGAAATTTTCTGATAGCTGTGTTCGATAAATTTTTGACCGCCAAAACCCGGATTGACCGACATCAATAAAACAAAGTCCACAAATTCAATTGAATCTTCCAATAGCGCAACAGGCGTATGTGGGTTCAAAACCAGACCTGCCTTTAAGCCCAATTTCTTCAATGTTTCTATGTTTCGGTGAACGTGGGTAGCTCCTTCAATATGGAAGCTGATGCAATCAACACCGGCTTGTGCAAAGGCTTCGAAATAATTTTCAGGATTTACAATCATCAAATGTGCATCCAAAGTTTTGGTAGTGAGTTTTCGAACAGCCGAAACGATCGGTAAACCAAATGAGATATTGGGGACAAAAACACCGTCCATGATATCCAAGTGAATCCAATCGGCTTCGCTTGCATTGAGCATTCGAATATCCTTTTCAAGATTGGCAAAATCGGCAGAAAGTAGGGAAGGAGCTATCATTGGCAAATATTTTTTGTAAAGATAAAATTTTATTGAATAAAAAAAGGCAGCGATTGGCTGCCTTTTCTTTTATCCTAAATAGGTTTTTAAAATCTTGCTTCGTGATGTGTGTTTCAAACGACGAATGGCTTTCTCTTTGATTTGCCGAACACGTTCGCGTGTGAGATCAAACTTTTCTCCAATTTCTTCCAAAGTCATTGGATGACTATCGCCCAATCCAAAATAAAAACGAACAACGTCTGCTTCTCTGGGAGTTAGCGTTGAAACGGCTCTGTCGATTTCCTTGCGCAATGAATCGTAGAGCAACTCTGTTTCTGGAGTTATATTTTCATCGTTACGCAAAACATCATACAGATTGTTGTCCTCGTCTTGAACCAATGGCGCATCCATCGACACGTGGCGACCCGTATTTTTTTGTGATTCTTTTACCTCTTCGATCGAAATTTCAAGGTAAGTAGCAATTTCTTCCGGCTTAGGCTCGCGTTCCAGACTTTGCTCCAAAGCGGCGTAGGCTTTATTTATCTTATTGATGGAGCCAATCTTGTTGAGCGGTAACCGAACAATTCTGGATTGTTCGGCCAAGGCTTGCAAGATAGATTGACGAATCCACCACACTGCATACGAGATGAATTTAAATCCTCTGGTTTCGTCGAAACGTTGAGCCGCTTTTATCAAGCCCATGTTTCCTTCATTAATCAAGTCTGGCAAACTAAGTCCTTGATTTTGATATTGTTTAGAAACTGAAACCACAAAGCGTAGATTGGCTTTCGTCAATTTTTCCAAAGCGATTTTGTCGCCTTGCTTGATTTTTTTGGCCAATTCTACCTCTTCATCTGCTGTAATCAATTCAACTTTTCCAATTTCTTGCAGGTATTTGTCTAATGATGCGGTTTCGCGATTCGTAACCTGTTTGGTAATTTTCAGTTGCCTCATATCCTTTTTTGTCTCCTAAATTGGCTGCTTATACGATTTATAAATTTCCTTGTTACACAAATTTCATTTAGTTTCTGCGATTTTGTGGTCTTCCGCCACTTCGGTCGCCTCTTCCATGGTCGCTTCTTCCATGGTCGCTTCTTTCGCCTTGAGGTTTCTCGGTGCGTGGTGGCCGTTCAACATAGCCTTCTGGTTTTGGCAATAGGGCTTTGAGTGAAAGTCTTAGTTTTCCGGTTACAGAGTCAACTTCCAAAAGTTTCACTTCAATCTCCTGTCCTGATTTTAACACATCTTCCGTATTTTGAATACGTTCCCATGCTATTTCTGATACGTGAAGTAAACCTTCTTTGCCCGGAAGAATCTCAACAAATGCTCCGAAAGTGGTAATCGATTTTACAATTCCTTTGTAAGTAGCTCCAACTTCAGGTATAGCAGTAATTGCTCTGATACGTGCTGTTGCTCTGTCCAATGAATCTTTATCTACAGCCATGATGTCAATCACACCAGTATCGCCCACTTCTTCAATTACAATAGTTGAATTGGTTGTACGTTGAATTTCTTGAATAATCTTTCCACCTGGTCCAATCACTGCTCCGATAAATTCTTTTGGAATTACCATTTGAACAATGCGTGGAACATGAGGTTTGAAATCTTCGCGAGGCTCGGTAATTGTTTTAAGCATTTCGCCAAGAATATGCAAACGACCCTCTTTTGCTTGTGCAAGTGCTTCTTCTAATATTTTGTAGGAAAGACCGTCAACTTTAATGTCCATTTGACAAGCCGTAATTCCGTCTTTTGTTCCGGTAACTTTGAAATCCATGTCGCCTAAATGATCTTCATCTCCTAAAATATCGGAAAGAACAGCGTATTTTCCATTTTCGGTATCGGCAATCAACCCCATTGCAATTCCTGAAACGGGTTTTTTGATTTTAACTCCGGCATCCATCAAGGCAAGAGTTCCGCCACATACGGATGCCATCGACGAAGATCCGTTCGATTCCAAAATATCAGAAACAATCCGAATGGTGTAAGGAAGTGTTTCTTTACCAGGAAGAATAAATTTAAGTGCACGCATGGCCAAATTGCCATGTCCTATTTCTCTACGACTTGTTCCTCTCAGCATTTTTACTTCTCCGGTTGAGAATGGAGGGAAATTGTAATGCAATAGAAAATCGTTGTTGTTGTCATAAATGGCACCATCAATTCTTTGCTCGTCGAGTTTTGAACCCAAGGTAACGCTAACAAGAGATTGGGTTTCGCCACGTGTAAAAATGGCCGAACCATGCGCCATTGGCAAATAGCCTACTTCTGACCAAATTGGACGTATTTCATCCAATTTACGACCGTCCAAACGACGACGTTCGTCTAAAACAAAATTTCTTACTGCTTTTTTCTCTACATCGTGAAAATAACGTTTGAACATTCCCGCTTTTTCAGCTTTTTCATCTTCGGTTAGACTAGCGAAAAATTCTTCTTTGATGGCAGCAAATTTATCGCTGCGTTCGTGTTTTGCAGAAGCAGATGCCGCTATGGAATATAGTTTGTCGTAGGTTGCTTTAAATACGATCGATTTAAATTCTTCGTCGTTATTTTCGTGATTGTATTCTCTTTTTGGATTTGCGTTTGCAACCATTGCGGCCAATTCCAATTGAGCTTGACATTGAATCTTGATGGCAGCGTGAGCAAATTTCATGGCTTCCAACATATCGGCTTCCGAAATTTCTTTCATTTCGCCTTCCACCATCATAATGTTTTCCATCGTAGCAGCAACCATCAAGTCGATATCCGACTCTTTTAGTTGAGTGCTTGTTGGATTTAAAATCATTTCGCCATTGATTCTTCCAACTTTAACTTCAGAAATTGGTCCGCCAAATGGGATATTCGAAACGGTGAGTGCTGCCGAGGCGGCCAATGCTGCCAATGTATCCGGCATGGTTGTTTTATCAGAAGAAATGAGACTGATAATAACTTGGGTTTCGGCATGGTAATTATCAGGAAATAATGGACGAAGTGCGCGATCAACCAATCTGGCAATCAGGATTTCATATTCGGAAGCGCGTGCTTCGCGTTTGAAAAAACCACCAGGAAATTTGCCGGTTGCAAAATATTTTTCCTGATATTCTACTGATAAAGGCATAAAGTCAACATCTTCTCTGGCTTCTTTGTTGGAAACAACGGTAGCCATCAGCATTGTGTTTCCTTGTCTTACAACTACTGATCCGTCAGCTTGTTTAGCTAGTTTGCCGGTTTCCAGAACAATTTCTGTACCGTCAGACATGGTAAACGATTTGGTAATACCAATTTTTGACATAATATTTTTTTATTTATTCGATTTTATTTAAGCTTTTTAAGCATATAAATACCAAAAAAGGCAATTGATTTAATTGCCTTTTTCTATGGTCTTTTTCAATATCAAAAAGATTATTTACGAAGACCTAAATTTTTGATAAGCGCTCTATAACGCTCAATATCTTTTATTTTTAAATAATCAAGCAATTTTCTTCTTTTACCAACTAAAAGAACCAATGAACGTTGCGTTGCTTTATCCTTTTTATTGATTTTTAAATGCTCAGTTAAATGAGCAATGCGAAAGCTGAATAATGCAACTTGACCTTCAGTAGATCCGCTATCTAAAGCTGATTTACCATGCTGCGTAAAAATTTCTATTTTCTTGTCGGATGTTAAGTACATATGCTATGTATTAAATAATTATCTTTTTTCGGGCTGCAAAAGTAATACAATCTTTTTGTTTGTCAAAAATATATTGAATATTTTTACCCGCCAATTTTCTTTTTTTCCTCTTTTATTCGGGCGCAAAAATACAACATTTCTTCAAGCCTTTCACTTTACTGAAAGAAAATCAATAAATATTTTTTTTATTTTTTAAAATCCATAATGCAGCCTTCGGCTAGCCATTGCGCCAAGGCTTGTCAGTTCTCTTTTTCCGATTGCTCCCGGATCCGGACCACCGTGTCTGCGAATCAAATATTACACTGCTTCTTGAAGTTGGTTGTCTGATTTGATAACATTTGCGTACTTTCTTCCAAGAATTTCATAATTCGATTCCTTGGGATTGTGCATCTTAGCGGGCAGGAATATGTTTTTCCAATAATCAGTTGGTTTTTATTTGCAAACAGGCCTTTGTCTAAATTCAACAAATTTTTCAAAATAATCGGGTGAGTCCATCTGGTGCTTTTGCAAAACAGTATGAATACCGTCGCCTGATTTTGCAATTATTTTAAGTGATTGGCCATTAATAAGTTGTAAATTTATAAATAGCGTAAGTATTGTAAATCGTAATGACATGTTTGGGAAATAGTTCAATCACTTATATAGTATGTTCGTTCAATTTTCATTCTAAAAATTGATTTATTCGTTTTTAAGTATTTAGGCAAAAACAGGTCGTTGAAAAAAAGTAGCAAAAATATATATTTCCAAATGCATTTTCGTCTACATTTTTCTATATTTGTAGTTAAGAATAAAACAAAATGTATTTGTTTAATTTTGGAAATAAGAACTCCCTTACAAACCTGTCATTGAAAATGTTTTATCAGCATGAAAAAAAATAGTGTCTGCATCCTTCTAAGCGTTTTGTTTTTGTTGAATTGTTTGGCGTCGTTTGGACAGAGTAATACAAACGACAAGTGGTTTGTGGATGTGAATGTGGGTCCAACTGTTTTTATTGGTGATATTCGCTCATCCGATTATTTTCCCTCGTTCAAAAAACCGGTCGAAATAGGCTATGGTTTTGGTGCTTTTTTTGGGAAAGAATTGGGCGATTATTTCAACGTCCGCTCTCAGTTGACAATGGGGCGAGTGAATGGTGTAAAACCAATTTCCGACTATAATTTTAAAACCAACTTCATAAGTTTTGGACTGAGTGCCGAATTGAATCTGAATACTTTATTCATGGGAAATGCGCGATCCAATTTGCAAGCTTTTGGAACTTTTGGCGCAAGCTATGTGTTTTGGGATGCCGAATTATTTAAAACTTCTACTTCTGATGTTTTTGCAAGCGATAAATCCGGAGCTTTTGGTATTCCGTTGGGTTTAAAGATTAGTTATGAATTGTCGAAAAATTTGTTTTTGGACCTGGAAGGAATTTTGATGGTGGTCACTTCCGATTTTGTGGATGCCAAAGAGGGCGGAATTACCCACGACGATATCAATTACAATTACGTGGGATTGACCTATAAATTGGAAAAACATAAGAAGAAAAGAAAACCGCTTTCTCGATCGCAAATAGTACAGACGAAACCAGTTGTAGAGAAACCACTGGCCGACGAAATAAAAGTTGTGAATGCTGAAATTGCAGAAGCGAAACCAATTGCCGAAATTGCTAAGGTGGATGAAGTTAAAGCCGCAGAAATTCAAAAAGTGAAGGATGCTGAGGCCGTTTCCAATGAAGAAGATGAATTAATGGAAAAAGTGATTGCGCAAGAAACAAGAGCCGAAATTTTTGGCATACGCGATTTGGATGTGAATTATAAAGTAAGTGTTTTTTCTAGCACATTCCAAAAGGATCCATTGCTCTTGCAAAAGGAATTAGGAATACCGGAATTGATTAGTGAAAAGCCTCTAGGAGATGGAACATACAGCTATTTGGTTGGAAGTTTTGACAAATTATGGAAAGCCAAAGATTTGCGAAACAGATTGATAACTCAAAATAATATCAAGAAAGCAAAAGTTGTCTTATGCAAAAATGGCGAAAGCATGAGTTTGAGGCAAGCCTACGATTTAGCCGTTGTAGCGCAACAAAACAACGATTTGTTGAAGCAGTACAGCAATGCAATGTATGAGGCTGTTGTGCTTACCAATACCATTCCAAGCAAAGGATTGGTGGTTGGAGTACAAATTCTCTCGGTAAAAAAGGAATCCTACCCAATTCAATTGCTAAAGGATTTGTATGAAATCGAAAACGAAATATTCGTAGATAGATCAATTGGAGCTTGGTCAAAATTTGTGGTAAACGGATTCAACTCCTTCGAAGAAGCGGATGAGGCGAAGGAAGTTTTGAGGAAGAAAGGATTTTTTGATGCTTTCGTGGTAGCTTACTATGATGGAGTGCGTATCCCACCTTCGAAAGTTGCTGAATATTCAAAAAAATAATACTTCATTAAAATACAAGACTTGCAATCCGACTATTTTCTCTTTCTAATCATTAATTGATTCTTGCGTGTATTCGGGGTCACCTAAAATGGGATGAAACAGCATTTTAAATTTATTTTGTTGAGCGTTTTCCATTCAGAGATTGAGCATTTCATTTAATTCGAAATATCTAAAATCCTATGTTTATATTTTACCTTCAAAATTATTTTTGTATGTTTGAATTAACATAAAATTAATATTCAAGAAACTTAAGCTTAATTTTTGATTGAAAATGGGAGGCTTTAAAATTTGTTAATTTGCAAACAAATCAAATTTATGGAAAATATTTATCTAATTTTAGTTATTGTATTATTTGCACTGGCTATCAGCGATTTAATTGTCGGTGTAGCCAATGATGCAGTTAATTTTGTAAACTCGGCCATTGGTTCTAAAACGGCTAGTTTTAAAATTGTTATGCTCATTGCCGCATTGGGAGTTTTTATCGGTGCTACCTTTTCGAGTGGCATGATGGAAATTGCCCGAAAGGGAATTTTTCATCCGCAAATGTTTACGTTTTCGGAGATTATGGTTATCTTTTTTGCAGTAATGATTACAGATGTTATTCTTCTCGACACTTTCAATTCATTGGGCTTGCCTACTTCTACTACGGTTTCTTTGGTTTTCGAACTTTTAGGCGCCTCGGTTGCAATTGCAATGGTAAAAGTCTCAAGTATTGAAGGCGGTCAGATTTTCGACTACATCAATACGGCAAAAGCCATTGGAATTATTTTCGGTATTTTGTTTTCAGTCTTTATATCTTTTTTTGCGGGAGCAATTATACAATGGATTACACGCTTTATTTTTTCTTTCGATTTTAAGAAAAAAATGAAATATATTGGCTCTATATGGGGTGGATTGGCCATTACAGCGATTACTTATTTTATCCTCGTAAAAGGCGTCAAAGGATCGACTTATGCCGAATTTGAATTAAGCAACGGGATGACTTTAGCCGATTGGTCTTCGGAACACACCTTCTTAATCTTGTTTGCAAGTTTTGTAATATGGACTATTTTGCTGCAATTGTTCGCTTGGGTTCTAAAGCTTAATATACCTAAGTTTATCGTGCTTGCTGGAACGTTTGCATTGGCCATGGCATTTGCCGGAAACGACTTGGTTAATTTTATAGGTGTTCCTGTGGCTGGCTACGAA